>Ga0255743_10002341_pt1 | contig 15716 bp, 14 predicted proteins | sample 101ome_19_FD_179950 | JGI IMG/M metagenome (GOLD analysis project Ga0255743, IMG submission 179950) | Coastal salt marsh microbial communities from the Groves Creek Marsh, Skidaway Island, Georgia - 101405AT metaG (version 2) | ecosystem: Environmental > Aquatic > Marine > Intertidal zone >... | reverse complement strand
GTCTAATATATATAAATTTGCAAAAGAATCTAGGAAAAATAATATTAAAAGAAAGATTGTTTTTAAAAAGGGTAATAAATATTGGGATACAATATTTTGCGGATTATTTAGATTATATGAAGATGATGTATATGACACTATAAAGTTCAAAGAAGTATCACAAGATTTCAGTGATTATTATGGTGAAAAATCTAATATAATGTTAAAGGTATCTAAATATGAATTTTGTGATGATATTAGAAAGAAAATGACTAAAATAATATACAATAATGAGGATTTAATGTATAAAGCATATTATAAATATAGAGAAATACTTGATTATTATGGTAAAGATACAAAAGATAGTGATGTAGTTTGCTTAGATTATAAAAGGGATATTGATATTAATTATTATAAAGAAGCGTTAAATATAATTGATATAAATAACCTAGTAGTATTTTGTGATAAAAAAGATGATATTGTAGATTTATTTGATAGCAAATATAATATATATTATGTTGAAAATGTTGATACGGAATTAGGATTAATATTATATTCAATGTTTCAATACAATATATTATCAGATAACTTAGAATATCTCTGGGCAACTTATATTAGCCATTATGATGTTAAAAAGATTATTGCACCTGAAAAATTAAAGCAATATAATAATAAATATATTAGCAATTACTTATAATTATTTTTTCAAATATATATAAAAAGTATTGTATTTATTACTATTAGGAAAATGTCGTTGTTAGGTGCGAGTTTGTCTAAAAATCTATCGTTTAATAATGTTGAAGAAACATTTAGAGTTGTTACTACAAAAGAAAAAATAATAGATACTATAAAAAATTGTGATAGTGTTAATTACGATATTGATGAAATAGTTAGTAAGAATATAATTGGTGAATTATTAAATACTCATGAAACGCGAGAATATGGTTTAAAATTAATAAGTATATTGTGTAAAAAGCAGCCTAGAATAGAGAGCTACGTGATTGATTTTTTACCTGTTGTACTTGAATCGGCGAGTGATAAAAAATCAAACGATATTAAAATACAGGCTAACATAACAGGTAGAGATATTGTTAATATTGTTAGTATTTATGCGACTGATAAAATAGAAGCTTATTTATTTCAAGGTATAGCGAATACTAATTGGCAAACTAAGCTATTGGCATTGGAATTACTAGGATTATTTTCAGATAAATCAGTAATACCATTTTCAAAAACACTATATAATGTAATGCCAGTTGTTTCAAATGCAATGTGGGATACAAAACGAGAAATTAAAGAAGCTGCAAGGGAAACTACACAGAAAGCGATGAATACATGTAATAATAAAGATATAAAGGATTTAATACCGATCGTCATTGATACTATTGAGAACCCCGAGAATGTTGCTGAAACTTTACATAAAATATCATCAACTGTATTTGTACAATCTGTTGATAATGCTACTCTATCTATAATAGTTCCTATATTAATTAGAGGATGTCAAGAGAAAAAGGTAGAAAGTAAACGGAGAGTATGTGTGATTGCCGATAATATGTGTAAATTAATAGATTATCCACAAGAAGCTGCAACATTTTTACCTGAACTTAAACCGCTTATTACAAGATTATCAGAAGAGCTCTCAGAACCAGAAGCAAGAATTATGGCTAAAAAGTGTCTTAGAACACTTAATAATATAGAAGAAAGTGTTAATATTTATTCTGTAACAAAAGAATTAAGTCAAGATGATATATATAAAATTATAAATAAATATGTAAATAATGATAAAATAACAGAAATAAATGCTAAATATTTATCATCAATATTTTCGTCAATGATAAAAGGAATGTTATTTAATGAAAATGAATGGAATAAACTACTATTCTATTATCTCGCACCTACAAATGAAAATGCTAAGGCTATCTATGATGAATGTTATAGAACTTGCGTTCCAAAAGAAATACAAGAGGATGAAAATGATGATGGTGAAGATTTATGTAATTGTGAATTTTCTCTTGGTTACGGAGCTAAAATATTGCTCAATAATACTAGATTGCATTTAAAACGCGGAAAACGTTATGGTATTTGTGGATATAATGGTTGTGGTAAATCTACGCTTTTAAGAGCTATATCAAAAGGTCAAGTAGATAATTTTCCACCACCTGATGTTTTAAAGACAGTATATGTTGAACATGATATCCAAGGAGAATATACTGATTTAAAACTAATAGATTATATAAAACTTGCGAATAGTGACAAAACAGAAGATGATATCTATAATAAATTAATTGAATTTGGATTTTTGGATGATGATAAATCAACGGCTTATATTAAGTCATCTATATCAGACTTATCAGGTGGGTGGAAAATGAAATTAGCATTATGTAGTGCCATTTTACAAAATCCAGATATATTATTACTAGATGAGCCTACAAATCATTTAGATGTAAATAATGTAAAATGGCTTGAAGATTTCTTGGTATCACAAGATAAGAAAACTTCATTGATTATATCTCATGATACAGGATTTTTGGATAGAGTAACAACAAATATAATACATTATGAAGATAATAGAAAGCTTAAAAATTATAAAGGTAATTTGGAATCATTTGTAAAGAGAGTACCACGAGCAAAAACTTATTATGAGTTATCTAATGATAATTTATCATTTATATTTCCTACACCTGGAACATTAGAAGGAATTAAATCAAAAGGAAAAGCTATTATTAAAATGGAAAATTGTACATATAAATATCCAAATAAAGATACACCAACGGTATTTAATATAACACTTCAAGCTTCCCTTAATACACGTGTAGCAGTAACTGGTCCAAATGGTGCAGGTAAATCAACAATTATAAAGATATTCTGTGGTGAAATAAAACCTGATACTGGTGTTGTATGGAGACATCAAAATATGCGTATAGCTTATATAGCACAACATGCATTTTTTCATTTAGAAAAACATTTAGATAAGACACCAAATGAGTATATACTATGGCGTTATTCATCAGGAGAAGATAGAGAAAAATTAGAGGAAGAAACACATGAAGCTTCAAGAGAATCAACTGAAAAAGAGCAAGTTTTTAAAAATGAAGATGGTACTATTGAGAGAGGCATAGTAGAATACTTATGTTCTCGTAGAAAAACAAAAAGATCATATGATTACGAGGTTAAATGGTTAAATAAAGATAATGATAAAAATACATGGATATCAAGAGAACAATTAGAAGAGCGTGGTTATTCTAAAATGGTACAACGCCTTGACCAACAAGAAGCACTACGTCTTGGATTATCAAGTAGATCATTAACAACAAAGTTTATAGAGAAACAATTAAATGAAATTGGTATTGAAAGTGAATTTGCTACACATTCTCGTATTCGTGGTTTATCAGGAGGGCAAAAAGTAAAAGTTGTACTAGCAGCGTGTATGTGGAACAATCCTCATATATTAGTTATGGACGAACCTACTAATTATTTAGATAGAGATTCTCTTGGTGCTCTTGCAGGAGCTATAAAAAAATACGAAGGTGGTGTTGTATTAATATCACACAATAAAGATTTCACTGATAATATATGTTCTGAGAAATGGATAGTTGATAAAGGTTATTTAAAACGAGAAGGTGAAGTGCAAAAAGATGAGAAAATTACTAATGTTCAAGAAATACAAGATACTGTTATGGATTCACTAGGTAACGAAATTAAAGTTAAAAAAGAAAAAGTTCTAACAACAAGAGAAAAAAAGAAATTAGAAAAAAAGAAACAAGAACGTAGAAACAAAGGTTTACCAACTGATTCAAGTGAAGATTATTAGATAATATTTAAGCAATTTCCTAACTTTACAACCTATAACTAAGTTAATCCATAATACAATAGTATAAGATTATATTATTATATTATTATATTACTATATTACTATATGACTAGCAATATACCATCGTGGACAATAAACAAGCATATCCTGACAGGATATAGAAGTCAAGCAAATAGATTAAATTGTCTAATTAGTGTATTTAATATACATAATGAAACTATAAACATATGGACACATATGATATGTTTAATTTATTATGTTTATATTTTAATTATAAATTATAATAATAATATTATTATAAAATTATATGAGATAGTTTCAATAATTTGTTTTGCTATGTCAACATGTTATCATACATATATGCCTGTATCTCATAAAAATTATCTATTATTATTAAAATTAGATTTATTTTCAATTATACTAAATATAGTTACATCAAATATATTAATATTTTATTATTGGTTTTGGTGTTATGAAAGAATAAGAAATATCTATATGTTTTTTTCTAGCTTATACTTGGGTATAGGAATAATTATATTATTGAAAATAGATATTATAAAAAAATATAATTTTATATTAGCTTATTATAGTATATATAATGTGGGTATTATAATTAGTTATATTCACATTTATAATTTGACTAATGGCGATGTTAATAAAATAATTAAATATAATTTCACTAAACCAATGAAATATTTTTTTTTAGGATTTATAATATATGCTACAAAAATACCAGAAAGATTATTTCCTAAAAAATTTGATATAATAGGAAATAGTCATCAATTATGGCATATTTTTTCTTCATTTGGAACATATTATTATCATGAAGAAATTATAAAAAATATAGAATATAGAAAATTTGACAACTGTTATTATTGTCTTGCTAGCAATGCTAGCGCCACTCCTGCTCTAATATTAAACTCTTTAATGTGATTTTCAATTATTTGTTTTTTTTCTTTTAATATATTTTTAATATCATATAATTCTTTTTCATATATCCAATTTCTATAATTGCCATTTAGCAATTTGATAGTATATTCATCTAAGTCAAACAAAACATAGTCACTTTCTTGCAAGAGTTCTTCTTCGTTATTATCTTTTGCGAAATTATCATAATATTCAGAGTATTCACCTTCATACATCATTTCCATCCATACTTCGTCTATAAATTTCATTATTTTATCTAATTCTTTTTCTACTTTTTGGATATCTACAATATCGTCTTTGTTATATTTGAATTTTAGATTTTCTTCTAAATCTTTGAAGAAGAGATAGCATTCGCGTTGGAGTTCAATTTCATCATATAATGGCATATTTGCCTTAATTTTATATTTCAATAGTGTATAATCATTTTTTTATAGAAATAAAACATTTTTAGCAATCAACATAGAAGGTTTGAACCGGACTAATAAATCCAGTATTCTTAGATATAATGCGATAATGAAAATGTTTACCAAGTGTCATGGTAAATAATTTATTTACTTTATATTTATCTGGACAAAATATACGAATATCTGCTTTACCATTTTTTACAACAGATAATCCAGAGTTATTGAAATCTTTATACGCGTCATAAGGATTAGCAATTATATTACCTGTATTATTAGATGCCCAATAAATTACTTTTGTTCCATCTTCATAATCTCGCATATCAATGCTATAATTAAGATTAGCACCATTGGGATATTGTTGATCTACAAATAAATTACTTGGTATAAATGTTGTTCCTAGAAAAGGCAAGTATGTTTCTTTTTTTAATAACAAAAATACAACTGCTATTAATACAATGATAGATAATGTACGAACTATAATATTACAATTATCATCCAATAATATATATGTTGATGTAATTAATGTAAAAAACATTATAATCATATATAGTGTAATATTCAAATACAAATCAGTAAAAAATACTTTGTTCATTATTACTATATAAAAAGAATAAAAACTTTCTGTTTATTAGTCTTTATAAATTTCATCTGCTAATCCCATTTTAATGCTTTCTTCGGCATTAAATTGAATATCTTTGATAAGTAGATTATTTAACATTTTTTTGCTAATTTTAGTTTTTGTTAAATAAATTCTATTAATATGATCTTGAATTTTTACACAGTTTTTATAAGTATCATCAATATATGCTAGCTTTCCCCAGCATCCAGAACGCAGTTCATGAATTAATACATAAGCATTTTCACATATGTAACGTTTATCACCATGAATACTAATAATGGTGCCTGCTGATGATACATCGCCATCAATAACAGTATTAACAGGGATTTTAAGATTATTCATGCAATCAATAATAGAAAATGCTGAACTAACGCATCCACCATCAGTTGTAAGATGCAAATAAATTTCAGGGTCTACTTTTGTAGTAATAGCTTCCATTTTAAGTGCTGTTTCAAGGATTCTAAGTTGTTTACATAGTTGAAATGCTGATTTTGGTGTAATATTATCAGAAAAATAAATATGATTATTCAATGTGTAAATATTACTTTCATTTATTTTAGCAATAGCATCATCTTCTTCTTCCATAGCCCTCTTTCGTTTTCTTGTAAATTCCATTATTATTAATATATAAAATTACTATAATCTTATATTGTTTTAATTTTAAAAATGAGTACATAATTTTATTTTTATTTGATTTTATAGAACTTTAAGAAATTTAAGAGATTTTAAAAATTATGTACTCGTTTTTTATTATTAATTAATATAGAGAGCTATGGAGAAATTAGCTATAATAGTAGCTATAATAACTGTTATATTTTTAACAGCAGCTTTATATTTTAATAAAGAAATCAAGAATTTATTCAATACATATAATGTTGAGAATTTTAACGTAGATAATAGTGATTTAGGTTTAAAATGGGTATATGAAACCAATAAAGAACCCGATGGTGATAAAATAAATAATCAAAAATTATATGATATATTAAAGTTAAAGTTCGTATATCCTGTTATAATTACACGCGACGAATTAGATTCTATGGAATTAAAAGACTTGACATATGACAGCTATATTGATGTTGAAGGACGTTTTTTTAAACCTTATAATCCAGATAAAATATATCCAGAAGAAACTGGTAGGAAATGGCTAAAATTAGGTAAAGAAACAGAAGTATATGTCAAAGATAATTACACTGAAATCAAAAATAATAATATTAAAGAGGCAATTAAATCAAAAGTAACAGCAAAAGAGTTTGAAACTGTTGATGGTGCAAAAATTTATAGTTTTACACGAAGAGAATATTATAATATGATAGGTAGAACAAAATTAAGACATGATTTTTATATAATTGTTGATGAGAATATTTATCAACCATATTATCCAACCGAATTAGTTGAACAAGATATTGAGTCAAGTGGGCTAAATGCTGAATATATTACAAGTCACGGATTAGATGCATCATTTACTGGTTCTACTGGTATACAAACACAAAATGCAATGGATACTTATTCATCTACTGATGCTTATAAAACTGATTCTACAAATGCGGAGTTGAGCATGAATACTAATTATATGTATTACAGACAAAGTGGTGATGATATGGAGAAAACTATTATGGATCCGATAGAAGACACATATTTACCATACAATGATGTTAAATATAACGATGACCCTGGATCTGTATCAGCAAATAAAATAAACGAATATGTTATAATTGATGTATATAAATCTTTATTAAATAGACAACCTAAAAGTGAGGAATTAAATAAAAATTTACAAGAGTTTTATGAAAAGCTAGGAAATGAAGAGAAACTAAAAATGAAGATATACAATTCAACTGAATATAAAATGATTGTTAAAATGCAATCTAATGATGTAGAACCTGGTTTAGTTAGACACATATCGCATACAAAACTCATAGACGAAATAGAGCTATTATATAAACAACATTATGAAAAAAATATACCAGAGAAAATGAGAGTACCATTAAAACAATGTTATATACATTTGCAATATAATGATTATTTATTCAAAGCAATGTTAATGCATGATAAATATAGAGATTTTGAGAAAACTGTTATGCGAGAATATATAATGACTGATAAAATACTTTTAGATATATTTAATGAACATTTTGTATTATATGAATTAAGATTAATAGCAAATGAATTAAAACGCCGCGATATAATTAAAAGAAAGGCTTTTGAAACACCAATAGCTTTACATACTGAAACAAGTGAAAAAGCAGCAAGTAGCAGTGATAGCAAAGAAACTGAAATGAATAGCGGTGAACATATTTCAGATATTGTCAAAGATAGCAATAGCGTATTTAATATTAATATAACACTTAATGATAAAAATAAAGACGAAAGCAAACCATATAGTGATGGAATGGTATTAAATAGTAAAACAGGTAAAATGAAAGAACCATATAATAAAGTACAACGTGACCCTAGTTATAGAATAGGTAACAGAATTTATAATCCATTAACATATAAACAAGAATATAGAGGAGATCCTAGATATAGACCTAATGTCTGCTCGTATGGTACTGAACAAGTTGTAAATCCCGTTTTATTAAAAAATTCTAATTTATTCCAAGGAACAGATATTGAATATGCATTTAAAAATACACAAATTGGTAGTATAATGCCAAAGTTTGAATATAGAGAATATGAAGAAATAAATTAAAATATTTATATATATTAGTAAAAGAAGTATTATGGTACAAGAAGAATATATGGAATATGAAGGTGGTTCTGTAAAAGTATATACAGGACCAAAAGGTGGAAAATTTATAATTAATAGAAAAGGTAAAAAAGTTTATTTACACAGAAAATCATTATCAGAAAACGTTAAATATACACCAAAAAAATCTAAAAAAAATAAGTAAAAAATAAGTAAATTAATTATTTTTTATATATTTATTTAAATTAGATAACATATGTCATCTGATGCAATAGATAATATAATTGACAAAATAGAAGAAAAGCAATTAAGAACTGTTTATAAAGAGTTCAATAATGTTATTAATATAATATCACGTTTTGTTGTTAGAAAAAAACTAATATTATATGGTGGTTTAGTAATCAATTTGGCATTGCCAAAAAAATATAGATTTTATAAAGATTATACAATAAATGATTATGACTGTTTTTCAAAAAATCCAATAAGAGATTCATTTGAACTAGCTAAAATAATTAAAAAACATAAATATAAGTTTATAAAAATTAAAAAAGCAAAACATGATGGTACATTGAAAATATTTGTATATGGAAAACAAATATTTGATATTACAATGATGTCGCCGGTACAGTATAATAAATTATTAAATTATGCAAGTAAACCAGAAAATAAATTGAAATATTACAAAGAAAAATATAAAACTATTCCAATTGAATATATGAAACAAAACCTATATTTTGAATTAGCGCGCCCAGAACAATCAGGGTGGAGATGGGAAAAGATTTATAAACGTCTCAATCTATTAATTAAATTTTATCCATCTAAAAAAAGTAAGGTTGTCATAAAAAAATGTTTATGTATAAAACCACAATATAGTGAAGTTGCTAATTTACTTTTAAAACATATTAAAGAAAATAAATATCCATTAATAGATAGTTATCCATTGAGGTTATATAAAAAAGGTGATTGTTGCTATCGTTTAAGTAAATCATCTCAGTATGTAACTATTTTATCAAATACATATACAAAAACTAGGGATGATATTATTAAAATATTGAAAAGTAAATTATCTAAAACAGATTATAAAATATCTGTAAATCATAATGATATTGATTCGTATAATATATACGCATCATATTCAATTAAAATAATAGACAATAAAACAAATGAAGAGTTTAATATAATAAAAATTATATATAATAAAAATGAATGCTTTTCTATAAATGAAAAAGATGGTTTTGTTACAGGTAGTATTGATACTAACTTATACTTTTTATATGTAGAATATATTAGAAATAAAATATATTTAAATAAGGTTCGGGAAGCAAAAGAGAATCTTTACTACATAAATCAATATGAAGATTACATCAAAAAAAATATTAAAGATGATGTGCGAAAAAGATTGAAAAGTGATTGTTATGGTACAATAGATAATGAAGAAGCGATAAAAAGATTATGGAAGCAAAAACTAACAATTAAATATTTAAGTTAAAATTAATTATTTTTTATAGAGTTATTTAGTAGTTTTTTGAGTTCTTCTAAAACACATTTGTTATTATTTTTATTAGATGGCTTTGATTCATTTTCAGAATCGGATTCGCTATTGTATTCAACGTAATCACTATAATTATATTCAACAACTAATAAATTATTATTTTTATCTAGAATTAGTTTATCATTGCTTTCTAATTCATTTAAGAATTCAATCATTCTAATTCTTTTAACCTTTTTAATATCGCCAAATAAATTCTTTGTAGCTTGATTATGCATACTTATAATAACACTATCATATAATGGTAAAATTAAATTTAATATTAAATAAAAATTAGTTAAAAGATTATAATATATGGTTTTATAATTGTTAATAATATTTAGTTTCATATTATTCAATAAATAATAAAAGACTCTTATATAATTTTAAACTAATTTTTTTTTAATAGTATATATACATAGAGTTAATTTTACTGAATCAATATTAGTGCTTGGTATATTTGCAAAATATTTATCTTTTAATGTTAATTCAAAACGACTTAATTCTGGTATTACAGGATTAAACATATATGTTGAAGAATCAGAAAAACTTCCTGTACTTGTACCAATATCTAACATAGATTTATTTTTACTACCATTAGTACTATTATCTGTATATTCTACTTTTTCAAAATATTTAATTATATTAAAATTATAAGTATTATATGTATTGTCCATATATTTTATATATGATGTTGATCTTTCAATATTATTTAATATTATATAGAAACAATCATCGTATGATTGATATGTTGCAGATGCGGATGATATAATTGTAGCATTTATTATTTGTATTGCGATAGGATTTTTAATTGTATCGTCAAACTTAAAATAGCATCCAAAAGTATTGTCATTATTATTAATACCATTTCTTGAATCTAAATTAATAACAATTTTATCATACTCAAAATTATTATTTAAGTCTACTTCCATTTATATTTTGCCTTTATATTTAAAGCATATATTTATTTGATTAAAGAAATGCACAAGAATTATCTTACTCATCTTTAAGACTTGGATATTCTTTGTATACTTTAACAAGTTCTTTGTTATCACAAATATTTTTTTTTATTGTATTATTAAATACCATTTTACTAATAATTATATATAACTTTATCTCTTTATATAGTGTTAAAATATATAAAGATATTTTAAATTAAATAAGTATTAGAAAATCAGGAATTATGGGTAAAGAAGATGAAATAGCAGCGGGCTTTGACATTGGTACTACGACTAGTTGTGCGGCTATTTGGATTAATGATCGTGTAGAAATTATTCCAGATACGCAAACAGGTTCTCGTATTATACCTTCATATGTATCTTTTGGTGAAACAGAGAAACTTGTAGGTGATGCGGCAAAAAATCAATCTACAATGAATCCAAAAAATACTATTTATGATACAAAACGCTTGATTGGTCGTAAATATACAGATGATGTTGTACAAAAAGACGTTAAATTGTGGTCTTTTGCTGTATCAGGTGATAAAGATAATAAGCCGTTAATTAATGTTAAATATAAAAATGAAGAGAAAACTTTTCATCCAGAAGAGATTTCAGCAATGGTAATTCAACGTCTTAAAGATACAACTGAGTCATATCTTGGACATCCATTGAAAAAAGTTGTAATTACTGTACCTGCTTATTTCAATGATTCACAGCGTCAAGCTACTAAGGATGCAGGAGCAATTGCTGGACTTGAAGTTCTCAGAATTATTAATGAGCCGACTGCTGCTGCGATTGCATATGGTCTAGATAAAACAGAAGATAAGAAAGAGAAAAATATCCTTGTATTTGATTGTGGTGGCGGTACACACGATGTTTCAATTTTAACTCTTGATGGTGGTATTTTTGAAGTAAAAGCTACTGGTGGTGATACACATTTGGGTGGCTCTGATATTGATAATCTTATTGTTGACTATCTATGTGATGATATTAAAAAGAAGCATAAAATGAATGTGCGGGAAAATGCAAGAGCTCTTAAACGTCTTAATATTGCAGCAGAAAAAGCTAAAAAGAATTTATCTGCTGCATCTACAACAAGTATTGAAGTTGATTCTTTAATGGATGGTGTTGATTATAATACTAACTTATCACGTGCTAAATTTGAATCACTTGCGGATGCTGTATTTCAAAGAACATTGAAACCACTTGAACAACTTCTTAAAGATGCTAAGATGGGTAAAAGTGATATTCATGAAATTGTGCTTGTAGGTGGTACTACACGTATTCCAAAACTACAAGAGCTACTTTCATCATATTTTAATGGAAAACAACTAAATAAATCATTGAATCCAGATGAAGCGGTTGCTTATGGTGCTGCTGTTCAGGCATCTATCTTGACGGGACAAGGTAACAGTAAAACAAATGAATTGCTTCTACTTGATGTGGCACCTCTTTCTCTTGGTATTGAAACAGCAGGAGGTGTAATGACTAAAATTATTGAACGTAATACAACGATTCCAACAAAGAAATCACAAGTATTTTCAACATATGCTGATAATCAGCCAGGTGTAGATATTAAGATTTATGAGGGAGAACGTGGATTTACAAAAGATAATAATCTTTTAGGAAGTTTTCATTTAGATGGTATTCCACCAATGCCTAGAGGTCAAGCGCAAATTGAAGTTTCTTTTGATGTTGATGCAAACGGAATCATGAATATTACAGCGGAAGAAAAATCAACTAAAAAGACTAATAATATTACTATTACAAATGATAAAGGTCGTCTTTCAAAAGAGCAAATTGATGAAATGATTAAAAAAGCTGAAGAATTTAAGGAAGAAGATAATAAACAAAGAGAATTAATTGAAACTAAAAATGGACTTGAAAACTATTTGTATAATCTAAAAAATTCAATGACTAAAAATGAAAATTCGCCACCAACACTCGATGAAGTAAAAGAAGAACTTGATCCAATTATCGAAGAAGGACTAAAATGGCTTGAAGATAATGACAATGAGGATATTGACACATATAAAAACAAACAAAAAGAACTTGAAGAAATAGTTAATCCATTAATGCAAAAGCTTTATAGTAGTCAAGTTCCTCCTGGTGGTATGCCCGGTGGTATGCCCGGTGGTATGCCTGGTGGTATGCCCGGTGGTATGCCTGGGACAACTGAACCAACTATTGATGAAGTAGATTAAATTATCTTTTCATACTCATGAGAGATAATGGTAATCCTACTAATATTAATAATATAGTCAAGCATATAAAAGCAGCTAATATAATATTATAAATCCAATATACTTCTCGTTTAATATCTTCACTACATTCGCAATTTATTTCTTTTAATTTGTTAATAAATATTATAACAATAAATATATTAGCAATTCCAAATAATGAAACTATATTCGAAAAAGTTTTATAAAATATAAATAAATTATTATTATTTAATTCATTAATACTCATATTTGATAAATACACATATACATTAATAATTAAATTTATAAAGAAAATTGGTACAATAATAAATAAATAATATTTAATGTAATTACGCATCCAGTGTTCGCTACAAGCACAATTAATTTTTTCTAATTTTTGTAACCATAATAGTGCACCAATATTAATTAATAAACCAATTATACCAACCACAATAGCAGTAATTAATATACTTTTGTTGCTACCATGATTACATTGTTTTTGAGGTTCTAAAATTTGAGTAGTAAATTTGCTACTTATTGGCATAAATTCTTCTAAACTCTTTTTTGACGATTTTCTCACTAATTTCTTAGGACTCTTAGGACTCTTAGGACTTTTAGGACTTTTAGGACTTTTTCTTGGCATATTTATCTATATAATATAATTATTTTTATTATGATATAAATATATTATTAAATATATATATAAATAAACTCATGCAAGGTTTAGAGAATGTTGGTGCAACATGTGCTATAAATAGTTTAATACAAATAATTTGTAGAAATACATATTTACGAGATGCTATACTTAGCTATGAATTATCCGATGATACATTTACAAATAACCTAAAAGAGATATTAGTATTAATGCATGAGAAAAAAAATTCACTAATTCCTAGAAAATTTGTTAAAAAGGTATTTAACACATTCGAAGGTACATTTAGATTTGGTGAACAACTTGATATATATGAATTATGGCTTTACTTATCAGAAGCAATTATTAATGAAATTAATCAAAATCCAAGTTATTATAAAATTATAAATGAACATTGTATAAATGATAAAATTAAAGAAGGTATTATTATAGAAGATGATAGAGAATTCAATAGAGTATTATTAAATAGTAGTAAATTAAAAGACAAATTTGAATATTATAATATTAAACATAATAATAATAAAATATCAAAATGGCAATCATTAATACAGGGATTTTATCTTAATATAATAAAATGCACTAAATGTAATAATACATTGTACAATTTTGAACCATTTGTAACATTAAATCTTAATATTACGGATAAAAATCTTTCTATTGTTGATATGATTAAACAATTATATAATGAAGATATTAATTGTGATGTTTGGGAATGTGAAAAATGTAAATTAAAAACAAAATATATAAAACAAACAAAATTATGGAGTATTCCAAAGGTATTATTTATAGTTGTTACAAGATTTGCAGATATGTTTAGAAAAAATACAGAACCAATTAATATCAACGAGCAATTGCATTTTAACGAAGGTACAGAATTAAGTAATCCTGATGTAAAAAAAATTTACAAATTGTCATCAATGGCGCTCCATGTAGGTAATTTAAATAGCGGACATTATATGGCAATATGTAATAACGATACTGATAATTATTTATTATATAATGATATGGATATTAAAGAAATAAATAATTTTAAAAATAATAATAATTCAGCTTATATGATAATATATAATCAAGTATAATTATAAATCCTTATTTATTTTATTTGGAAGACTATGACCAAACAAAACCATATATATTAATAAAAATGCAGATATTAAAATACTTCTATTTTCAGCAACTTCTTCTTTTTGTTTTAATACAAAAACCATTAATATGTATAATAATAAACCAATTATTACGGAATGTAATACCATTTCTATACCTCTTTCTACTCTCGCCATTATAATTAACTATACTTTACCTATAATATGCATATAAAAAAAAATAAATATAATTATATATTAAAATGGAAAATATAAATAATACTATTACATCTGTATCAATAACTGATAATAATGTTGTAGTATCATACGATAATAATAATCAAGAAATCATACCTTTAAATACCGATTCATATAAAAAAATGAGAAATACATGGCTAATTGATCAACCCCCATTTATATCCGATAAATTTAAAAAACATATGAATAATATTATTTTTGCATCTATACAAAATAAAAAAAATTCAATAGATGAATTATCTAAATTTTTTAGAGAAGGAAATGAAGAAGAAGTTATTAAATTTTTCAATTATATGAGAACACGTGATTTAACGGATGAAAAGGCAAAATGGAAAAAAAAAGTATAAAAAATAAAATAGTATATATATTAAACTAAGAATGAAATATTTATCATTAACAATATTAATTGTTAATATGATAAGTATAGCGAAAGCATTTACCAACATTAATGTTTATGGCACGGGATTGTTTTTACCTTATAGTATGGGTGTTATTGGATATATAAAGAAAAATATCGTTATACCTGACTTTAAAATAACTGGAATATCTGGTGGTGCTTGGTGTTCTTTATTATATACTCAGGAGGAAGATTTATCAGATCATGATAAAATATGGAGCTATACTGTTG
>Ga0255743_10002334_pt1 | contig 15743 bp, 9 predicted proteins | sample 101ome_19_FD_179950 | JGI IMG/M metagenome (GOLD analysis project Ga0255743, IMG submission 179950) | Coastal salt marsh microbial communities from the Groves Creek Marsh, Skidaway Island, Georgia - 101405AT metaG (version 2) | ecosystem: Environmental > Aquatic > Marine > Intertidal zone > Salt... | reverse complement strand
TCGAGACTCGCGTTCGCATCCCCCGACGGGTGGTGATCGACGCGTGAACGAGTTGTTGCGTTCGCTCTCGTTGGAGCGGTATCGAGACGTCTTCGCCGCCGAGGAAATCGACATGGACGCGTTGCGGGCGATGCGAGACGTCGATTTTGAAAAATTGGGCGTACCGTACGGGCCGAAAGTGAAGATTATCGCCAATTTACGCGCGAATCGACGGAGGTAGATGACATCGTCGATCAATCGACGCGCGCGTTGTATGTACACTACACACTATTCGAGTTCGCGAGTTCCGATTCCGACGTTTCTACGCCGACGCGACGACGACGACGTCACTCCGCGCCTCGCGAACGAACGAACGAGACCCGCCCACACGAGACGAGACATAAGCGAAAACCACCCACCATGTCCGACGAGTACTCGCGCACGGTGCGACTGACGGACGATCTCTCGTACGTCCCGCCCACGGCGCCGCTTCCGTCTTGGCTCAAAGGCTTTCTCGTCACCAGCATCCATCCCAACGAAAACGCCGTCGTCGACGCGGTGATCGAGACGTCAAACATTTTGAACGATTACTGGTTTAAGGTGGCGTACGACGCGCACAGAATCGATGGTGAGAAACCGTACGAACGCGCCGAGTGTATGTGGATACCGGGGTGCGATTCGGCGGCGTTTCTGGCGTTGCGTCCCGACGATAACGACGTCGACGTCGGTTTGTGCGCCAAAGCCGTGATCGAGGAGTGTAGAAAAGGCGCGGATTGGAAACAACCGACGCACGTGAGTCGAATCGTGCCCGTGGAAAGGTGCGCGAGCGAGTTGGAATTGAACGCCTTGGCGTCCGAGGTGCTCGCGAAACATTTTCCTCCGAGAGACGTCGACGCGGACCCGATCGCATTCGCCGTCCACTACGAGGAACACTCGGCGCTTCGACACTTTTCATCCTCCGACGTCAATCGCATCGTCGCCGAGAAAGTCCCGGACGTCGGGTACACGGTGAATCTCAAGAATCCGAACAAAACCGTGCTCGTCGTCAACGCGGGCGGTACGATGATGATGTCCGTCGTCGACGATTACGAAGCGCTCGGCCACTTCAACGTCCATCGCGCCGCGTTCGAGGATAAACCCTCAGACCACGTCCCGACATCCGACGCCGCGGCGTAAACCGCTCGACCGACGACGCGACCGACGTCCGAGTCGCGCTTCACGCGCGCGGCGCGCTCGCGTTCGATTTACACGCGTTCGCCAGACGCGCGCGCAAGACCTCTCGCGCTCGATACGACGACCTCTCTTCATCGCCCCGCGGTGTAAACGAACACTCATTCACACACACACACACGAGTCGATGCACCACGGGCGCCTCTTTTCACCCGTCGCGGACGCGACGCAGCGCGCGGCGGCGTTCGCGACTGACCTAAACCCTCACACGATGCGCCTCGACCCGTCCCCTCGCGCGCGCGCGCGTCACTCGGCGCCCGCGTCGCCGCGCGCGTCACCGCTTCGCGAACGCACGCGCACGCATATCGTCCGTCGTTCGTTCCGACGTTCGAACGCGAGAGTGTCGGCGTGAAGACGACGACGACGACGGGAACGTCACCATCGTAATCGCATCGTCGTTATCGTAATCGCATCGTCGACGTCATCCGCGCGCGATGTCCGGACCGACGCTGGCGAACGAGATCATCGATGCGGTGCGCGCGTTGCCGCTCGTGGTGTCGGTGCCGATGGCGCTGACGACGGTGACGATTTTGGTGTTTCTTCTGGATCAACTCTCGCACGGTCCGCTCAAGCCGAGAGGATCGCCGCCGGTGATCGACGTCGCGCCCGTGTGGGGCGGTATGGTGGCGTTCTTGGCGGGACCGATGCGATTGATGAAGAACGCGATGCCCAAGTACGGTGAGGTGTTCACGGTGCCGGTGTTTCATAAGCGAATCACGTTTTTGATCGGGCCCAAGGTGAGCGAGTTTTTCTTCAAGGCGAAGGACACGGAGATGTCTCAAAAGGAGGTGTACGAGTTCAACGTGCCGACGTTTGGAAAAGGCGTGGTGTTCGACGTCGATCACACGACTCGGGCTGAACAATTTAGATTTTTCGCGGACAGTCTCAAGAGTAATCGCTTGAGAATGTACGTGGGGATGATGGTGAAGGAGGCGGAGGATTTCTTCGCCAAGTGGGGCGACGAGGGCGAGGTGGATTTGCTCGAACAGCTCTCTGAATTAATCGTGCTCACGGCGTCGCGATGTTTGCTGGGAAGAGAGATTCGTGAGACGCTCTATTCCGAAGTCACGAGCCTCGTGCACGATTTGGACAAGGGCATGGTGCCGTTGTCGGTGTTTTTCCCGTACGCTCCGATTGAAGCGCATCGCAAGCGCGACGCCGCTCGAAAAAAGCTCGCCATGATTTTCGACAAGGTGATTCAGGCGCGACGAGAGAGCGGGGCGAGCGAGCCGGACGTGTTGCAAACCTTCATCGACGCTCGTTACAAGGACGGTTCCAAGCTCACCAACGACCAAGTGCTCGGCATGTTGATCGCCGTGCTCTTCGCCGGTCAGCACACCTCCTCCATCACTTCCACCTGGACCGGTTTGCTCTCCATAGCCAACAAGTCTCGCGTCATCCCGACGCTCGAGGAGGAACAGCGTAAGATCATGAAGAAGCACGGTAACGAGTTGGATTTCGACATCTTGGCGGGCATGGATGAGCTTCATTTCGCCGTCAAGGAGGCGCTTCGCATGCACCCGCCGCTCATCATGCTCCTTCGCATGGCCCAAGTACCCTTCGACGTCGAGACGAGCGACGGCAAGAAGTACACCATCCCCAAGGGCCACATCGTCGCCACCTCTCCCGCTTTCGCGCACCGTCTCGAAAACGTCTACTCCGATCCCGACGTCTACAATCCGGGTCGTTTCCGCGAGCCCAATCCCGAGGACAAGGCGGCGTTCGCCTCGTTCATCGGTTTCGGCGGCGGTCGTCACGGATGCATGGGTGAAACCTTCGCCTACATGCAAATCAAGACCATCTGGTCCATCCTGCTCAGAAACTTTGAATTCGAGCTCGTCGGCGATCTTCCCGAGCCCGACTACGAGGGCATGGTCGTCGGTCCGAAAAAGTCGTGCGTGCGCTACAAGCGTCGCGCGCTCAAATAAAGTAATCCATCTCTTCATCCTCCACCACGCACCGACATCCCCACGACAGGCACACCGACACATTGACACACATTTTCCCCCCCGTTCCACCGATCCGCGCGCGCGTTCGCCCGCGCGCGACCCTCGACCCGGTCGGCGTCCGTCGCGGCGTTCGGCGCCCTAAACCGAGGTCACGCCGTGTGGACACCTTCCCGCACACGCGCGCGCGCCGTCATGCGTCGAGCGAGTCGACTCGCCCGCGACGCGATCGCGCGCGCGTCTCGCGCGCACGCGCCGGCGTCCGCGACGTCCACCTCCGCGCCCGCGCTCGCGTCCGCGCTCGCGCCGTCGTCGCTCGGCGTCGTCGATCGTCGCGCACCATCATCCGTCGGCGCCGACGTCGCGCTCAGGCGCGCGCTCTCCACGAGCGCGCGGATGATGCGAAAGCGAGGGGGCGATCTCTCGCGCGCGCCCGTGCGCGCGGAGGACCTGCGGTACGATCGCGTGGTGGCGGTCGAGGACGCGTCTCGCGCGCTCGCGCCGGTGGACGGGACGCTGTACGGGACGCCGCCGAAGACGTGGGTCGAGCGCGAAGGCGCGTCGTGGGACGATGAACAGGCGAAAATTGTGGATGAGTTGTTTGAGTCGTATGATTCGGAGAGTAAATACGTGCGAGGGTCGGGGATGCCGACGCTGGAGGAGGTTTTGGCGGGCGCGAGGGCGGCGCCGCGCGGGGACGAAGAGGAGGACGGCGAGGAGGATGGTGAGGAGGACGGTGAGGAGGAGGAGGCGGTGGACCCGAACGCGCCGCTCGTGCGTGTGCCCATACGAGACGCCGCGGGGAGGAGTTACGGCACGGGGAAGCGGAAGACGGCGGTGGCGAGGGTGTGGTTGGCGCCGGGCTCGGGCGAGCACAAGGTGAACGGGAAACCGTACGACGAGTACTTCCCGTCGCCATCGTCTCGCGCCGAGATGGTGGCGCCGTTCTTCGTGAGTGGAACTCTGGGTCTGTTCACTGTCGTCGCGGACGTGCGTGGCGGTGGAATCTCGGGTCAGGCGCAGGCGATTCGTCACGGCGTCTCGGTGGCGCTCCAAAACTACGACCCCGCGTTTCGACCGGCGTTGAAAGCCGCGGGCTACCTCCGACGCGATCCTCGCGTCGTTGAGCGTAAGAAGCCCGGCAAGGCCAAGGCGAGAAAATCATTCGCGTGGGTGAAGCGTTAAGCGTTAGACGACCCGACGTCTCATTCATATCAACACATCTAGCGTTCCTTTCTCTGTGCTTTCGCCGCGCGCCTCCGATTCGGTTCGCCGCACACGCCGCCTCGCGCGCGGCCGGTCGCGATGTCGCTCCAGTCTCGCGCGTCCCGCGCGCTCGGTCTCGCGCGCGCCGTCTTCGCGCGCACCGCCTCCTCGTCGCGCGTCGGCGTCGACGACGTCGCGCGCGTCGGCGTCCCGGTCCCGGTTCCACCAGCGTCGCGCGCGTTCGCCGCGCGCGCCACCGAGGCGTCGACGCGGAGCGCGTACGGGGTCACGGATGACGACGCATATAACGTCGCCCGCGCCGAGGGCGACGACAACGCGCGGGACGGCGATCTCGCGGTGATGAAGCCGACCAAGAGGAAGAATCACATCAAACGCATGCGCGCGAGACAGGAGTTTAGACGAGAAAACATGCGCACGCATCGAGAGAACGAGCGAAGGAACGCGATCGAGCGTCAGGAGAAACGAATTGAGCGTTGGCGCGCGGCGGGCGCGCGAAAGCGGGCGTTAGAGGCGGAGAGAGCGGCGGCAGAGAGCGAGACGTGAGAACGTGGTTAGGTTTGGCGTCGAACGCGAGGTGTAGCATCGAGAGAGCATTTGTTTTGTAAACGATGAAAGACGTAGAGTGAGACGACGAAATATTGAAAGTGCTCGTTTGCGGAAATGTTACAAAAAAAGAACTACTGCTTTTACTTGCTGCTGCGGTGCGAATCGCGCGCGCTCGAATCCCAAGGCTCTGGGACCCACGACGCGTCGAGTTTCTCGGGAACTGCGAGAGTGTTTGAGCCCGCACCCGTGGCTCTCCGGATTGGCTCGATGCTCGTGAGAGCAGCGTGCACGGTGTGCGCGAACTTTTCTTTCGCCTTGTCGCCGAGGGAAGGATTGACTTGTTTCGGACTGAGCTCGGCGGCGTCGAGAAATCGATCAGTCGCGGCTTCCCAAGACAAGCGATAGGAATCCTTCGCGCTCAGAGGTTGCGGCTCGGTCGTCAGCGCTTTCGTGACGCACTCGCTGAACTCTTTGGGGTTATCGTACACGAGACAGTTGGGGAAAGTGGAGAAGAATTCGTTGCTTGGATGTTTGGCGCAGACGACGAATTTGCCCATCGCCAACGCCTCGGCGGTCGTCGTCGCGACGACGTCCGAGAGCGAGGGATTCACAAAAACTTTGTAATCGTGGATATCCTTCGCCGCGTGATCTTTTCGTCCGTGAAAGTGAAGAGGGAGCTTCATCTTCTCCGCGCTCGTTTTCACCTCGGTGAAATCGTCGCCGTTACCGAAGACGTCGAGCTCGAGCGGGCAATCGCGACCACTTTCGCTGCCGTTGTGCTCAAAGACGCGATCAAGAAGTTCTTTGTATCCCTTACCCCACACGACTTTGCCGAGAAAGTACGCACCCTTGCTGAACACTGGCGTGTCAGCCTTTGCGGATGCTATGTTACGTTGCGTCGAGGCGCGACCGATGGACGCCAACGGTCCCTTCACCGTATCGACATCGCTCGTTCTCGTCGTCGCTTCCTCGGCTTTCTTCGCGCCGACGTCCAGGAAGATTGGGGACACCCCGTGCACGTTCATCGTCGTGCTCTTCGGGAACTCTTGCACCGCGTCGGAGAGTTTGATCACCTTGTGACAGTGCACCGACGACACGACGTTGTTGACAAACTTGAGCGCCTTCTCTTTCACGTCCCCGTTCTCTTCGAGGCGGACGTAGTCGAGATAGTTTGTGTGAACGATACCAACGACGTGCTTGAACTTATCCGTCCATCGTTCGCCCGAGTGGTACCAATTCAAGTGCTCGGGTTCCTCCAAAACCGCAATGTCTGAATCGCGGTCGCCCGGGACGTACTTGGTCAAATCGCCCACTGGGATGATGCTGTACTTATCCGTGGCGTAGCGCCCTGGATAAAAGGACAATTTCATCTGTGGTTTGAACCCGCAGCGTTCCTCGACCCATTTGTTGACGTACTCGGCCTGTTCTTCGGGTGTGTTGAAGATCATGTTTGGATGGATGATTTTCTGCTCGCTCGGCGCGAGGAACGGTATGACGAGCGTGACGTCGTGAAGCCCTCGTCGGGCGAGGTAAGCGGCTCGTAACAAAGGATTAACAGCCGTTCCCGTCATCCACGGAAGCGCCGCCGTCGTCACGATGGCCACGGATCGTCCCGGCTCTCTCACCGATCTCGGCGCGTCTTTACCGCGCGCGGCTCGTGCGTCCTTCGCCTCCATCTCCGCGGCTCGAATCTCCTCTTTGCTGCTCGACCTCTTGAGCACAACTCCAGGACTGGAGAGATCGGCGTCGTACGGCGAGGAGACGGTGATTTCCTCGGGTTTGCCCGCCAGTCGTCGAACGGCGTTTTGTAAATCCGTCGTCATCTTCGGCAGACTCGGCGGACGAGGTAATCGACTCGTGATCTCCTTCTTGATGTTCTCGAAGACGTTTTCACGTTCAGATTCATCGCGCGGTGTTGTCTGTTCGGATGTCTTCGCGACCGCATGGAACGTGTCCTCGCCGAACGACTCGCTCCTCGAGAGCGCGCGCGGCGGCGACGCGTCTCTCGTCATCGACGACGACGTCGTCGGTTCCGGCGCCGCCGTCGCTTTCACCGCAGCCGCGCGAGGAGACGTCACGATCGGTGCGCTCGTCGAGATGGTCTCGGACTGCGCGCGACGGCGATTCAGCGTGCGAGGCCGTCCCAGCGGTTCGGCCTCCGCACTCTTAAAGTTGGTGCTGATCGCCTTGAACACGTCCCACTCCTCGCCCCATTTCGGTAAGCTCGGCGCCTTGGACATCCCTTTCGCGATGAGCGCTTGTAAATCTTGCGGCGACGTTCGCGCGCTTCGCGAATCCCCTCGTGCGTCGTCGTCACCGTCCTCGTCGCTCCCCGAAAACCGCCTCGAACCGCGTTTACGCAAACGATCCAACCGTTCCATGAACTTCGCGTCGTCCAATTTCGCCAACGAATCTTGACTCGCCCGTCGCGCCATCGCCGCGAACGCGCTCACGCTCAGCGTTTTCCGTCGCCGCGCTCGATGACTCGCCGCCTCTCTCGCGCCCTCGGCGTCGTCCGAGTCCCTCTCCAACGCGCCCCCGACGCCGGCGCCTCCGCCCGCGCCGCCAAAACTAAAACTCCCCCCGAATGTCTTCGAGCTCTCCTTCCACGCCCGCTCCATCTCGTTCGATATGTGTTTATGATGTCGATCCACCGCCGCTCGCAGGTGTTCCATGTTGAACACGTTCGCCCCGTTTCCGCTCGCCGAGCTCGCCGCGCTCGTCGTCGTCTCGGCGCCCCTCGTCCCGACGTCCCCGCCTCCTCGACCCGTCGTCGTCCCGCGCGACGCCGACCCCGTCTCGCGCGATCGTCCGCGCGAGTCCCCACCACCGTCAACGCGCATGATCGACGACGTCCGCGCGCGTCGCCGTCGTCGTCCGTCGTCGTCGTCGGTCGCGCGCGCGCCTTATCTCACCGTTCGGTCGTTCGATGCGTCGTCGACGACGCGAGACGCGCGACGGCGCGTTCGGTCGAGTCGCGTCGCGTCGACGTCCGTCGTCGTCGTCGTCGTCGTCCGCGCGCGTCTCGTCCGTCCGTCCGCGCGGCGTCGAGTGCGACGACGACGCGGTGCCCGCTGGCGCACGTCCCGAATGAGGGAGGGACTCCACGACGGGTCGTGACTCGTCAAAATTGGTGACGGGACAGTCGATTTCACGATTTCATCCACCGGTGAGAACGACGACGACGACGACGACGCGATTCGACGCGATTCGACGACGCGCGCGCGAACGTGAACTCGAGGACTCGACGCGTTCTCCACGTCGACGCGCGGCGACCGCGCGGACGACGACGACGGCGGCGACGGACGACTCGATTTGATTTGATTTCTTTGAAATCTTTCACTCATCTGGAATCGAGTCGACGACGAAACGGCGCGACGTCATGGGGGATCGCGCGCGCGCGAGACCACCGGTGAATAAAGCGCCGACGCATCAGCATCGCGATTTGGGCGCGCGCGCGGCGGATGCGGTGCGCGACGCGGATCCGTTCGCGTTCGGGGCGAACGCGACGGCGTTGTTCGAGGACGTCGACGCCGAGACGCTGGCGGAGGAGGAGGACGACGAGGACGAAAAGGAGGAGAACGCGCGCGTCGGTGCGAAACGCGGGGTGGGTGTGAGCGTGTTCGAAAAGGTTCGTCGGGAAAAGGCGAGCGCGGCGGCGAAGGCGACGAAGGCGGTGGGGGAAAAGAAGACGAACGGGACGGCGAAGGCGAAGGCGAAGGCGAAGGCGCGTGAGGACGACGACGACGCGTTCGACGATCCGCCGGAACTGGTCGTTGTGGACGTGGTCGAGGCGACGAAAGAGAAGGGGAAGGGTGGTCGTGGTGACGGTGACGGTGACGATGACGACGTCGTGCTAGTCGCGGACGACGAACCGACGGCGCGACCGGCAGAGGATTTGTTCGACGAGGTCTCCGCGCCGTCGCCGAATACGAAGCGCGCGACGAGAGCGCCGAAGACGCTCTCGCGGGCGATCGCGAAGAAGCGAGCGCAGACGGCGGCGGCGACGAACGACGAGTCGTCGAACGCACCGTCGACGAGTCGACCCGTGGGGTCCGCGTCCGCGCCCGCGCCCGCGCCCGCCGCGAAGAGGAAAAAAGTGACGCTGAAAGAGTTCGCCGGCGAGGAGGAGGAGGAGGATTACGGCGCCAGGGACCACGACGAGTTCGGGGCGATGATGCCGCGTTCGGGGGCGCAGCTCGCGGACATAGACGAAGCGAACTACGCCGTGTCGGGGTTGAGTTCGGTGAGAGACGTCAAGGAGAAAATTAGAAGTGTGGGAGTGTTAGTCAATTTGCTCGGAAACCAGCGCACGCGTCGATTGTTGACGTCGTACGGGTTACCGATCAAGATAGTCAGAGCTGCGCAGGACGCCGCGATGAGCGCGCACGCGCCGAAAACGTTACAATTTGGTGCGAGCGCGTTGCTCTACCTCGCCGCGGGCGAGCTGAAACCTCCGGCGAGCGACGCGCTGCTCACCGTCAAATCCGCCGACGCGATTCGGGCGTTGCTTCGCCCGGTGAGCGCCGGTGACGACGCCGCGCACGCGCAGACAAACGCCGCTGTTCGCGCCTGTCTCAAACCGCTCAAGTTTTTACCATACGAGACCAAAGACGCGCAGACGCTGGCGCTTCTCATCGCGCACAGGGCGCTCAAGGGCGAACAAGACGCCGTGCTCGCGTCGGGATCGGGACCGGGCGCGGGTGACGCCGAAAACTGCTTTCGAACCGTGCTCGCCAACAGAGGCGGCGTGCTCGCCGCGTGTGAACTCGTCGCCCAGGCGACGTCGACGTTGCAAAACTTTGGCGCGGCGTGCATGTCGTCGTCAGAGGATGGTGACGGTGATGCCGAGGCTCACGACGACGACGCAACGATCGCTGAACACGAACAAGCCGCCGCGCGCGCCGTCGCGCGTCTGTTTCGGTGTTTGCGCGTGCTCGAGTGCGCGAGTTTTGAATCTCCGGCGTCGTGTTCCGTCATCACGTCGGCGCCTCTCACCGGCGCCAAGAAGAACGCGCCGGCAGTGGCGACGCATTCGTCCATCGAACTCATTCCCGTCGTCGACGGACGCGGTGATCGCGCGCAAGGACGTGTCGTCCCGTCGGCGGCGCGCGTCGACGCCGCGTCGACGCCGTCGCCCGCCGAGTGTCGATTTCCCGGCGGCATGGCGATGACGCCTCCGAGCACGCCCGGCGCGATCGCCGTCGTCGCGAAAGAGAACGACGAGGACGACGTCGGCGTCACGCCGCTCTCGTCGCCCGTGCCCATCGGTTTGCTTCGGAACAAGATGGACGGCGAGGCTAAGGGCGCGACGATTCAATGGTTGGCGGAGAACGTGCGCACGCCCGTCAAGGGCGGATCGCCAAACGCGAGAACGGCGTGTCGAGCGCTCGTGGAGACGCTCCCGACGCTCGCGGCGGCGACGGTGGCGGCGGTCGTCGGCGCGAAAAAAGGTGAATACGTGGGTGACGTGAAAATTCGATACGACGGCGCCATCGCCATCGATCATCGCGTCGCCGTGGGGACGCTCAAGTCGGCGCTGTGCGCGCTCGCCAACGTCACGAATGAAAACGAGGAAGGGTGTAACGCTGTCGTCGGCGATGACGGTCGTGGGTTACTCGTCATAGCGAGTCTCGTGCCGTTTCTCGCGCGAACGATCGAGGGGTACTCGTTGGAAGACGCGAGCGATCGACGACGATTGAGAACGCCCGCGGACGATTCGGGTTCGTCGCTCCTCGCCGCGACGTTGGTGCTTCTCGTGAACATCGTCGAGGCGGATTCGACGACGGCGGAAACACTGCGCACCACGTTCGTGCGTTTGGGCGGCGGAAGAGGACGGAAGACGGCTTCGGCTTCGGCGCGAACGCAGACGTCGTTCGTGGACGCGCTCGCCGCGCTCTACCTCCAAGCCGGCGGCGCCGACGACGTCGAGGCGGATTCGACGCAGACGGAACGCTCGACGGACGTGGTCACCGCCGACATGGTCAAGGCGTACTCGTCCAAAACGAACGGCGACGATTTGATCTTACAGGCGTACACGGGACTCTTGCTCGCGTTTCTCATCGAAAACCAACCCGCGTGGCGCGCCGACGTCGTCGCGCGATTTCCCGGAAACGATCGCGACGGGTACAAATCCCTCAAACCGCTCGCCGACACGTTGGAACGTTTCCACGCGTTTCACGAGAGTTTGAATAGCATCTCCGCGCGATCGAGCGACCGCTTAGAGCGCGTCGTCGCGTGGTTACGAGGATGAGGGCGTCGTCGCGCGTAATCGTCCTCTCTCCTGTAGTACCGACTTTTTCGATGCGCGTCATCAGAAAACATCACACACACACATCACGACGAGACGAAAGAGGCATTCGCGCGCGCGTCCGTCGAACCACTCGTCTCGTCTCCTCTCGTCTCGTCTCCTCTCGACGCGTCTCCTCTCGACGCGTCTCCTCCACTTTCTCAACCGTCCACCGGGTCGTCCCCGCGCGGCCCGTAAGAGTGTCGCGCGATCGAACGACGAGAGTTTACATGCACACAAGTCCCGATTCGTGCCGTATAATATGGCTCGGTAGCACAATGGTAGTGCGTCAGACTCCAGCACCCCGGCGCGTGTGCGTGGACGTCTCCCACGGATGAAGGTTAAACTGACTCCTGTAAGTGGGACAAATGTACCGTAGTGTGACAGAGAATGAGACATCTGAAGGTTGCGGGTTCGACTCCTGCCTGGGTCATTCATATTTTATAGGCTTATGTCCTTTTAAGTACGTGTCAAATGTCCGATTATGTATACAATTGTTTATCTGTTGTATCCATTGTATGTATACATTGGCGCATGTTTTCTTTTTGTAAGCCCATCAAAGTTTAACTTTTGTATGTATCGCCTCTCACTGATCGTTGCGCGCCCCACGCCGTGTGCGCATACACGACCGATCACGACCCACCACACAGCCCCCCACTCGACCATCCCCGATCGCCCCCACCGTCGATCGATCGTCCGCCGGTCGATCGCGCGGTCGGTCGTCCTCCACCGCACTCTCCGCACGGACGAATCGCACCCCCCTCCACGTCGACCGCGACGAACGAACGCGTTTGATTACGATCGATTCGGTCTCGCACCGATTCATCACGCGTATCGCAGGTGCGCGACGACGCGACGGACGACGCGACGACGACTGGACTGGACGACTCGACGCGATGGGTGGGCACGCGTGGGGGTGAATCTTGCCGCGTCAGGGTCACGCGGCGCGCGCGCGTGATGTGGACGACGCGCCGACGTGGGTGACGTCGATGACGGTGGTGACGTCGCGAGACGATGGAGAAAATAATCAAGCGTCGATTTTCGCCCGGATGGACTGACGAGACCACTCGCGCGACGTGCGATTTCAATCATTCAACAGCACTCAAAAGCACACGACTTTCACGACTTTCACGCCATGCCGAGCACGCAATCGGTGTACGTGTCCATGTCCATTCTCGCCCTCACGGGACTCGTCGGAACCGGTGTCGCCATCGGATCCGGCGTGAGCATGATGACGATGCACATGGCGGAGGCGGAGACGCAGCAAAAGCAAGCCGTCGCGGCGAGCGTCAAGGAGACGGCGGCGCGCGCGTCGACGCGCGGGTTCGCCGCGTCCGGAAACTAGGACGAGACGACGCTCTCCAAAGTCCGATTGTTGTTGTAACGATGGGTGATGACTGAAGAATATACTTATTTATGATGCATCGTTCGTGTCGTGTCGTGTCGTTCGTTCGTGTCGTGCGTGTGTCCATCTCGAATAATCTCTCGCGCGTTCACTTGATTTTCATGACGTCGACGCGCGCGCGCTCGGAGACGCGGTGCTCCGCAGACGACTCGTCGCCGACTCGTTCCTCGGTGGTGGTCGCCGCCGGATGGATGACAATCTTCGCGAGCGTGCCGCCGCCGCCTCCTCGCGCTAAACGACCCGGGTTGACGCACACGACGCCGTCGACGTCTTCGCAAAAGGTTTTCAAATCGCTCGGAAGGATGAAGACGTCCGGGGCGACGTCGAGGCGCAAGGCGTCGGCGTGTCGGGCGTCCATGCACGCGGACGCGTCTGGTGGATAGAGCGGGTACGCGTGCGCCTGGCGCGCAAAGTGGCCGGCGAGACGCGTCAACCGATCCTTGGCGACGAATCCCTTGGAGATTTCGTGCGCGCTGAGGTGCTTGACGGCGTCGTGCGTGCACACGGAGAAGACGACGCCATTCACCGTAAACGTCCCAGGATTGGACACGGAGAAGGCGCGACGCGCGTCACCCGGAACCACGGGTGCGGGTTGTGGGAACGCGGCGTCGAGTGTCGCGTCGCGAACGGACGGGACGTAAATCACCTTGGTCTTTTCTGGAAGTCGCGCCTCGATCTTCGCCGCCGTTAGCGCCGCCACCTCGTGAAACGTCAACCCGTTGCAGTCGCCCTTCTTCACGAAGACGTTTTCGGCGTCCACGATCGGACCGCACAGAACGACGACGTCGGGATTTTCGTCGCGCGCGTACTCGAGGAAATCACCGAGCGGTTCGTACCGTAAATCGCTCGAACACGAAAACGGACCGCTCGCGACGAGCACCTTGGCGCCTCGCGTAAACGCGGGCGAGGACCGCGGGGAGCGCGCGAACGGTTTCACCGCGGGCGCGGTGTCGATGGATTTCACCACCAAACAGTGTCCCGCGGGGTTTCGACCCGTCACTCGAACCACCTGTCCCGGGAAGAGACTGTATCGCTCCAAATCGCGAAGTTCCAAGCGCACGCGATCGCCGCAACTCTGTTCAATCGATCCCTCGAGGGCGACTGTCTTCTCGGTGAGCTTGGCGTCCGAGTCGTGCACCGCGCTCACGATGCGCCCGATGAAGTGTGCGTCCTCCGCCCCCGTCGTCGATCCCACGCGCGAGACGCGAGGTGCGTCGTCGTCCTCCGTCGTCGTCCTCGTCGTCGTCCTCGCGTCGACGGCGCGCTTGGTCTCGTTCTCGTCCTCGTCCTCGTCCGCCACCCTGAACCGCGTCTCCACGTCTCGAATCCGCGCGTTGATCGCGCGCACGCGATCCGGAATCGTGTCCCGCATGTATCGAAACTTTTCTCTCGCCACGACGCCCGGCGTCGTCTCCACCGCGCACTCGCCGTCGTCCTCCGCCGCCGCGAGCTCCGCGCTCAGGTGCGCGTTCAACGACACGTTCCCGACACCATCACCTCCGGTCGCGCTCGCGCTTCCCGGCGTCGCCGCGCGTTTCGAATACTCGCTCGGTTCGTCCCCGGTCAACGCGTCCAACGCCTCCGACCACTCGCGTTTCGTCTTCGTCGGTGTCGCGCTCGCGAACGTCGCGCGCCCGCCCGCCGAAGCCGACCCCGGCGTTCGCGGTGATTTCCCCGGCGTCACCCCTCCCTCGCTCGCGCTTCCCAACGAAAGTCCCCTCGCACGATTCCTCTTCTTCCCCCCGAACATCCTCTTCGTCGACGACGACGACGCGTTCGCGCGTCGCGTCGACTCTTCTCGCGCGAACGCCTCAAACTTTTCGATCCACTCGATCCGCACCACGTGTCTCATCTCCAACTCCTCTCCCGACAGCGCGTTGGCGTCGAACAGATTCCACATCTTGGCCAATTCATCCGCCGACCACTTCCGATCGCGCGCGACGTCCGCGAGCGCGACGGCGACGACGTCGCTCTCGACGCCGAACCCCTCGTCACCGAATCGTTGCACGACCGCATCCGTCGCCACCGCCATCGTCGCGACGCGAACCGTACGGAGACCGACGCGACGCGAACCGACGCGAACCACGCGTCGCCGTCGTCGCCGTCGTCGCCTCGTCCACGCACGCGTCGCCTCGTCGACGTCTGTCGTCGCCTCGTCGTCGTCTGTCGTCTCGTCGCGTTTCAAAAATTCCCCGTCGCGCGCGCGCGCGTGTTCGTCGTCCTCCTCACATAGGATTAAATACACCTTCTATATGAACTCTGTACCACTAGTATACCAGGTGTGTGTCCCAACACAGACGTGTGTCCCATCGACGGAGGACGCGCGTAACACGAAAACGCGCCCGCGTGCGTGCCTCGTCACACCCGTGACGGGTCGTGACTCGCCGATGACCCCCTCCGAAGACCCGCGCGCGCACGTTCCGGTTACCCGCGATCGTCGACCGGGGGTGGACGGACGACGACGCGCGGTGGACAGACGACGACGCGTGCGCGCGTGAACGCCCCCATCGGTCGTATCGCGAACGAGTCCGTCGTCGGTCATGGTGCGCGTGCGATACTCGCGAACGCGCGAGACGTCGGCGGACGAGGAATCGGCGCTGTTGCGACGCGGCGGGGATGACGCCAACACCCCGCGATGGGTGTTCGGACGACGCGCGGCGATCGCGATCGGTGCCGCGTGCGTCGTCGCGTGCGGTGCGGTGGCGACGATGTCGTATTCGGTGAACGGCGTTGGTGTCGGATCGTCGATCGCGACCCGATTCGGCGGCGCGTCGAGACTCGGCGACGCCGCGCTGGACGGAGACGCGGAACTCGGCAAGTACAGCCTGAAGAGGCGGAAGCAGCGCATGCGCGCGCGCGTGAGGGCGGCCACAGCGCCGTCGTCGGCGTCGTTGGGCGCCGAAGAGTTTGACGACGAAAACGAAGTGGTTGAACTTGGAAAACATCGTCTGCCCAGACGCCAGCGAGTTGCAAGACGTCGCGCCGCGAGAAACCGTGCTCGCGGCAGCACTCCGGACGAGGAAGCCCCGGCGGACGAGGAAGCCTCGGCGGACGAGGAAGCCCCGGCGGACACTCCGGACGCGGAAGCCCCGGCGGACACTCCGGCGGACACTCCGGCGGA
>Ga0255743_10002318_pt1 | contig 15815 bp, 15 predicted proteins | sample 101ome_19_FD_179950 | JGI IMG/M metagenome (GOLD analysis project Ga0255743, IMG submission 179950) | Coastal salt marsh microbial communities from the Groves Creek Marsh, Skidaway Island, Georgia - 101405AT metaG (version 2) | ecosystem: Environmental > Aquatic > Marine > Intertidal zone >... | reverse complement strand
GACTTTACACCGTTCGCTCGTCAAACGAGCGTAGACGCCTCGGATCAATCTCAGAGGTTAAAGGCGGCTTTCGGCATCGCTCGGGCATGCGGCGTCACGCTTGGTGAAGACGACATCGACGTCGCCGTATCCTTGCTCGATGCGGTGACGTGCGCGCTTCGGAACGATAGCGGTTATCCGTCGGATCGGCTGTTGTACGACCGTAGTCAGGATTGGTGCACGGACGAATTCATTGACGGCATGAACTTCGTGAGAGGCACCGCCACGGCGAGACATTTGGCGACGACGCTCGCGTCTTCGAATCTAGAAGACATTCTCTCGCGTGTGCACCGATCCATGGACGTGCAAAGCGTCAACGTCTGCGTCGTCATCGCTCGATTCGACACGATGTCAGAGCTGTCGAACCTGATTGCCATGGCCGGATCTCAGGGACTCTTTCCGGATGGTGGCTTGTTCAAGACGCTCGCGCAAAATCAAACGCTCTTCGCCGCACGGTTCGTCCGTCGTGAGTTCCGCGTGCGACCGTCAAAACCAGCAGACATCCAAGCGCTCGTCGACATGGAAACCGATTCGTGGCGAGAGACGCCCGAGATGCGAACGCCTGCGACTGTGGTGAGAGAGCGCGTCGAGAATAACGCAGCGATGAATTTTGTCGTCGAGGACATTGCCACAAACGCAGTGCGCGGCGTCATGTACACGCAGTACATCGAAGACGTCGAGGCGCCCTTGAACACGATTTGGGAATTTAAGGAATCCATCCGCAAACCCGTCGGCGCGACGAACGTCGTGCAGTTGCTCGACGTCTTTGCCGATCAGGAGTACAGCGCCAAGTCGACGAGCGCGTCGATTTCCGTCGGCCAAGAGCTGCGAAATTTCGTCTTGACATACGCCGAGCATTCGAACGTTTCGTACGCGTGCGCCGTGACGCGCACGCGTGGATATCGCAAGACACAGTCAGAACAACCGTCGCTTTCATACGACGATTACGTTTACGGACCGACGCTCGACCGAGGTGTATACTTTCACACTTCAGCCGGAGCCGAAATCATGCAAATTGTGCGCCCGTGGCGCGCGCGTGATCACGAAAATGCGGGCAACGGCGTTTTGATTCGGTACGACGTGCGAGAGTACGCATTTGCACGAGCGGCGCGCAAAGGACGCCATCGACGGATGGAGAGTCGGCGACCGAGCGATCCCACTCGACTTCGCGCGAATGGCGAATATGTTTCCCCGCTCGAGGCATGTGCGTGGGAGGCTCGCGCGCAAGCCTTCCCCGTCGACTGAGGAATTCAGAGGAAATGTACACCTAAAGCATGTCCCAATGTAGTATTAACCGTCTTTGAATCGAACGCGCGAGCACGTCAAACGAAAGGGAACAACTTCTACAGTATCAAACATTACATTTTTATATTCGTCGCGCTCCAACATCTGAAAACCACAGTTCTCTTCCAAAGCGAGCGCCCGACACCGAAACACCTCTACATCTCCCCGCACTCCTCAATCACACACGGGAGTTTCGGCTTATTCCCACCCCCTGTGGCTACGTTTTCAATCTTCCGAATGACCAACATTCCGTCGCCGAGCACCCGTCCAAACACGACGTGTTTATCGTCCAACCACTCCGTCTTGGCGCACGTCACGAAAAACTGACACCCATTCGTGTTCGCCCCACTATTGGCGCTGCTCAGCAACCCCGGCCCGGTGTGTCGCCCCACGAACGCCTCGTCGTCAAACTTACTCCCGTAAATCGACACGCACCCGGTACCGTCTCCGTTCACGAAGTCCCCACCCTGAATCATAAAATCCTTTATCACCCGGTGAAACCCACACCCTTTATACCCGCGCGGCGCCCCTTCCCGCGTCCGAAACTCCCCCGTACACATTTGCCGAAAATTCTCCGCCGTTCTCGGCGCGACGTCGGCGAAGAGTTCAAACTTCACCCGTCCAACCTGCGCGCCACCGATGGAGACGTCAAAGAAAACAATCGGATTCGTCGGCGTCGGCGCGCGGTCATGCCACGTCGTCGGCATCGGAAACCTCTGCGCACGGATGGGAAAAAATGTCGCGCGCGTGAATCCGCGAGCGCTTCGTCGATGCGCGCGTCGCGCGGCGACGTGTGCGGGCGGATCGCGTCCGTGTGGACGTCTCGTGTGAAAAGACCTCGATTTTCACGAACGATCCGCACACTTCCACTCGCGTTCACTTCGACGCCTCGGACCGGACCCTCTTCACGTTCTCACGGAGAGACCCCCCACCGCCTCGAACGCGCGAACACACGAAACCCCTTTTCGCTTGCTGAGATATATGGCCGACGATCTCGTCTTTGGTGCGTCGCGAGGCGAACGAGTTGGCGCCGACAGATCCTCGAATGAGTGGATTCGAAACGAAACGATTCGATCCCGTTCGACGGATGTTACGCCGGGTTTACGCGTCGCAGACGACGCGCGGGCGGAGAAATGAACGACGCGTATCGTTTTGTATTTACGCGTACAGGCGACTGACGATGGGTTTGTGCGTACGCGACGACGACGACGACGACTACAGCGAACGATCCTTTTGCAAACGAAGCTCTTGACTTTGGCGACGACGACAAAGCCGAGAAAAAGAAGAAGAAGGAAACCGCCGATTCGGTTCAAGACAACTACATTCACATTCGCGTGCAGCAGCGTAACGGGCGGAAGAATTGGACCACCGTGCAGGTGCGTTGATTGCCGCGTTTCGTTTCGTTTTGTTTTGATTTCCCGAGACGTGTACGAGGTGACTGACGAAACGTTTACTCGCGTCGCTTGTTTTTTGAACGGTTTTAGGGTATCAATCCGAAGATCAACAAGAAGATCATTCTTAAGGAATGCAAAAAGAAGTTTAACTGCAACGGCTGCATCATCGAAGATCCGGAGCACGGCGATATTGTTCAGCTTCAAGGAGACCAGCGCAAGCTTATGGCACAGTTTCTCGCCGAAGAAAAAATTGCGAAAAAGGCGCTCATCAAGGTTCACGGTGCCATTTGAGTCTGTGACTCGCGAAGGAAACGAATCGCGTCGTTGTTAACACGCGCGATAGATTACACTTACACATACGGGCGATTCGCTCGGTTTTTTCACTGTTTACGCCGCTAGCGCGCGACTCACATACACGTTCACGCTGAGAGGTTTTGTTAAGTTTGGTTTCGACGGCGAAAGCGTCGACGACGTTCGTCGCCTCGCGCGACGCAACGTCGGAAAATTAATCTTAGCTTTCTCTTAGATTTGAATTGAAATGATTAGCGGCTAGTAGTTCAACTTGAAACGAAATGTTTTCACTGAAGACAAAAGACGAGACAAAGGAAACGCCCAAAACATCCTCTGCGTTTACGGTTTTTCCTCCGCCTCTTGATCACTCTCGACATCCTCTTCGTTCTCGGCGCTGTCCTCGTTCTCACTCTCACTCTCACTCTCACTCTCACCGTCAACCTCCGCCGCGGTAGCTTTTCCTTTGCCACTGCGCGGCTTCCACGCCCTCGCCCTCACCTCCTTCGCGCTCGCCACCCGTCTTCGCTCTCCCGAGTTCCCACCGATCGGTCCGGTCACAACCACGTTCCTATACGTCTCCCCACTCGCCGTCATTTTCAAAATCTTAAACGTCAACAAATCCCCGACGATTGGCGCCCCGACATCGCTTCCGCTTCCTCCTCCGTTTTCCAACGCGTCTCTCAACGCCTTCTCCGCCGTCCTCGGTTCGCCCTTCCCCCGATACGCCCTCGCCGGCAAAAACGCGATCAACCCCGCGATGCCGACCGCGTACCCCCCATTCACCGCGTTTAAAATCCTCCCCCGCACCGCTTTCCCCGCGTCTCGCGCTTCGAGGAGCTCCCTCCACGCCCGCTCTTTCCTCTTTGAAGCCGCGAGCCCTTTAACCTCGAGGTCGAGTTCGCGCAGCGGGTTGTTCATCCACGTCACCCTCGCCTCGACCACGTCCCCGACCGCGACGTTTTCGTGGAGTTCATCCAATCGGTACGTCGTCGGCGCGCGCAGTCCCGTCGTGGCGTGCGCGACGCCGTTTCGGCGGTCCACGGCGACGATTCGCGTGCTGATGACTTTGCCCTGAATGTCAGTCGCGAGCGCGTTCATCGGAATCTCACGCCGCCCGTCGCCGTCGCGACCGCCCGGCGAGGACGTCGACGCGGTCGAGGACGTCGACGCGAACGCGCGCGCGGTGACGCCACCGGTGGTCCCACCGCGGCGGCGCGCGATGGACGCCACCGCGGTGCGTAACATGTTTCGGATGGTTCGTTCGTTCGTTCTCGCGCGCGTTTGTGAAGGTGAAATGAATCAATCGCGAATGGATTACGTCGTTCGTCACACGACGACGCGCGTCCTCGCCCGCCTCTCGCCCGGGTCGGGGCGATAAGAGCGACGTTCGAATCGCCAGGGTTTTTTCTCCGTGTCTCCGTCTCTCGCGAAACAACGCGCGCGATGTCGACGGGTTGGATTGTTGAACGAGGCTCCATCGTGGTCGCGTCGACCTCGACGTCTTCGTGTCGCCCTCGTCGACGTTCGTCCGCGCGCTTTAACGGCAGAGGAAGGAACGACGCATCGCGTTCGGTGGTGCTGGCGCGCGCCGAGGGTAAACCCGCGGTGGACGACGGGTCGTCGTCGCGTTCGATGGATGAGATTTGGGCGGCGGCGCATCCAAAATATTTACAAAAGAACGCGGCGGAGGAGGCGTTTTGCGAGGACATCGATCGCGCGGATGACGAGGCGAGGCGAAGGGAGGCTTTGCAGATTGGTGTGGACGGGGGCGAGGCGTCGGAGTCGTCTTCCTCGTCGTCTTTGGCGTCGAGCGGTGGGGATTCCGTGTGGGAGGCGATTCGCGAGGAGGCTCGGAGAGACGCCGCGGAAGAGCCGATGCTTTCGAGTTACCTGTACGCCACCATTCTCAGTCACGCGTCGTTGGAGCAGAGCTTGATTTTTGTCTTGGCCAACAAGTTGGCGGATAGCACGCTTTTGCCGACGCAACTGATGGAGATTTTTAGCGACGTGCTCGTGGAGGATAAGAGCGAAGCCGGAACGACGTTTCGGGAGGCTTTGCGCGAGGATATCGCTGCGTTTAAGGAACGTGATCCGGCGTGCGTGGGATACTCGCACGCGTTGTTGCTGTTTAAAGGGTTTCACGCGCTCGAGGCGCATCGAATTCAGCACGCGCTTTGGAACCGAGGGCAAGATTTGATGGCGCTCGCGCTGCAGAGCAGAATTTCTGCAGTGTTTTCGTTGGACATTCATCCGGCGGCGCGTTTGGGCAAGGGTATTCTCATCGATCACGGCACGGGCGTCGTCATCGGAGAGACTTGCGTCATCGGTGACCACGTGAGCATTTTACAAGGCGTCACGCTCGGGGGTACGGGTAAGGTGAACGGCGATCGTCATCCAAAGATTGGTTCGCACGTCTTAATCGGAGCGCACAGCACCGTGCTCGGCAACATTCAGGTTGGCGCTGGATCGATGATTTCCGCCGGCTCGCTCGTGCTTAAGCCTGTGGAACCGCACACCATGGTTGCGGGGTCTCCGGCCAAGGTGATCGGAAAGGTGCGCGATACAAAGCCGGCGCTTCTCATGGATCATCACATCACGCCGGTGGCGCCGACGTTCTGCGATGACTTGGAGGAAGCTGTGCGTCGCCAGGTGGATGCCGAAAACGAAAAATGGCGCAATCTCAGCGCGGAAAAAATTAAAACGCACGTCATTTCCGCGGATGAGAAGCGTAGACGCAGACGCGATGGGAACTGATGTTCCTCAGAGAGGCGGGAGGGGACACGGCAAATGTAAAAGTAGAAAGAAAAAGAATCGTCTCACGATTGCAAGCTGCACTATTTTAATTGTACCGTAAGTAATCACTGAATTTATCTCCTTGCGCCGTCATCCGTTCGCGAACGCACACACTTCGCGTGACCCGCGTGTTGACTAATCGAACGGATCGATGCGAGGATCGTGCTCCGTAGCGAGCGCCATTCCCGTGCAAAGGCACGACGTACACATCACCTTGGCCGTGCCGCTGCAAGTCGGGCAAATGCATCGAGACTTGGTCGTCGGATCAATCAACCGACCCGGACGCTCACTCACCGAGCACTCGGCGCACTGCAAATAACCCGTCCCCTTGCAATACATGCAAATCTTCTTGCGTTGCTCCTTGACGTTTTGAATCTCGATTACGAAAAACGCGGAAATGGCTCCCACCGCTCCACCCGTGAAGGATGCGACAATCGGATCAACCTGGGCCAACTGCGCCGGAAGGTGCACGCTATCTATGAACTCTGCGTACGACGTACCCCCGAGCCCGAGTTTCACCTCAGCTATCGGCGCAATCAACCCGCCGAAGAGCAACAACAAACCGACGGCGGCGCCCCAATAGATGCGATAATCCTTCACGCTATCCTCCGTGAGCACCGGAAACCCTGGAATCACAGACTCAAACTCCCGCGGCGGCTGTACGTCCTCATCATCGAGTCCAATCGTCTTCACCCGCTGCTGCACCCGCAACCTCCGCAATTCTTCCATGAGAAGAAACACTCGCTGCCGACGGCTTTCGATATTCTGCGCGATCTCCCCAGCTTGCATATCCGCGAAATCAATCACCGAATTCCGCCCTTCGATGATGCAAAAGTTTTCCGGAAGCGCCGTAGATTCTGTCACCGGCGCCGACGCCACCGCATTCTCCGCTGTCGACGATTCCCCCGCATCGCCCTCCGTCGCCGCGACGCGAGCCGCTCTCTTCGCCGGCGTCGCTCCGCGGTTGATTCTCACCCGTCGCACCGTCGTCACCGCCGTCCGTTCACACGCGCGAACCCGCGTGGACGAAGAAGCACGCATCGTCAACATTTTCACCCGTCGTCCGACGCGCGCACCACACCGTTCGTTCGTCCGTTATCACCCGGTCGTTCGAGCAAAGCGCTTTTTACCCTTATCCAAATCCTAAATTCTTTGTCGATTCTCACCCGTCGACACGAATCGAACGCCACGAAATGAAGCGCGTGCGGTGCGCGATCGTCCACGCGTACCTCTCGCGCTCGACTGCGGTTCGCGTCGTCGACCGTCGACCGCGCGCGCGCGTGTGTCGCGACGGACGCGCACGAAGTTTGAGGTGTGTGTTTTAAATTTACATTGGTGGTGGTATGATTACAACGTCCGAAGGTTGGACGCGTCGGACGACGCTTCGTGGGCGACGAGGGCGGCGCTCTTCCTGCGCCTCGGATTTCTCGGCGCCGCGGCCTCGGCTTCGAGCTGGTTGTCGATCATCGCGTCGAAGGCGTCGGCGACGAGCCACGCTCGAGAGCTTTCGCCCTCGAGGGCGACGAGCGCTTCGGCGACGCACTCGGCGGTGCTCAGACATCCCGGGGCGGGTTGTTTGCGAATGCGGTAGTTGCTCTCGCCGCGTTTGGGTGAAATTTTGTACTTTTTGAGCTCGGCGAGCCAAGGGATTCGGTAGTACATCCCTTTCGCGCGGTGCCAGGTGGAATCTAATACGATCAACGCGTCCAACTGCGTCGGCGTCGTCGGCGTCGGCGGCGCGTCGGCGGCGGCGTCCGCGGCGTAACTCCCCTCATCCCGCGCCACCGCAATCTCGGCGAGATCCACCGCGTCATCGTCCGGCCATAACAGTCCCATTCTCGCCATCTCCTCCTCCCCAGGTCTCCTCGGCCCGGGTCCAAACTTGACGTCGTACCACTCCACGTCGCAGTTTTCCAACGCCAAGTCGCACACCGCCGCGCTTCCCAACGCCCTAAAAAACTCGTGTCGGTCCTGTAAAATCCACACCCGCGTTTTGTTCTGAATCTTCCCCCTCGCCCCGAGCGTTTTCTTCACCGCGTCGCACACGCACGTCGCGACGGCGCGTCGGCAGTGCGCGCACGTGCGTCGCTGCGGGCGAATCGTCGCGGCATCTTGTGCCCTTTTTCGCGCCTCGTACGCCTGAACCGCCGCCGATTTACCGCCACGGGGCGCCACCGAGGCCGATGAAGACGCCGATGAAGACGCCGCCGACGGTCGCATCGCGCGCGCCGCGGTCGTCGTCGGCTCGGCGTCGTCTGTCGTCGCGAGAAAGAGGCCCTCGTCTCCAAAAAGCGCACCGTGGGAGTACTATGTCACTCTTAGCGCTATATAGACCAAATAGCGCATTACATTCCAAGTACCAGACCCTCTTTAGATGGCTTACGAGACCACAATATACGTAGTGAGTGACGCGACAGCGACGGATCGAGCGAAACCGGATCGCGCGGACGCCGGCCCGCGCGCGCACACCGGCGCGCGACGCCCGTTCGTCGCCCGAAACCGACGCGCGCGCATCGCATCGCATCCGATCTCGCTTCGCGTCGTCCTCGCTCGTTCGCCCGCAAACGACGCGCGCGGTGAGAGGAAGAGACGACGTCAGTCACGATGGCGGCGCGCGCGACGCCTGACGTCGGCGTCGCTTTAAACGGCGGATACCGCGCGCGATGGGCGTCGAGACGACGAGGAGACGACGCGGGAGGACGGCTGGGGATGCGCGCGCGACGACGAACGCACCGCGCGGTGGCGGGGACGGAGGAAGACGCCGGACGAACGACGATGATGACGACGGAGGACGCGGCGAGCGGAGGACGCGCGCGCGCGAACGAAGCGGCGAAAACGATCGAAGCGAGCGGGGAAACGACGGCGGATAGACTCAAGGCTTTGATTGTTATCGCTAAAAAGGCGTCGTCGTCGTCAATGTTGGAGGAATCGAAGCGGACGCCGAAGACTCGGGTGATGGGGTGCGCTTCGGCGAGTTGGATCGAGGCGCGCGTCGACGCGACGAGCGGACGCGTGTACGCGGCGTGCGCGAGCGAGAGCGACGTTACCCGTGGGTTCGGGGAGGTGTTGTGCGGGGTATTGTCCGAGTGCACGGCGGAGGAGGCTTTGGGGATCGGGAGCGAGTTTGTCGATGCCATGGAGATTGGCGCGGGGAGTAAGACTGAAAAGTCGCGCGCTAACGGGTTTAAGAATATGTTGGAGACGGCGAAGAAACAGATTCGAGCGGCGATGAACGGAGACGCCGCAGGTGGGAACGACGACCCGTTCCCGAGCCTCATCGTGAGCGCGAACGAAGTTCGGGCGAGAGGATCTTTCGCGGCGTCGCAGGCGACGTATTTGGAACCGGATGAGGCCAAGGTGAGCGCGCTGGTGCGAATGCTCGAGGAGAAGAAGATTGGCATCGTGGCGCACTTCTACATGGATCCAGAGGTGCAAGGGATTCTCATGGCGGCCAAGGCATCGTACCCGCACATCGCCATCAGCGATTCGCTCGTCATGGCGGATCTCGCGGTTAAGATGGTTGAGGACGGGTGCGAGACGATAGGCGTTCTCGGCGTGGATTTCATGTCTGAAAACGTCCGCGCCATTGTCGACGAAGCGGGACACACAGAGGCCAAGGTGTACCGCATGGCGGCGGAGGACATCGGATGTTCCCTTGCCGAGGCTGCGCAAAGCGTGAGCTACGACAAGTACCTCGAAGAGGCGAGCAAGACGAAGAATGCCGTGCACGTCATTTACATCAACACCGGACTCGACACCAAGGCGGCGGCGAACGCGAAGATCCCCACCATTACGTGCACGTCTTCCAACGTTGTCGCCACCGTGTTGCAAGCCGCGGCGCAAATCCCAGACGTGTGCGTGTACTACGGACCGGATACGTACATGGGTGGCAACCTCGCCGAGTTGTTGCAACGCATGACGACTTGGGACGAGGAGGAAATCAAGGCGCTTCATCCGGCGCACGATAGAGAAACGATCAAGTCTCTCTTGCCGCGATTAAAGTACTTTGACAACGGCACGTGCATGGTGCACGACATGTTCGGCAAGGATGTGTGCGACACCGTTCGAGCGTACTACGGCGACGCGTACCAGACGGCGCACTTTGAAGTGCCAGGTGAAATGTTCAAGCTCGCCATGGAGGCGAAGGATCGAGGCTTGGGCGTCGTCGGCTCGACGCAAAACATTTTGGACTACACGTGCGCGCGCGTGGACGAGGCTGTTGAACGCGCGTTGCCGCAAGGAGAGAGGTTACGTTTCGTCCTCGGCACCGAGACGGGCATGGTGACGAGCATTGTGCGCGCTGTGCAGAGCCGGCTTCGAGCGGCGCGCGACGCGGGCGTACACGACGTCGTGGCCGAAATCGTGTTTCCAGTCTCATCCGACGCCATCACGGCAACGGGCGAGACGGACATGCCCGTGGTCCCGGGTGTCGTCGCCGGCGAGGGTTGCTCTCTCGAGGGTGGATGCGCTTCGTGCCCGTACATGAAGATGAACTCGTACGACGCCCTCATCAAAATGTGCGAGCGCGTCGGCACGCAAGCCGGGGAAGCCATGCTCGCCGCGCAAGAGCCGCGCAAGTACGAGAGCGAGACGGGCGAGGGGCCGTCTATCGCTGCGCAAGGGTGCGTTCCAATCTTGCACATGCGCCACTTCCAAAAGAACAAGGTGTTCTCGGACACCCTGGTTGAGGACATCAAAACGCGTTGAACCAACCACCACTAGTAGACAACACAACACGCACGCCCGCGCGAACGCGACAAATATTCATCAATTTACGTTTGAAAGAGAGAAAGGGGTTTTTAAATACAAAAAACGTGCTTTAACTCATCAATCCACCCCGGCGACGCCTCGCGTAATGGGATCCTTGGCGACGCTCAACAATTCCATGTCGAGCGTAACCGTCGCGTTGGCCGGAATCTCCATAACTTCATTCGGACCGTACGCGTACTCGGGCGGGACGATCATTCTGCGCACCGTGCCAACACCCATACCTTTGATGCCTTCGTTGAACGCCTTGATAAAAGGTCCGCCTGGCTTACCCGCGGGTTGTCCGACGGTGAACCCGATCGGGTTTCCGCCCGTCACGCCGGCGCCCTGACGCGAAGTTCCGACGGTGATCGATCTAAACTTCAAATCGTAATGCACCGCGACTCTCGCCCCGTTTGGCACCCCACCGGTCGCGCCGCTCGCGCCCTTCAAATCGTAATACAAAATCGGCGGGTTCGTTCCCGGAATCTGTTTCGCAAAGCGAAGCGCCGCGCCAGCGATTTTTATTCGTCAGTCACAGTCTGTTCAGAGCGTGCGCGCAGTGCCGTCGTTCTTCTTCAACGCCGTCGAACGTCCTGACACCGCAAACGAACGGTGATGACGACACCATCTCAAATAAAATACCAACATTTCACTAAATCCCTAGACGTAAACACACAGACGCGAAAGAAAACGCAGACGCTTGTTTTGGATATCCATCCACTCACCGGCACAAAGTTTTCGATCGGAATCCCACCCGTCGGTCCACCACTCAACCGCGCCTCGGCGCCTCGCGGTGTCACCATCGATACCGCCGCGATCGTCATCGCCGCGCGTCGACCGAACGACGACGACTCGCGCGTCGGGACGACGTCAACGGCGTCGTTGTTATCCAGCGTCGTTGCTGAGTCACCATCGCTCAACGCCTTTGTCGTCGTCGTCGCGTGTCGTCGAACACGCGCGAGCTTCGAGGACGGGCGACGAAACGCGACGCGCGTCGTCGGTGTCGTCGTCGGTGTCGTCGTGAGCGCGGCGTGCATCGCGGTGATTCGTTGGTTCGTTTGATCGTGCGAGGCACGGTGTGTGGAAGGAAGTTGGTTTCCAAATTAAGAATTTCGTCAGTCGCACGCGCGCGCGCGCGGTTCGTTCGAGAAGAGACGGAACATTCGCGCGAGGCGGCGTCGACTCGGGAGAGACGAGACGCATCGATCGCACGCGGGGCGCGGGGAAGGAAGAAAGGCTCGGCGACTCTTGTGACCAAATTTAGAAACCAAGTTTAGAAACGAACCGACGAATGGGTTTGGACGGCGGAACCATCGCATCGCGGACAGATATCCTCCGCGGATCGTCGTGGGACGTCGCGAACGCATCGCAAGGACGCGGGGCCAAGGCGTCGAGCCGGGGCGGGGCGATCGGGGCATCGTACGTACACAAAGGGGAGCGCTTGGAGAGCGGCGACGCGCGCGCGTCTCGAAGCGCGGCGTGCGCGTTGACGGGTGAGACTTTGTCGGATGACGTCGTCGCGTGCGAGCTCGGTGCGTTGTATAACAAGACGGCGATGTTGGAGTTTGTTCTCGCGCGACAAGGGCGGTTCACGTCGGCGGAGGCGACGTATCGGTATGCGAATTTGAAGTCTGGACATGACGAGGCGACGAGGCACTTGAAGTCGTCGCGCGACTTTATGGATGTGAAGCTGACGCGCGCGAGCGAAGGCGATGGGAGGTTTGAGTGTCCAATCAGAGGTATCAAAGCGGGTGGGAAGTCGAGGGTGGATTTCGTGGCGATGCGTCCGTGTGGGTGCGTGTTGAGCGCCGCGGCAGCGAAACTGGGGGGCGAGACGTGCGCTGTTTGCAACGCAGAGACGACTGGGAAACCGCAACCGATTTTACCAGAGGACGAGGAAACGATTAGAGAGTTGAGAGAAAATTTGGAACAGCGACAAGAGGCAGATGCGAGCAAGGAAGAGGCGAAGAGATTGCGAAAGAAGAATCGCCGGAAACTCGATCGATGGGCGGCGGATGAAGAATCGCGGCGGGTGAAGAAAATCGTAACGGCGGAGGTCGCGGGCGAAGACGTGGGCGAGACGAGCGGTTGAGAGGTGATGCGTGTACTACCAGAATTAGGAGAGTCATGTTGTAATACTACCGTACTAGAGTACTAACACGACAACGAATGATGTAACAACTACTGATAGCAGATCTCAAAGGGCTCAGGTTCATCGCCGCCGTCGTCCCGAATGCGCTTGTTCGGATTCAATGGTCTCTCCGAACCGAGTTCTTCTATGGAGAGCGAGCTGCTCGCCTTGTTGATTTGCCCGCGCTCTCTGCGAAGCTTTCGACGCAGTTCATCGTAGCGTGCGTGATCAGACTTGCTGACGGAAGGCTGGACCTTTGTAAAGGCTTCCTCGAAATGCGACATGGTAACCATTGGCGTCGAGTCAATTGACATCGATTTGAGCGCCGCAACGCACGCCTCGCGCACAAGCGACGCCAAGTCAGCACCGCTGAATCCTTCGCACGCGCCACTGAGCGCAATTTGATCGACGCGAACGTCCGAGGCGATCGGGGTCTTTCGTGTGAGCGTCCTGAGAATCGCGGCGCGTCCGTCTGGCGGAGGCAGAGGCACGTACAACAGCTTGTCGAGACGCCCTGGACGAAGCATAGCTGGGTCAATCATGTCCGGTCTGTTCGTTGCGGCGATCAAAAACGTGGCGTTTCTCGCCTCCAAGCCATCCATCTCTGTGAGAAGCTGGTTGACAACGCGTTCAGCCGACGTATTGTCGCCGCCGCTGCCTCTGCGAGGCGCTAAAGAGTCCATCTCGTCAAAGAAGAGCACGCACGGACTCGCTGCACGAGCGCGTTGGAACAGCGTCCGCACAGCGCGCTCGCTCTCACCGACGTATTTGTTCAGCAACTCGGGTCCCTTGATTGAGATGAAGTTGGCCATCGCCTCGTTCGCCGTAGCCTTGGCCACGAGCGTCTTACCGCAACCGGGCGGACCGTACAGGAGAACGCCAGTGGAAATGTTGAGACCCATGGCTTGGAATCGTTCGGGGTGCGCGATCGGCTCGGCGATAGAAAACTTGAGTTCCTCACGGACGTCGTTGAGAGACCCGACGTCGTCCCACGTCACGTTCGGGGTGGTCGTGAAGCCCTCGCGCTGGGCGGACGGTTGCACCTTGGTGAGCGCAATGTTGAAATCGTCCATGCTAATGGCGAGGTCAACCAACTCATCCTCCGTGAGCGGACGAGGATCAGCGAGACGACCCGTCGCGAGAGCTCCGTTCGTCTCTTTCTTCTCGTCGTCTTGAGACATGGGGGCGTCGGCACCGCCGGCTTCTTCGCTCTCAAGCTTTTTGAAGATTCGCGTCACTGCCGAAGCCGCCGCTTCCTTTGCCAGCGCGGAGAGATCAGCCCCGACGTAACCTGGCGTCTTCTTAGCAATCTCGCGCAGATCCAAGTTTTCGCTAAGTCGAAGTTTGGTCGCCTGGACACGCAGGATGCGCTCGCGCGCAGCCTCGTCTGGGATTCCGAGCATGATTTCTCTGTCGAATCGTCCCGCTCGGCGCAGCGCCGCGTCCATGCCGTCGGGTCTATTCGTCGCGCCAATCACCGTTACGTGACGGCGACATCTCGCCAGTCGGTCTACGGGATCGGACCCAACAACAGTGGACTGTAGCTCATCCATGGAGGCTAATAATTGCGCCACGATTCTTCTCTCCATCTCCCGTTGCGCGCTCTCGCGCTTCGGCACGATGGCGTCAATCTCATCGATAAAGATGAGCGACGGCGCGTGTGCCGCAGCAGTGAGAAATAACTCGCGAATCTTCGCCTCGGACTCACCGCTCATGCCGCTCACAATCTCCGTCGCCGCAATGGAGAAGAAGGGCACCTTTGCCTCTTGCGCGATGGCGTGCGCGAGCGTCGTCTTGCCGCAACCCGGCGGCCCATGAAGTAACACACCTCGCGGCGGGTCCACGCCGAGCCACGCATAGAGCTCGGGATGCATCAACGGCGACAAAATGAGTTCCTTGATCGCGTGCAGCGAATCCTCGATCCCACCCAAGTCTGAAAGCTTGACGGCTCGCGGCGACGTCATCTGCGCAAACGCTTTGGCCGACGTCTGCCTTCCGAATTCATCCTCATCCAAGCTCTCGCTCTCGCTCCCACCATCCCCGCCGCGCTTCCTCCTGTGACCTTTACCTTTTTTACCCTTCTTCTTCTTCTTTTTCTTCTCGTCCTCTGCGCGCTCGATGCGCATTCCTCTCTCTTGCAAACGCACCGAGTCGCCCCTCGATCTCGCCTCCGCCACCACTCTCAGCGCCTTTTCGTGCGCAGACTCCGTCTCTCGCCCGCTCTTCGACGCAACCGCCGCTTTTTCTTCCTCTTCCATCTTCAACGCGCGTTGTGCCGCCGCAGCGACGGCTTCCGGCGCTGCGAACGCCGGCTTGGCCGTCGCCGGTTCCGCGTGGCCCGTCGCTTTCGCTTCAGCGGCGTCCATAGCCGCGTCTTCCGAATCCGTTTCGTACGAAGACGAAGACCCCGCCGCATCTTCCGAATCATCGTCGTCATCATCGTCATCGTCATCCGACGAACCCTCGTGATCGCTCGACCCTTCATCCTCCATCCTCCCGAACGCGTCGTCGTCCTCCTCTTCGCTCTTCGTCGGCGTCGGCGTCGTCCTCGCCCACTTCCCCCGTTTCCGCGCCTCTTCGATCGCCTTATCCACGCTCTTCCGAAACGGATTCATCGGTTTCCTCCCGTACTGCGCGTACGTCGTTCGCAGGTGTTCGACGACCGCGTCGACGTCGCGAAACGGATCGGCCGCCGCATCGGTCGCGCGCAATCCGCCGCCACCAATCGTCGTTTTCACGCGCGCGCGTCCGTACGCCTCGATCCGCGGGAGCAACAGCGGGTCGCACGTCGCGGTTTGCGTCGCGCCGCCGCCGCGGAGCGCGGCTCGCGCCGCCGCCGCGCGGTTCGAGGCGGGTTTCGCGTTCGGCATGAACGAATTTGGGCGGGCGGGCGGTGTGTGAGGATGGCGCCAGCATTTGACCGAGGAGGCTCTCGAGTCGGTTGTCCAAATGTTTAATGTGAATTGATTTTTGGTTTACATGACTGACGACCGAAACGAACGAACGGGTCGATGCGATTCTATTGTCTCCCCGCTCGTCGTCGGCGAAGATGTCTGGATTGGACGGACAAACGTCGTGACGACGACGACGACGATTATCCGCCTTCGGAAACGTTGCCGAGGAGCGACATGCCG
>Ga0255743_10002268_pt1 | contig 16009 bp, 10 predicted proteins | sample 101ome_19_FD_179950 | JGI IMG/M metagenome (GOLD analysis project Ga0255743, IMG submission 179950) | Coastal salt marsh microbial communities from the Groves Creek Marsh, Skidaway Island, Georgia - 101405AT metaG (version 2) | ecosystem: Environmental > Aquatic > Marine > Intertidal zone >... | reverse complement strand
TCGCGTCCCCCCCCCCCCCCCCGCTTCGCGTCGCGTCGACTCCGCGTAAACCCCGTACGAAATCCCCAATCAAACGACCACCCACGTCGTTTTCGAGGGTCCCGATTCGACCCGACCCCCTTTCCCTACCCGCGATCCCCGATCGAGACGAGTCGATCGATCGGTGAAGTCGATCGAAACGTCGACCGGTGGCGTCGGGTCGGGTCGTTGCCACGCCCCCTTGACGCGGATCCTCCATCGCGTCGTTCGCGCGGTCGTCGGCGTTTCGCGCGCGCGAACGACGCGAACGCGATCGACGATACCGATCGATATGTATTATATCCATCGAGACGCGCGCGTCGATCGCGTTCGATCTCGCGCGCGCACGAGATCGAACGCGATGATGACGCGATGACGGATGGTCGTCGCGGATGGAGTTTGAAATGCGCGATGCGCGCGCGATGCGTGCGAATCTCTCGATCCGTCCCTCCGTCTCCGGCGACCTCTCGTCGACGAACGAAAAAAAACATTCTCCTCGTCCTCGTCCTCGTTCTCCTCGTCGTCGTCGTCGCACCTCTCGTTCGGTTCACGTTCGGGTCGTTTCGCGCGAATGAATATGCGGAGACGTCGACGTCCCCAGTCAGTCGTCGCGGAGGGGCGTTTTCGGGGAAGAAAGATATCGATCGAGGGTTGATCGATCGACTATGTGATTTTTCGCGTCGCGCGATTTGACTTTTCGCGCGGTCGCGTTGGACCGCGATATCGCGTGGGGCGGTATCGTGGATGTGGATTGGATATTTTTAGGAGTGCTGACCCGTGATAGAGTCCCCTTTCATCGACCATCAACAGCATCATCGATCGTCTCGTCGATCGTCGCGTCGTCGATCGTATCGTCATCGATCGCGCGCGCGTCGAGCGCGATCGAGGGGTGCCCTCGGGCGGGGATGGGGGGTGTGGGGGTGTGAGTATGGGGTTTCGTAACGGTGTGTGGGTATGTGTTCGTCTGTGTACGGGGTTTTCTTTTTTTCGTCGCCGCGCGCGGACGATTCGATGGATCGATTCGACGATGATTCGACGACGACGATGTGATGGTAGACGACGACGCGCGATCGACGACCGGCGCGCGATCGGGACGTCGTCGACCGTGGACGACGACGGACATCATGTTCGGTGGATTCGGTGCGGCGTCGTCGTCGTCGATGGGTGGGACGACGCCGACGGTGGAGGATGTGCGACGGGCGGTGGAGGCGAAACAGACGTACGACGCGGTGCGCGCGCGCGCCGGGGAGTGCGCGGACGCGGCGCGGGGGGCGGTGGCGAACGCGTTCGCGCGAGGAGCGAGCGCGGTGTCGGTCGGTGCGAGCGCGACGGTGAGCGCGACGACGAGCGCGACGACGAGCGCGGCGAGCGTGGGTGGGAAGCGATGGACGTGTCACGCGTGCGAAAAGCTCGAGGGCGGGGGACGAGGGAAGATGGTCGAGGGCGTCATCGTGCAGCCGATTGGGATGCCGATCGTGCTGCTGGAGGTGAAGGGGGAGGTGATGGATCGAACGGCGCTGCCGATGGGGAAGGATGTGTTGGTGAAGGGGGAGATGATCACCGTCGGGAAGTGGTTGGCGCGCGTCGTCGGCGTGGAGGGCGCGGCGCCGGAACCGCCGAGGGTGTTGGTGCGACCGACGGTGGAGGATGGATCGGAGGCGAAGGGAGAGATGGAGAAGAGGGTGGAGTCCGCGGTGGCGAGCGCGGCGACTGGAGTGATGGCGGTGGGGGCGATGACGGCGGCGGAGGCGGCGAGTCGCGCGCCGCCGCTCTTGGTGACGACGCCGACGCTGGCGACGCAACCGAGAGCGGGTGGGTTGGAAGCGCCGGGGACGCGAAGGGAATATTTTAACGATCCGAACGCTTCGCCGATGCCTCCGACGGCGTCGCATCAGTACGCGCCGATGCACGCGCCGCCGAGGTATCAGATTTACGAACCGGCGCCGCGGTACGAACGCGCCGTCGATCCCAACACGGGCGAGCGAGAGCGGTGGATGGCTGGCGGTTGGCGCGGGCGAGCGGGCGGTGATGAGAGACCGCGCGGGGTGACGCAACATGAAGTTGACGAGGCGAGATCGCGGTTATTGGAGCTTGAGAGAGAGGCGAGGATTCGCGCAGAGGTGGCGGCGGCTGAGGCGCTCGCTCGTCAACAGCAAGCCGAAGCCGCGAGGCTATCGGCGGAGAGCGCCCTTCAGCAAATGTCTCAAGCCGAGGCTGCGAATCAAGCGGTTCGAGAGGCGGAATACGCCGCCGCGGAGGCGAAGCGAGTGGCGTACATGGCGGCTCAAAACCAACTCGACGCGGAGAGTCAGTTCATCTCCATGCTCCCACTCGACAACGCGGAGACGTCCATAGAAGCTCAGAGACGCGTCTCTGAATTGGAGGACATTCAACGTCGGATCGCTGAGCACGAGCGCGCAGCCGAAGCGCACACGTTGCGCCCGGATGAGCAGAAATCGCCGCAGCAGCACGCATACACTCCGCCGCAACAAACGCAATACCAACCGCCGCCGTCACCGCCGACGCAGCAGTACCAACCGCCACCTCAGCAGCCGTCGCAACAGTACCAACCTCCACCTCAGCAGTCGGCACAACAGTACGAACCACCGCCGTCACCGCCGGTGCAACAGTACCAACCGCCACCTCAGCAGCCGACGCAACAGTACCAGCAGCCGCCGCCGCAACCGGCGGTGCAGGTGCATCAACAACCACGACCACAGCCGCAACCGCAATCATCGCCACCCCAGCCGCAACGCGCACAGGCAGAAATTGAGTACACATCTTCGCCCTCCAACGTCAGAGATCGAGCGGCGGCGTTCGGACGAGTCACCATTAAGCCAAAACCTGCGTCGCACGCGGTCGATGCGAGAGCACAGACGTATTCAAACACCGGAACGTCGATGACGAACGCGAACGCGAACGCTTTAGCTCAGGTGATTCGTCAAGAACGTCCCACGCGGCCCGCGACGGCGGAGACTAAAGCCGAGGAGTTCGTCTCGCAGGGCAAGGCGGAGACGCCCGAAGAGCTCAAGCGTAAGATTGAGATACTCGAGCGTCTGGCGAAGAGTCGCGGTCTGATCGCTTAGTTCTCGCATTCGACTGGATTGTACATTGTATTTCTATTCTTTGTGCTAATCTATCGCCGCGTTTATCGCTTTCGGCGCGGCGCTCCACCTTTGTTCGGTTGCATCTTACCAAGGACAGAGTCCATGCCTCGTCGTTTACCTCGAGAGTGACCCTTGGCTTGATCCTTCCACGCATCTTCCGCGGTGAGACCTTCCTCGTCGCCGTACTCATCCGATGTGCGAGCCTTACCCAATCGTTTCATGGATTTGCTCTTCGGCTCGGCCGCGTCGAAAAACGCTTCTCGGTTACCCGACACGCGCGCCTGCTTTGTCTTCTCTCGAGACTTTTCGATTTTCGCTCTCTCCTTCAGCGGCAAGTCAGCCTTGCTCTCGCGACCATCTTTGAAGGCGGTGGCGTGGAATTCATCCTTCGCGGCGTACATCTTCGGCTCGTTGGGTTCGTCGTCGACGGCGGCTTCCTCGTCTTCAACCAACTCAAAGTGGTCCTCGAGCATTTCTTTACGCGCATTCTTATCCATCTTGGGCGCATTCGGGTGAAGCATCTTGAAGGTTTCGTCGTCTTCGTTGATTTCGAATCGCTCATCTTTGAACATCGCGGCGAAACGATCGTCTTCGAGTAAACTGCCGCCAGGGGCGACGGTGCCGACGTCGTCGCCATCCTCGTCCACACTCTCCACGCCTTCTTCCTCTGCCGCACCAAGACGCGCGGCGAGCATCGCGTTGACCTTGGGAGCCTTCTTCTTGACGGTGATTCTGCTCTTGCGTTCCTCTTCGAGCTTCTCTTTGACCTTCTTCTTCTTGAAATCGTCGTAAGAGAAAGGTTCGGCGATGGCCTTCGCCTTGCCGTACAGACGATTGTCCATGAAATAACCGTGCATGTACGCTCTGAGCATCTTCGTACCGATCAAGTGCGTCAAGTGGAGCTTCTCCAACTCTTCCTTGGTGACGAATCTGTAATCGTCGTACAAGGTCTCTTGCGTTTGCTCCTCCATCTCTTCAGTGAGGTTTTCAAGGAACGAGCACCACTTGGGCGCGGCGCCGAGAGAGGGCGTGAAAAAGACGCTCATCTGCGTGTGATCCATCGCCATCATCATCAGACCGGTCTTATCCCACATGCACAAATCGTTAAGTTCATACCCCGGTTCGATCGATGTGTACGGATCTCCTGTGCGTTCGTCCCAAATCTTGACAATCTTCTTATCCGTGGACACCACTCTGCGAGTGCCGTCCACCGACGTGTGATACTTCAAATCTAAAATCGGAAGCCCGTTCATCTGATCCTTGACGCGAAGCGGCCGAGAGCTTCGAAGGTCATACAACCGTACGATGCCCTCCTCGTTTCCGACCGCCATCTGCAACCCGTTGGGGTCGAAACGAAGCGACGTGATCCCTCCCTCGTCTCGCTCCGAGCATTGAATCGCCCCGCACGATGTCCTCGCGCGCAAATCGAAACATTCCAACTCCCCGTCCGTCGACCCCGCGGCGAACAAACCGTGCGTCGGAGAGATTCCACACACATTCAACTCAACGCATCGACTCTCCAACGGTTGTAAAAACCGTCCTTGCTCTAAATTCAACCTCCAAACCTCATTCGAGCTCCCCACCACGCACAGGTCCCCCGTCCAATCCGAGTAACACACGTCCCGCCCTTGTTTCGGCGTTCGCGTCTGATAGTAATTCCCAAACTTGGCGTGAAACCGGATAGACCGATCGGCGCATATGAAGGCCAATTTCGAGTAATCATCGCTCAGGCACGTGAAATCGACAATCTCCGCGTCCAGGTGTCGACACCACTTCATGCTCAGTTGGCTCAGGTCGTAACACTTCACCTGCGGCGGATGCAACCCGCTCACGATCAAGTACTGCCCATCACTCGTCACCTTACACCTCGAACTGCACGTATTAAAGTTTAAATCCTGCACGAGTTCGATCCGTCGCTGATACTCGACGTTTTTCCGAAGTTTGCGCTTCGACTTTTCCAGTTTCGCCCACTCCGGGGCGGCGCGCGCCGCGGACACCTCGTACACCTTGACGCCGTTGAGTTCGCGCAGTTTGATGGCGCTCTCATCGAGCGACGCCATTCCGTCCGACACGTCGCGCGTCCGGCCGTTCGGACGCGACGCGACGCGCGAAATGAGGACGGCGTCTCATCGGGCGGCGGCGGCGGCGAGCGCACAGTTTTTTTGAGCTCAGAGCTCAGACGGGTCGCCTCGGGGAACGATTATTGAACAAGTAAGAGGCTTTAATTACACGCCGAGCGACGATGACGCACCGAATATCAACGAAGACCGATTGACGCAGAGTTGTCGCGGCTAATCTTCGCTGATGTCGACGCGATCGTTGCCCCAGAGCTTGGTCCCGTGGTCCTGGTAGCGGCGACACGCGGCGAAATACATGGCGTACGCGCCGATGCCGATCATCGCCCCGAGCGCGTTTCTCGCCACCGGTGACCCCAACAGCGCGAGCGGGTTCAAGGTTTCGACGGGCAAGATGCCGCACCCTTGTAACATCTCCTTCTCGCGCACGGTGTACTTACCCGGAGGAAGTAAAATCTTCGTCCCCGCCTTTAACGCACCCAGCTTTGGATTCAACCGCTCGATCTCGCTCTTGGAAATTTTCCTCGGATTGATGATTTCCTCGAGCGTCTCGCCGCCTCGACACGGATACACGCGAGGTTCGTTCACGCCCCTGATCCCATCGATGATCGCCTGATCTCTCTTGCTCAACTTTTCCGCCGGGAGGAGAATGGTTGTCCCCGGCGCGAGCGCCCCGTCAGCCTTCAGACTCTTGTTGTACTTTTTCACGTCCTCGACGCGCATGGAGCGCTTGGAGGCGATGGAATCCAGAGTGTCTCCCTTGCGCACCGTGTACGGCCGCATCGCGCACGTCGCGACGCCCGGCGCGCTCGTCCTCGGGGCGAATCGCGTCGGTCGGCTCAGCATTCTGCCGTGTCGAGCGCCGCGCGCGGCGACGCGTGCGCCGAGCACACCGGCGCGCGCGTCCGCACATCGCGTGGTGAAACTCATGTGATTCTCCGCTCGCGCGCGCGTCTCGATACCGACGGCGCGGACGACGCGAGAGGCGACGAATGCGGTCAAATCGGCGATCTCTCGTGAACCAGGACAACAGCGTCCCGCATTTCGCAGCCGTCTCGCGACGACGGCGCGTCCGAGATGTCCTCCTCGGACGACGGAGGCGATGAATCGGATTCTCAGGAGGATTTCATGCGCGGCGGACGGCGGAAACGGTCGCGCGAGGAGGCGATTTACGGGTCATTTCTCGAGGACATGACAGAGGTGGGCGGACGAGGACGAGGCGGCGCCGAGGACGACGACGCGTACGGCGGGCGGGGTGGGCTCGGGTCGTCGCGAGGGGGGATCGGGGCGTCATCGTCCAAGCCGGTGGCGTTTCGAGCGGCGAGCGGGAGCGGGCTGGGGTTCGCGCCGGCGAGCGGGACGAAGGCGAACGGCGGCGGCGGCGGCGGCGCGTACGCCGGGTTTGCCAAGGGCGCGACGATGACGGGAGACGATGCCATGCGCCGCGTGGGAGGCGATGGAGACGACGGTCGATCGATGGATTCGGAACCCGAGGCGCGAGACGACGACGATGACGACGACGATTTGTTGCCCTCGACATTCGGACAGAGGTGCGCGCGAGACGACGAAGACGACGCCGCGCGCAAAGGAGCGAACGACGCGAGGGAGAGAAGATTGACGAGTGATCGCCTATTGTTTTTCACGACGCGTAGACTCGTCGCTGGCGCTGCGGAGCGTAAGCGAATGGTTGAAGAGGAACGTAAGAAGGCGGCGGACAAACGCAAGGCGGAAGAAAAGGCGGCTTGGGCGAGAAACAGAGCAAACGAGAGCGCTTTCGCGGGCACGAGCTCTCGAAGGGAAGGCGGAGGGAGACGAGCAGAAGCGGAGGACGTCGGTTCGTTCGAGAAACACACCAAGGGGATCGGGATGAAATTATTGCAAAAGATGGGTTACAAGAAGGGCGAAGGTTTGGGTAAGGGCGCGAGCGGCATCTCTCGCGCGCTGGAGACCCAGCTTCGACCCAGAAATATGGGCATGGGTTTCAATAACTTCAAGGAGAACGTCAACGATCCCACGCGCACGACGAAGCGCGGCAATGAGGACGAAGAGGACAGCGAGGACGAGATGGATCTCGACGAGGTTGCCAAGGCTCGAGAAAAGGAGAAAAAGGCGCGAGAGCAATCGATGTGGAAGAAGCGAAACGAATTACGTCGTCAGAAGCGTGAGTACAAGACAGCAGAGGAGGTTTTAGCCGAGGAACAAGAGAATGGCTCCTCGGCGCAGACGGTGGAGAGGCTTAACATTATCGACATGCGAGGAGCGCATGCCACCGTGGTCAAGGCTGGTGAGCTCCACAAATCCGTCGCCCGAGCACAGGAGGAAGATCTGATGCTTCCGGAGCTTCAACACAATTTGAAACTCGTCGTCGACTTGGCCGAAAGCGACATCACGAAGCTTGACGGTAAGATTCGAAGCGAAAAAGATACTCTGGAAATCTTGCGACGCGAAAAGGTGCGCTTGGCCAAGCAAGCCGACGCGCACGATGAGCTCGCTGCGCGCGTGAAGGGCGCGCTAGCGCTCGTCGAGAAGTGCAACGCCGCCGCACAATCGTGCGGTACGACCGAGGAATTCGATGCGCTCACCAAGTCGTGGATGGAAGTCGTCAAACACTTTCCCAAGGAATATTACGGTCACCGGCTCAATCGCTTGGCGCTCTCGCACGCGACGCCGTACGTTCGTTCCATGTACAAGGATTGGGATCCAATGAGCGATCCGATGCGTGGATTAGATGAATTGAAAGTGTGGCGATCGCTACTGTCGCCCGAGTTCGTTCCAGATGAGTATCAGGCTGTCTTTGACGAAGATTCTTACGAAGACTTGCTCCGCGATCCGATGCTCGCGAGACTTCGCCCTGCCATCACGTCGAAATGGGATCCAACCGAGGCGACTGAGATTTTGCATTTCGTTGAAGCGTGGTCCGGCGTCATGCCTGAAGCCCTGAGTCGCGAAGTCACCCACGCGTTGGTCCTGCCGAGGCTTCAACGTCGCGTCGGAGAATGGGAACCGACGAAGGAGCGCGTCGCACTCCACATGTGGTTCCATCCATGGTTACCCCTGCTTCACAAGAACCTCAAGGATTTGTACCCCTCCATTCGTCAAAAGTTCACGGTGGCTCTGACGATGTGGGAGGCGACCGACGAGAGCGCTCTGACGCTTTTGAAACCGTGGAAGCAGGTGTTCGAGCCCAAGGACTGGTCGTCCCTCATGCGGCGTTGCATAACGCCGAAGCTCGAAGAAGCCCTGGCGATGCTTCAAATCGATCCATCCAATCAAATATTGGATTCGCTCAAGTCAGTCTTGAAGTGGGAGACCATGCTCGGCCCCAGCGCTTTCATCACGATGCTCGAGCAACACTTTTTCCGCAAGTGGCACGCGGCATTGCACAAGTGGCTCACTTCGAGCAACGTCGACTTGGACGAAGTCGCCCAGTGGTACATGGGATGGAAGACGGTCTTCTCAGAGGAACTTCTCAGTCACGAGCGCATGCGCGCGCAACTGAACGTCGCCCTGGACATGATGAATCAAGCCGCCACGGGCGAGGGCGTCGTCATGCCCGGCGTCGCCGCCCCGCAACCCGCCGCGCCCAAGGTGCAGGAGCGTCAACCCACGCATCCGATGGACGAGAGCACGATGACACTCAAGGAGGCGATCGAAGAGTTCGCCAACGCGCACGACGTAGACTTTATTCCCAACGCCTCCGGCCGTCGACACGATGGTTTAGCCGTGTACTCGTTTGGCGGCGTCAACGTTGTCGTCGACGCCGCTCGCGAGTCCATTCGAGCCTCCATCGACGGAAACTGGATTCCCGTTAGTTTAGATCAGCTCTTGGAGCGCGCGCGCGCCGTCAAGAGATGAAGATTTAGCCCATTGATTAGCCGTTCATTCAATCATAGAAACGTACGCATTCTTTCTTTCCTTCAGCCGTCGCCTCAGACCATGACCGACCAGACCCCTTCGACGTCGTCGGCGCTGGACGAATCGCGGCCCGCACCGCCGGTGCGCCGTTTCGTGCGCAACCAGGTGAGACTCGCGCCCTCGACCTCGACCTCGACCTCGCGCGCCCCCGTCCCGTCCCCGCCGGCGCTCCGGGGACACCGAGAGAGCGATTCGAGCTGACGACTCCTCTTCGCGCGCAGATACCCGATGACATCGCCAACGACGTCGAACTCGCGACGGCGATGAAGGTTTTACCCGAGAATTACGACTTTGAGGTGAAGAAGACGGTGTGGAGACTTCGACAGGCGAACGTGAAGACGCTGGCGCTGCAGTTCCCCGAAGGTTTGTTGCTGTACGCGACGACGCTAGCGGATATATTTCAAACGTTTGCGGGCGTTCGAGACGTGGTAATCCTCGGAGATGTCACGTACGGGGCGTGTTGCGTGGATGATTACACGGCGGAATCGTTGGGGTGCGATTTCCTGGTGCACTACGGACACTCGTGTCTGGTGCCGGTGGACGTGACGAGGATGAAGTGTTTGTACGTCTTCGTGGATATTTCATTTGACGTCGGACACCTGTGCGCGTGCGTGGAACATAATTTTAAGCCGGGCTCGAGCTTAATATTAGCGGGGACGATTCAGTTCGCGAGCGCGATTCAGGAGACGAGGACGCGTTTGGCGGAGAAGTACCCATCGCTCGCAGTGCCCCAGGCGAAACCTCTGTCTCCGGGTGAAGTCCTCGGATGCACCGCGCCGGTGATCGAGGACGCCAAGGACAGAGATGCGATCGTGTTCGTCGCGGATGGACGATTCCATCTCGAGGCGATCATGATTGCGAATCCGACGGTGCCTGCGTACAGGTACGATCCGTACCAACGCGTCCTGACTCGCGAAGAATACGCCCATAAAGAGATGCGTACGGTGCGCAAGAGCATGGTCGAGCGCGCCAAAGATGCGAGATCGTTCGGCATCGTCTTGGGCACGCTCGGTCGCCAGGGGAATCCCGCCATTTTGGAACATTTAATGTCGCTGATGCGCGTGAAGGGTCGCGAGTACGTCGTCTTTTTGATTAGCGAGATGAATCCAGCCAAAATGGCGTCCCTGAAGGGTCTGGACGCCTTTGTCCAGATCGCGTGTCCGCGTCTCTCGATCGATTGGGGCGAAGAGTTCGAGCGCCCGGTGCTCACGCCCTACGAGGCTGAGGTGGCTCTCGATAATGCGGAACCTTGGTGGTTGAAACAAGGCGTCGCCCCGGGCGAAGAAAACACGCCCTATCCGATGGACTACTACGCCAGGGATGGTGGTACGTGGAGTAGTAGCTATCATAAACAAATGAACAAGAGCGGTAAGCCCAAACGCGCGCCCGTGCGCATCGAACTCACGACGTGACGCGCAACGGTCGGGAACGTCCATTAGAAACTTTGTAGCGAATCGTAGTACCCTAGGCTTACACGAACCGCATTCGCGCGCGCGCGCTCTATCGTCTTACATCTTCATCGCTATCGCTATTCCTATCGCTATCTCTACGTGCGTACGTTTGTTTCACAGTTTTGTGGTTTCGTCGTCCGTCTCAACCGTCTCAACCGACGCTCACCCGACTTGTCGAGTACCTCATCGTCTCCCCATCCCTCGCGCTCACGAGATCCCACGTCCCCTCTCCCGCCGCGTGCACCTGCAACACCTCGCCGAACCACTTGGAGTACACGTACTGCATCGGCACCGCCCCCGTGTCCCCGTCCGTCACCTCGCTCACCACCACCGCGCGCGACTCCCCCGTCTCGTCGTCCCGCGCGCTCTCGTGCAGCGCCGCCAGCGTCCTCGCGTACGCGATCTCCCTCGACACCCGATCTCCTCCCCCACGTCCGATCATGCTCCCGAGATCGTCCACGACGACCAATCGCGGCTGTTCACTCGCCGGCGCCGCGTGTCGAAAACACGCCAACGCGCGCACGTCCTCGTCGTCGCGCACGTACTTGATCCCCACCCGCTCCAGCGCCCTCACGTCCTCGCCACAGAGCTCGGCGTGAGACGCGTGTATCCTCGCGCGATCCATCGCGCCGCGCTCGGCGACGTAGAGCACGCGCGCGCGTGGATTCGCGCGAGCGAAGCGCGCGCACATTCGAAGGAGCATCGTCGTCTTCCCGCACCTCGACGGACCGACGAGGACGCATCGCGTCGAGCCCGGAAGGTTGAACGTATCGTCCACGTCGTCCGCGTCGAGCGGCGCGGCGAGCGCGCGCGGGCGCACCATGACGACGCGCGCGCGAGTGACGATGGATTTGCGAGTGACGATGGATTATTCGACGACATCTCATGACGCGCGTCGTGACGTCTCGTGTCGAGGCGCGCGGCGCCGACGCGGCCGTGGATGAAATCACCGTCGATGTCGACGCCCCAAACGGGCTCGAGCGCGCGGTGGTGGAGAGTAAAGCGGCGTGCATGCGACGACTGAATGCGCTCATGGGCGCCGACGCCCAAAACGATGACGACGACGACGACGACGACGAGGAGGAGGACGAGGAGGACAAGGCGTGAACGCGCGCGAGTAGAATTCCCTAGCGCTTTTGTAACGAACGACTCGACGCCGCGGACGCGAGAAGGATTATTGATTAATCAAATCAAATCAACGCGCGGGGCGCCGACAGATGCCCCGCACAACGCGACGACGAACGCGCGCGACGACGAACGCGCGCGCGCGCGCGGCGGAAAGGTCGAGACCACCATGTCGGGCGTCGGACGCGGTCGCGCGTCCGCGCTTCCGCACTGGATGACGCGCGAGGACGATGGGCGCGGACTCGGGGACGATCGTCCGGCGACGGCGACGGCGACGACGACGACGACGACGACGACGGGCGCGGACGCGCGCGGGGAGTGGGAGACGCACGCGGCGCCGGATGGACGGACGTATTATCACAACTCTCGAACGCGAGAGAGCACGTACGAGAAGCCGGAGGCGTTGATGAGCGCGACGGAGCGCGCCGAGGCGTCGACGCGGTGGCGACGGTACGCGGCGGCGGCGGACGCGAGCGGGACGGTGAGGACGTATTGGGCGCACGACGTCACGGGAGAGACGACGTGGGAGACGCCGAAGGAGATTTTGGCGGTGTGGGAGGTGATGCGCCGGGCGGAGGGACGTCGGTCGGGGGAGAAGGCGGCGGCGGCGGGGGAGACGGAGGAGACGGAGGACGCGGGACGCGCGGCGGCGCCTCGGAGCGCGTACGCGTCGATCGAAGAGGCGAAGAATGCGTTTCAGAAGATGCTCGCCGAACACGGCGTGCGCGCGTCGACGAAGTGGGACGAGGTGATGCTTCGAACCAAGGCGGACGCGCGATTCTCCGCGTTGCGCACCACCGGGGAACGGAAGCAGTGTCTGAATGAATATCAAATGGCGCGGGCGAAAATCGAGCGCGAGGCGAAGAGAATGGCGGATAAGAAGGCTCGCGAGGCGTTCAAAGCGATGCTCGAGGAGCGAAGGGAGAGTTTAGGATTGACGTCGAGCTCAAGACTGCAAAAGGATGGCGATCTCGAGGAGCGGTTGCGAGACGATCCTCGGTGGCGCGCGGTGACGGATCGACGCGAGCGTTCGGAGATGTTTGAAGATTTCACTCGAGATTTGCGAATCAGAGAGCAACGCGAGCGTCAAGAGACGCGTAAGAAGCGCATAGACGCCTTCAAGGATTGCTTGATGGATGCTGGCGTCACGGTGGACACGTTGTGGAGAAAAATTTACGACGTCGTCAAGGACGACGCGCGGTGCGTCCAGTGCGAGCCGCTGGATAGATTGGAAGCCTTTGAACAAGTGATTCGCGAACTCGATCGCGACGAGGACGAAAAGTTTATCCGAGAGCGAAAGATGCGCGCGAGGCGCGAGCGCAAGAATCGCGAGGCATTCGTCGCCAAGCTCCAGGAGTATCGCGAGGACGGCGTCATCGCGCCAAGAATGTCGTGGAAATCCTTTTACCCGCGCGTGCGGCGCGATCCGACGTACGAGGACATGTGCGCAAACGTCGAGGGATCTCGTCCTCGCGAGTTGTTCGAGGACTTGATCGACGACATCGAGGAGGATATCGAAAACAAATTGGACGACTTTGAGGATTTATTGCGAGACGGGTACAAGGCGCGAGAATTATTCGGCGACACGACGTGGGAAAAGGCGGAAAAGTTGTATCGACACGACGAGGCGTGGAAGAACGCGCCTCGCGAGGAAGCGCGCGAGATCTTCGTCAAATTTATCGCCAAGGTGTTTCGACGGGAACAAGAAAAGGAGCGCAAGCGTCGCGAGGGTGGAGACGACCGCGATGGCGAGCGCAAGAGGTCGCGACGCTCCCCGCCTCGCGACGATCGTAGTTACGGTAGGGATTAATTAGCGGGGATCGATTTGATTGATTGATTTAATTATGATTCAGTGATACGTAGAATTCAACAAACTAAGTTCGCTTGTGAAACAGACGATTCGCTGACGTGTTAAGGCGGTGACCCATCCGCGCCTCGCTTTGCCTTCGAAACGCGCTCTCTCAAACGCGTTCTCGACTCAACTAAACGGTGGTTGTTTTACTTTGCTCACTCTCCTCTCAAGTCATCTTCTTCTTCTCTTCTCTACTCCATACCACGCTGCCCATGTCTTTGGCCGTACGTTGTAATTTCTCGCTCTTTAACAGATACCGTGATGCTTTTCTTTCTTTTCTTTTCTTTCTTTCTTTCCTTCAAAAACTTGTCGTCGACGACGTTTGCTCTACTTTATACGAAAAAGCAAAACGACCGCCTAGTCGTAACGATCGATCTTGATTTGCATCGGTCGGTGCTCCAACTCGACACCGTTGAAACCTTGGATCGCCGCTTGCGCTTGCTCGCGGGTCTCGAAGAGCACGGTACCCCAACCCTTGGAGCGGCCCGTGTCGGCGTGGCACACGGCGACGGCGTTGACGACGTTGCCCACTTGTTGGAACACTTGACGAAGGTCCTCGCTCGTCGTCGTCCACGGCAAGTTACGAACGACGATTTGCAAACCGCTCGAGTTTTCCGGACGAGTCTCAACGCGCGCGCTCTTTTGACCCGCGCCCGGACGCTCGACGCGCACGATGACGGATCGGCCTTGAATCTCCGAGTTGTGCATTTGTTCGATGGCGTTTTGCGCCTCCTCCGGCGTGGCAAAGTCAACCAACGCCCAGCCCTTGGAGCGACCACCGCTTTGACGCGCGACTTCACACTGGACAACATTCATACCGAACGTCGCCGCGTGAGACGTGAGCGTCTCCTCCGTGGTTTCCCACGCGAGGTTACCGAAGAAGCATCGGCAGCCGTCGCCCCCGGCCGGGGCCTCGCCGAGCACCGCCGAGTTGAACTTTTTACCACCCGTGGCAGCCTTGGTCGGCGCCTTATCCTCACGAACGGTGATCGTGCGATCACCGAGCGGCGTGCCTGTTCAAAACGTACAAGAATAATGCATACACACGTCAGTCTCTCCCTCGCTCGCTCGACCTCGTCCCGCCCGTCCCGCCCGCGCGCCCTCGCCCTCGCCCTCGCCCTCGCCCTCGCCCTCGCCCTCGCCCTCGCCGGCCATCCATCCACCCATCCATCCATCCACGCGCGCGCGTTTCAGAACCACCACCACCACCACCACCATCCCCGCGCGCGCACGCCTCATCCCGTCGCGTCGACCCCTCCCTCGTCGTCCAATCAAATCATCCCCCGCTCGCGTCCGAGGGATCGTCGATCCGTCATCGATCGATCCATCATTCGATCGATCATTCGCCACACGCACCGTCCATGCGACCGATCGCCGCCTGCGCCTCTTGCTGGGAAGTAAACTCCACGATTCCGTACCCTCGACTTCGCCCTTGACGCCCCGTGGGAATGTCCACCCCTCGCACGCCCACGCAATCGGCGAAGAGATCGCGCAGATCCTCCACCGTGGTGCTCCAAGGGATGTTCCCGATGTACAATCGCGCGCTCGCGTTCGCGCCGTTCGCGCCGTCACCGTCCATGATGGTCCGTTCGTTCGTTCGTTCGTTCGTTCGTTCGCTCGTTCGATCGTTCGTCGACACACACGACCGCGCGCGCTCGATTCTCCCGCCGCCGCCTCACCTCGACGCGCCGCCGTCGTCGTCGTCGTCGCGCGCGGGCGTGAACAGTGCGTGCGTTTCGGTGGTTTCGTGTTTCGTCGAGGGTTCGTGTCCTCGCGTGCGTCGTCCGTCGGTCGTCACTCGTCGACAGTCCCTCCCCACGAAGACACACGCACGCGCCCCGCGGCCGTGGTTGTGAGCATCATCATCATCGGCGTGATGGACGGGGTGTGACTCGTCACTCACTGTACTGTGTGTGAAAGGTCCGTGTGAGAGGTGTGAGAGGTCCGTGTGAGAGGTCTCGGTCGGTCGTCGTGCGTGCGCGTGAAATCGCGCCTCGTCTCGTGGTGGGAACGGGCGCTCGTGAGACGGTGAAGAGACGGGCGTGAACGGGCGTGAGGAGTGATGGTGGACGTCGTGGTGTCGACGTCGACGTCGACGTCGATGTCGTCGTCTGGTGTGGGGACGAGCGCGCTCGGGACGGTGACGACGTGTGGGTTGTACGCGTTCGGCGATTGGTTTCTCAAACGGGTGCTGTGCTCGGAGACGAAAGATTTGATCTCGGCGCGCGCGGCGAGGATATTCTGCGCCACGTTCGCGTGCACGGCGTCGATGATGTTTTGGATCGCGTATGAGATCGCGGGATTGGTGGGCGAGGGGGAGATGGCGTGGTGGTGGGGGATGGATTTGAGGTGCGGCGCGGCGTGCGTCTTAGCGTTGGCCCCGCGAGAGTTGTTCGCGAGCGGGATCTCGAGCGTGATGGTGCGTCGTCGGCGCGGCGCGGTGGGTGGGCGCGCGAGTCGTGGGGG
>Ga0255743_10002232_pt1 | contig 16137 bp, 23 predicted proteins | sample 101ome_19_FD_179950 | JGI IMG/M metagenome (GOLD analysis project Ga0255743, IMG submission 179950) | Coastal salt marsh microbial communities from the Groves Creek Marsh, Skidaway Island, Georgia - 101405AT metaG (version 2) | ecosystem: Environmental > Aquatic > Marine > Intertidal zone >... | reverse complement strand
TTAATATAAGTTTGTATCCCTAACCCAAAGCCCTCCCTAATTTTTTATTTTTTGTTCTTAAAAAAGCAATATTAGAAATTATAGGCTAACAGGGAACCTTATTTTTTCATAGAATATTATTCTTTTTTTTAAGGGTTATTATAAAATTATTTTATTGAATGAGAAAAAATTTAGAAAATGTAATTTAGAGGACATTTTTTACAAAATCTTATACCCTCTTTTTTTTATTATTAAAATTTATGATATATATATATATATACAAGCATTTGGTACCACATACATGTTAAAACATGTATGTGTATCAGACCTATTTTTGTAATTGTGGAAATTGCGTTTCCTTTACAGCCGGAATTTCTTCGAATGTATGAAATGGTGGTGGAGATGCTACCGTCCATTCAAGCGACATTACAGATGATTCTTCTTCTTCGAATTGCCATGGATTTTCATCCACTACATCATTTCCTGTGAGTGTTTTAAACACAACATAGAAAAAAAAGACACTTGCTAAGATAGATAAATATGATCCATAACTACATACGACATTCCATTGTGCAAATGCATCAGGGTAGTCTGGAATACGGCGAGGCATCCCCGCTAATCCTAAAAAATGCATTGGAAAAAATGTCAAATTTACCCCAATAAAAAAGAGCCAGAAATGGATTTGACCTAATGTTTCAGGATATTGGTACCCTGAAATTTTACCAATCCAATAATAGAATCCAGCAAATAAACCAAAAACTGCTCCCATAGATAATACGTAGTGAAAATGTGCAACAACGTAATATGTATCATGTAAAGCAATATCAATTCCAGCATTCGCAAGAATAACGCCTGTGAGTCCACCAACAGTAAATAAGAAAATAAAACCGATAGCAAAGAGCATAGGCGTGCGAAGATGAATTGACCCTCCCCACATTGTAGCAATCCAGCTAAAGATCTTAATTCCTGTTGGTACAGCAATAATCATAGTTGCCGCAGTGAAATATGCTCGCGTATCTACGTCTAAACCAACCGTATACATATGGTGTGCCCAAACGATAAAACCAAGCAAACCAATACTTAACATCGCATAAATCATACCAATTTGACCAAAGATACTTTTTCGGCTGAATGTCATAATTACATGAGATACAATACCCATTGCAGGTAAAATCAAAATATAAACTTCAGGGTGCCCAAAAAACCAAAAAAGATGTTGATATAAAATGGGATCACCACCTCCACTTGGGTCAAAAAAGCTTGTTGAAAAGTTCCGGTCTGTTAATAGCATTGTAATTGCTCCTGCTAATACTGGTAGTGACAACAAGAGAAGAAAAGCTGTGATTAAGACGCTCCAAACAAAAAGAGGTAATCTATGCATTAAAAGCCCAGGTCCTCGCATGTTAAAAATAGTAGTAATAAAATTAATTGCCCCTAAAATACTACTTGCACCTGATACGTGTAAGCTGAAAATAGCTAAGTCTACAGCTCCCCCAGAGTGACTTGTAATATGGCTTAACGGTGGATAAACTGTCCAACCTGTTCCTGCTCCCACTTCAACAAGTGCAGAACTTAATAAAAGAAGAAGAGATGGCGGGAGGAGCCAAAAACTAATATTGTTTAGACGTGGAAACGCCATATCTGGAGCACCAATCATAATAGGAACGAACCAATTACCATACCCACCAATTAATGCTGGCATTACCATGAAAAAAATCATTAAGAACGCATGAGCAGTAATTAATACATTGTAAAGTTGGTGGTTTCCACCTAAAATTTGATTTCCAGGTTGTGCTAATTCCATGCGGATTAAGAGTGAAAAACATGATCCTAATACACCTGAAAAAGCACCAAAAATGAGATATAAAGTCCCAATATCTTTATGGTTAGTTGAAAACAACCAACGATCAATAAAATTTTTCATATTGATAACTGTTTTGGAAACAAAGAAAATCTTTGATAAAAAATAAAAGGATACAGAAGTTTTTGCACATTTTAGCCTCTAAAAATAGTTAACTGTTTGTATTTACCATTTTTTTAATAGGTTTAAAATTTTATTCATTATAAATCAAATACTATATATGAACAAACACGTATTTCCATATAGGTATATATACGCTTAGATTTAGAGTAAGAGATATAAAAGTTTCTGCTTTTACCTGCGTGTCCCATGTGGTCATAGTATATACAGGGTATAAATACGTCAAAATCGAGGTCAGTGTGGGTTCGGTTGGCTTCATTTACACTAAAAAAAGCAGAGTTAACAAGTATAAGACCTTCTAATGTTGGTCAAAAACTGACCAACAAAAAGGTTTTTATTTTTTCTTTGGTTTGCGAACATTTTTGTTCATTTTTTTGTCAACATTGCTCGATACTTTTTGAGTGGAACTAGTTGATTTATTCTGAGTAAATTGCTTTGTAGATGTCTCTTTTCTTTTCATTGTTCCAATAAGATCAAGAGCGTTTTCCATACATAGTTTTTGCATCTGACTTTTTTGCATCTGCATTGCTTCTAACATAATGTGTTTGTAAGCAGAACATGTTTGTGTATGCATGTGTGCTTGTACTGCATTTTGAAGAGTCATCATATGCTGGATTTGTGTTAAAGCTTGTGTCTGTACTGTATTTTGAACAGCTTGTGCTCGTTGTGTGTGGATTGTTTCAACATTAACAAGAACTAAAGCTCCAAGTGCCATAATACTTTTTGCAACGGTTTGCTGAACACGCATTTGTTGTTGAATTTCTTTGCATACTCTTTCTTTAGAAACAAAAAACGCCTGTAGTTCGTCTTGAATTTGTGTTGCACGTGTTTCGAATGTTTCAGCAATTGATGTTCCCATTGTATGAGCACATGTTACGACGAAAGCAACAAAGCTTAAAGCAATAAGTAATTCTTCGTTGTAGATAAGAATATTTTTAGAACTTAAAACAATAAAAAGTAATGTAGCGCCAAGAATATACATAAAGTTTTGTGTAAGACTTTGCATCATAAAATAAAGTAAGTTTCTTCCCTCTTTACAGAGGGTTAATTATGCTTTAAAAAGCGTACGGACAAGTGCTTGATGAAATACAAGAGATTTATTTGTATTTTGTGGATGAGCTAATTGCATATGTGCACTTGGTGGTGCTGTATGCTTAAGAGTTGTTTCCATATGTGCAAATGCATGTGTACTTGTTTGTACATGTGTTGTATATTGCGCATGTAATGGTTTTAATTGTGTCTGTTGTAACATTGCTGTTGTTTGAGTCAACCAATCTTGTGATTGCTGAACTGTTGTTTCTAAAGCGTGTTTCGATTGCATACATGCTTCAAGCATATGCTGAGTAGAAACTTGCATGCTTTTTTGTGTTTCAGACTGAGAAGATGTATTTTCTGCAAGTTCCACACCTGCAGCTTTTGTTTGTCGAACATATAAAATGTGTGCAATTTTCGGTAAAATAGTCTTAGTTAGTACAATATAAAATGATGCATAAGTAATAAAAAGCCAGACAAATTGCGTAAAATACGTTGTAGCGTCTAATTGAGGCATAGTACGTGAAGTGTTTTTTAAATTTAAAAGGATTCTATCCTTTTAACAGATTTATAAATTCAATGGCAACAGTTCCCCGAGCACGGTAATAGATCACAAGTAAAGCAAGTCCGATCGAAGATTCGGCTGCTGCAACAGTTAAAATAAAAAGAGCAAAAACTTGTCCAAGAAGATCATCTAGATACATTGAAAAAACAAGAAATGTGCAATTAATTGCAAGTAACATAAGCTCAATGGACATTAACATCACAATAATATTTTTGCGATTTAAAAAAATACCCCATAAGCCCAGCAAAAATAAGCTGCAAGAAAAACTAAGGCATACATTTAAACTGATCATAAAACGGAAAAACGTTTTTACCCTTTGAGAGTATCAGGGTAGCAGGATTTGAACCTGCGACCACCTGTACCCAAAACAGGTACGCTACCAAGCTGCGCTATACCCTGCCGTATTCTAGTGGATTCGAACCACTGACTTTCAGCTTAGAAGGCTGAAGCTCTTCCAACTGAGCTAAGAATACTTTTTCAAGGACCCTATAAGCCGAATCTTGTGTTTGGAATACCCAATTATGTTCATTTGTCTTGACCCGTTTAATAAAACAGTTTTTTGCAACTTTATTTTGCTGCAAATGGGGTTTTTCGATAACAACACATGTGTTGTCAAATTTTCATGGCACATAGCCCCTGTAACACTTTCCCTAAGATTTCTCTCGGAAGTTACTAACTTCCATCAAATACAGTTCGGACTTTCCTCCTGAGAACATAGGTGAACAATAGTGTTCTTAAAAAAAAACAATTATATACGCGGATATAGATTAATGGTAAATTCTCTGTCTTCCACACAGATGATATGGGTTCGATTCCCGTTATCCGCAGTATTGCTTACTTGGTGAAATTGGTATACACGACAGACTTAAAATCTGTTCCTTCATGGGTATCGGTTCAAGTCCGATAGTAAGCAAACATAAATTAAAAAATAACTTTTTATGACAACTACATCTCGCATGTTTAGAATGAAAACAGTCAAAAAACTTGGATTACCCCTTTGGCCTTGGCGTCAAATGAATTCAAAACAAGCACAAAAACTTGAAAAAAGTAGTAAATTTCAAAATAAACAAATTGATTTACTTCAAAAGAAAAAGAAACGTTCACAATTTGCTTATCAATTAAAATCTAAACAGCTTATCGCTGCTTTATACGGTAACTTACAAACACAGTATTTTACAACTGTTTTTAATAAATCATCAAAGTTAAAAGGAAAAACAAGTTTAAATTTTTTACAAATGTTAGAAAAACGTTTAGATTCTATTTTATATCGAGCATGTTTTGCACCTTCGATGCAAGCTTCTAAGCAGTTAATTACTCATCGAAAAGTTCTTGTAAATAATCAAGTTATTGCAAAACCTGGGTATATTGTTCAACCTGGTGACGTTATTTCCATGCATTCAGAAATTGTCGAGATGCACGCTAAGAAAATTCGCGGTTTCTTACAAGCACCTGCAACACAACAAGCATTACAAACAGTTTCTTCACGATTTATTCGAGGACTTCCTAATGCCATTAATTATTTATCTAAGCGTTCAAAAAAACAAAATCCAGAGTTTTCTTACTTAAAACAGAGTGAAAACAAATACGCAATAGCAAAAAGAAAAGTGTTTTATAAACCAATTCATCTTGAAATTAACTATCAAACACTTCATATTGTATATTTATTTGCTCCGCAACAATTACATTTTCCGGTAATGTTACCTTTACAGAATATTGCTCGAGTTTTTAGTCGTTAAATTATGCTTCTCAGCTAACTGGGAAGCATAACTAAAACGAAGTTCGTTTCCATAAAGTTGGCCAAGACATATGAAAATGTGAAGACATTCAAAACATAAAATAAAAGTTCCCCAACAAAAAGCCTGCAACCAAACATCTGGAGGGCAAATAAGAGCGCTTACACAAAGAAGAAATATATACCAATACTTCCGTGTTTTTGCAAACATGGAATATGAAAAAGAAAAAAAAACTGCAATATAAAGTGCAATCCATGGGACTTGGCTTACTAACTGTAAACAAAAACAGAGCCAAAGGCTAAAAAATACATAATCACTAATGCGTGGTATATGATGCCAAGAAGTATTCATTGAAAGAAAAAACTGAAGGGTTAATGGTAGGACAAATGTCATTGTAAAAATGTAAATATTCCATACACATACACTAGTAAAGACAGTATAATTTAAATGAAAAATAGTTTCATAAAAAAACCTTCCTGGCCGTAAAAATGTATGAATATTGTACAAAGCAACTGGAAAACTACACATTATACTAATGTAAACACAGATTACAATTAAAACAAAAAATGTTTCAGTTAAAGATGTACTTGTAAACATTCCAAAGGATTTTGGTAATGATTGTGAGCAAAGGAATAAGTGATGTTGAAGTAAAATATCACTATAAACAAAACACGTAAAAAAACATAAAATACTACTAAAAAGTGTATAAACAGTTTTCCATTTAGCTTCATTTAACATATTCATCATATGAGGTGCTTTCATAGTTCAAGTGTAATTTTTCCGGACGGGGTGGGATTCGAACCCACGGTACTTGTGCACGTCAGTTTTCAAGACTGAGACCTTAAACCACTCAGACACCCGTCCACAAGAGCGGGAGTAGGATTTGAACCTACATACTTCAGATTATGAGCCTGACGAGTTGCCAATTACTCTATCCCGCGATTTAGGTATGGCAGGATTTGAACCTGCAACCAGTAAGTTAAAAGCCTAATGCTCTACCATTGAGCTACACACCCATTTTTACGGATAGAGGGACTTGAACCCCCACGAAACAATGTTCATTAGAACCTAAATCTAATATGTCTACCAATTTCACCATATCCGCTTATGGCCCAGAGGGGTTTGAACCCTCATCAACACCGTTATGAGCAGTGCGTTTTACCAATTAAACTATGGGCCAGCAGAGAAGCATACATAGCATAAATAAGATGCTTGCATTCTTACTCTGCATGTCAGAACCGGCTTATAAAAAATACCGGATTAAAGCGTGCTAATTCTGCAAGCTTTTTTTAGAATACGAAAAGGATAAGAAAAGCCATCATAAGCGCAAAAAGCGCGATCGCCTCTGTTAATGCAAATCCTAAAATTGCGTATCCAAATAATGTTTTTGTAAGAGACGGATTTCGTGCTACAGAACTAATAAATGAACCAAATACGATTCCAATTCCTGCACCCGCTCCTGCTAATGCGATAGTCGCACATCCTGCTCCAATTAACTTTGCACCTTCAGCCATACAACAAATAGTACGCTTTCATAAACGCCAATCAAAAATAAGCCAGTATACATGGTCGCGTGCCATGTTGGGCATGTAAAAGTTACACACGACGTTTTTTTTTTGGTCTACATCCATTAAAAGGAATAGAGCTTATATCTTGAATTTGAACAACCTTTACACCAGCCATTTTTAAACCACGCAGAGAAGCAGCTTTCCCATAACCCGGGCCTTTGAGTTTAGCGACAACTGTAGAAAGTTGTTTTGCTAGTGCAACCTTGCCGATTTTTTCCCCACTTAGTTGGGCGGCATAACTCGTGGCACGTCGAGAACCTTTAAAGCCTTGAGTACCTCCTGAAGACCAAGCAAGTGTTTTCCCATCTAAAGTTGTTAATGTAACAAATGTATTATTTAATAAGCTTTTTACATGAACAATTGCTTTTTCTTGAGCGTAAAGACCTTGCTTTTTTCTTGAGAAGTTTGCAATACTAGATTTTGAATTCCAAGTTTTTTTTTGATCATATTGGTTTTTAGGCTCCTGTGCAAGTATCTTTTTTCTTTCCATACACATTCTTTTTTTTCCTTTAATTACATGATAATTTAGTACTTAAGTACTTCTAACTACTGGTTTCACTTTTTTTCTCGTATTTTTCCCATTTGTATGTGTACGTTGTCCACGAACTGGAAGACCTTGAGTAAAACGAAAGCCTTTATAACTACTAATACGAACAAATCTAGAAATATCTTGGTTTAAAGCGCGTTGAAGTTCTTGTCCTGTCATATGATAATGACTCAAAACACGCGCAAGTTGGTCAAACTGTGAAGCTGACATATTTTTAACTGTCATATGTGTACGTAAACCAAGTTGGTCACACAATTGGTTTGAACCAAAAGATCCAATACCATAAATTTGTGTTAACGCTTTTCGTATTTTTAGGTTTGGGTTTAAATTCTGTTGCATGAAAAATACCATACATACATTACTTTTTTTTACCTTCTTTTCGTATTACCTGCTCAAATTTTAAACGTAATCCTTTCCCTTTATAAGGCTCAGGAAACTTAATTGCTTTGAATTGTGACACGACTTGAGTAACATGTTGATGATCAATTCCAAATACAATTAAATGGGTGGGTTTTGGTAGGAAAACTTTAACGTCAGGCGGTAAAGCACAAGACACTGGATGACTTAGTCCCACACGAAAAGATACATGTGAATCCGAAACAGTTATTTTATACCCAACACCTACGGCTTCAATATGGGACAAAAATCCTTGTGTAACACCTTTAAAACATGTTTGTAAAATAGAAGAAACTGTTTGTAAAGGATCCTTATTGTGTGCTGAACAGATCTGTAAAGCGTGCACTGGTTGTTTTTGAATTTGAACTATCATTTGGCCTTTTGGATCGAATAGAGCCAAATCTATTTGTAAACACCCTAAAGGTCCTTCAATTAGAAGACATTGGTCTTTTAGTTGAGGGTAAACTTGTTCAGGAACATTTATTTGTTTTGTATATCGAAAGTGCATAGTAAAATAAGCTTTTTTTTCTGTTCTCTTATCTATTTATGCACAAAGACAAAGAATTTCACCTCCAACATTTGCTTTTAAAGCATCTTGGTCTGCCATAATGCCTTTTGGCGTGGAAAGAATTCGAATATTGAAGCTATGCATCGTTGTACGCAATTTATGAACAGGAAGATAAACGCGCTTTTTTGGTGAAGACGCCCGTGTTAAATAGAATGTATGGCCATGAGGCAAAAAAACGATAAGAATACGTTTTTGTCTTCCATGTGTTTGTAGGCCCATGCCATTAATATAACCATGGACATGTAATACATGCACAATAGCCCATACAACTTTGGAATACGGGACTGATACGTACGTTTTATTCGCACGTCTTCCATTTTGAAGAGTACAAAGAAGATTACTTATTGGGTCCATACTGTATTTTTTTTTTTACCAACTAGCCTTTTTTATACCAGGTAAAGCCCCCATAGCTACAAGTTCTCTCATACAGATACGCGAACACTTAAACAGTCGATAAACTCCCTTTGCCCGACCCGTTCGCACGCATCGATTGTGGATCTTAGTTTGACTACTTTTACGTGGTAATGTATTTAACTCTACACTCATCTGAAATCGGAGTTGTTGTGGTAGACTACGGTCTTTTAAAAGTGCTCGAAAAACTTTTCTTGTGTGTTCAACGCTCGCAAATGCTTGGCGCTTCTTCACATCTTTAAAATTACGACGTTCCATACAAGTCTTGTTTTTTTATCCCACCCATTGACTCTACTGGTAGTTTTAATGCACTGCAGATTAATAATGTTTCAATTGGTGTTTTAGCTGTTGTATATAATTGTACAGCGCAACCATCAAGAGATTCAAAAATATTTACGTGTTTTTCTAACTCAGAAAAAAATAACACTTGTGAAAGACCAAAATGAACATTTGGCTGTGTTTTACTTACTTGTATTGGTGTAAAATAAGTATTTTGAGGTAGATGAGTATAAATTACATTTTGTAAGAATTCATACATATTATCTCGTCGCAGTGTCACAATACAACCAACTACTTGGTGTTCTTTAAGTTTAAATGCAGCCACAGATTGTTTTGCATGAATTATTCGTGGTGTTTGCTGTGTAATAAGTTGAAAAGCAACACAAGCTAAAAAGCTTTGCTTGGGTTCTTCCACAACATATTTACTTGTGTATTGAAGAGTTGCTTTTTTGACTTTGGCAAGATCTAAACATGATCCGTAATTCATTTTAATAACCATATCACGGGCAAAAAGTGTTTTAAAGGAAGAATGTAGAATATTCATACATTTTTTAATTTCATTTTGTTACTAAACATTCGCTAGGGAAAGTGACAACAATTTTGTTTGATTTTTTACACGTAGTTCATATGGTGTTATGCCTTGGATACGGGATCCAATAGGAGTTTGTTGTGGTGATAATAAAATAACAGTGTTCCGAGCACAATGAAGTTGACTACCGTCTGCACGTGAGTTTGTTCTTTTTGTTTCACATACGACTGCTTTGTAAACATGACCCTTTTTTACTTTACTCTTTTGTTTTCTTACTAATTGTTTTACAGTTACCACTAAAATAGAGCCAGTGTAACCCATTTGTTTTTTCGGTTTATGTAATACTTTTATGCACTGAACCGTACGAGCTCCAGAGTTATCAACAACTACTAAGTTTGTTCCGCTTTGAATCATAGCGCACTCTTTTTTTTATTATGTTTATCTTAAACAACCAGACGGGCACGCCATGGGAATTTATGACAGGCTAACTGCATTGCTTGGAGAGCTAATGATTTTGGAACTCCATCAATTTCAAAAATCACCTGTCCTTTTTGTATACGGCATATCCAGAAAGCTGGTGAGCCTTTTCCTTTTCCCATACGAACCTCCGCAGGTTTTTGACTGACAGGCACATCGGGAAAAACACGAATCCAAATTTGTCCCTGACGTTTAAGTTTTCGTGTGATTACTCGACGCATAGCTTCGATGACGGAGGCTTTTAATCGACCTGTTTCTAAAGATTGTATACCGTATGAGCCAAAATTCAAATCTTGTTGAGTTATGCCACTTGCGCGACCTTTTTGCATTTTTCGAAATTTTGTACGTTTTGGTTGTAACATACAGATATGTCTTTTTTTATGTTTTAAAGGAAATCCATACTTTTATTCCAAGTAATCCATGCTGTGTATAAGCTGATGTCGCATGATAATCAATTCTATGCGAAAAAACATGTAAAGATGTTTGACCATATCTCGCGGTTTCAACACGTGCCATTTCAGCGCCACCGATTCTACCAGCTAAAGAAATTCTGACACCTACAAGATGAGGTACTTTTACACATTGTTTTAGTACATCCTTAAAAACAGTTCGAAATGGTTTCTTTTTCTGTTGCTCAAATTGTAAAGCAATATAATGAGCTACAAACGAAGCACTTGTAAATAAATGTTTCACTTTGTACGGAGCCCAAACAACTCTTTTCTGGGTATAAGATGCTATTACATTCTCAATATGTGTAGCATATTTTGTTACTTTTGTTTTCGAAACTTGATTTTGTACTACTCGTTGTGCAATAGCTGATTGCGAATGATGGAGCAAATGAAAAGAAGGGTCAAAAGTAGAATAATTTAAAATATATTGCTTTTGAGTTGCCATAAAATGTGAGATCAGAATCATTTTTAGCATACCATAAACCTGGAATTGTGTTCCACCTTTTAATTGGTTTGTTAAGGATAATGCAAATAAAGATTCCACTTTTTGTGTAGGTTTTTTTATCATTTGTAAACCAAATGCTTGGAAAAACTGTGTACATGGTTCTAAGCGTACGTGCTTTTTTCGCATACGTTTGTTCATAGCACGCGGTGTACAAAAAAAACTTTGCACAAAAAGGCTGTGAGGAGTTGCCTGAATATGAGATAAAGCGGTTTTTGTACCAATACTGTCAAAAATTTTTTGTACAAATGTTTTGATATGAAGAGTTTGATGTAATAATGAACCATATAATCGGTCACCAAACCAAGAAGCATCAAACTGTTTGTTTGTATACAAACGCAATGCAGCAGGAGCAATCTTTTGGGCCATATTATTTCTTTTTCTTTACTTTTTTTTTATGTACAGCTCGTTTCCGTGTCATTGCAAATTCACCAAATTTATGACCTACCATATCTTCGGTTATTTGGACAGGTACAAAACTTTTACCATTATATACAACAACTTTTTCGTGAATAAATTGAGGTAAAATTACAGATCTGCGGGACCAAATGCGTATTTGACCTTTTGTAGGTTGTTTGATAAGACTTCCATCAATAAATGGACCTTTCCAAAGGGAACGTGTCATACATTTTTGTTTTTTTTTATGCGAAAGTGGCGAAATTTGGTAGACGCGCTATCTTGAGGGGGTAGTGCATTTATGCATGTGGGTTCAAGTCCCACCTTTCGTAGAATGGTTTACTTAACTAAAAGATGTCCATAATTTAGACGAATATACAATAGATTGTTTCATTTGTGTCTGCGCCCCAAGGAGATTCTTACAAGCAAAAATAAGCTCATGCTTTGTAAATACTGGTAAAGATTCTTTAAGTTTTATTTGTCTTTGATAAATATGCATCACAAATTGTTCTCGTGATTTTTTATGCACATGTGGGGATCTTAGTACTGTAAAAGCTTTTTTTGTTGTCGGAAGACCAACAATACAGATTTTGTCTCCTCCACCAGAAATCTGTACTTGCTTGACTAGTAATTGCACCGCATGCTGCACTTGAGTAATAGCTGAAGGATCAAACGCTTTGAATGTTAAATCAAAAGCTAACATAAAAAACTCTTTTTTTTTACTGCGAACAGCCGTACTTAATACTAGGGATTTTCACCCTTTTTAATACGTGAATTTTATTTCATTTTGCTGTTTCAAGTCAAAACAGTTGGAGATGACCGGATTTGAACCGGTAACTTCATGCTTGCAAAGCATGCGTTCTGCCAATTGAACTACATCCCCGTCGGAGGAAATGGGATTCGAACCCATGGTATAGAAAAACCTATACGTTGATTTAGCAAACCAATGCCTTCAGCCACTCAGCCACTCCTCCACCAAAAATATTAAAAAAAGAAATGTATATGGCAGTAGATCAATCTATTCTTTCAAAAAAGATTAAAAATTTTACACTAAACTTTGGACCTCAACACCCAGCTGCTCATGGCGTACTTAGACTTGTATTAGAAATGAATGGAGAGGTTGTTGAACGAGCTGATCCACACATTGGATTACTACACCGTGGAACAGAAAAACTCATTGAGTATAAAAATTACATGCAAGCATTACCATATTTTGACCGTTTAGATTATGTGTCTATGATGGCTCAAGAACACGGGTATTCATTAGCTGTTGAAAAATTATTACAATGCGAGGTTCCACTCCGTGCTCAGTATATCCGTGTTCTTTTCTGTGAAATTACACGTCTTTTAAATCATTTATTAGCTTTAAGTTGCCATGCGATGGATGTTGGAGCACTTACTCCTTTTTTATGGGCCTTTGAAGAACGTGAGAAACTTATGGAGTTTTACGAACGTGTATCAGGTGCACGTATGCACGCAGCCTATATTCGACCGGGGGGTGTAGCACAGGATCTTCCTTTAGGTTTTTGTGACGATGTGCATGTATTTTGCCAACACTTCGCTTCTCGTATCGATGAAATGGAAGAAATGTTAACAAATAACCGTATTTGGAAACAACGTCTTGTGGATATTGGTGTTGTTACAGCTGATGAAGCACTTGATTGGGGATTCTCTGGAGTGATGCTACGCGGTTCAGGTGTTGCATGGGATCTCCGAAAAACACAACCGTATGATGTATATGACCAATTACCGTTTGATGTTCCAGTGGGATCACGTGGCGATTGTTATGATCGATATTTAATACGAATCGAAGAAATGCGCCAAAGTTTACGTTTAATCATGGAATGTATTAACGTCCTCCCAGAAGGTGTTATTAAATCAGATGATCGTAAAATTACCCCTCCATCACGCGCACATATGAAAGAGTCAATGGAATCTTTAATTCATCATTTTAAATTATATACAGAAGGTTTTGTTGTTCCAGCGTCTGAAACATATACAGCTGTAGAAGCACCTAAAGGTGAATTTGGTGTATATTTAGTAAGTAATGGATCAAATCGTCCATATCGATGTAAAATTCGTGCCCCTGGCTTTGTTCATTTACAAGCCTTAGACTTTATGGCAAAAAACCATATGCTTGCAGATGTGGTAACAATCATTGGTACCCAAGATATTGTATTTGGAGAGGTCGACCGTTAATTTTTATAGTTTATGGTTAAATTTAGCATATTCTATATTTCGTGCCATGTTTTTCATGGCACGTACATCGGGTGTTTAGCTCAGTTGGTAGAGCATCTCGTTTACACCGAGATTGTCAGCGGTTCAAGTCCGTTAATACCCAGGGAAAATAGCTTAATGGTAGAGTCCTGGCCTGTCACGCCAGTGGGTGCGGGTTCAAATCCCGTTTTTCTCGTATAAGGTTAAAAGTTTAAAAACCAATATACTCTTAAATTTAAAAAAAAAACTTGTATGAGTGAATATATTCCATTATGTGTGTACCTTGTGATTAGTACCCTCTTATCCATGGTCATTTTAAGTTTATCATTCGTGTTTTCAACACAAAAAGCTGATCCAGAAAAGGTTTCTGCATATGAATGCGGGTTTGACCCTTTCGATGACGCTCGAGCACGTTTTGATATTCGATTCTATTTAGTTGCTATTCTTTTTATCATCTTTGATTTAGAAGTGACTTTCCTTTTTCCATGGGCTGTTTCCCTTTCAACAATCCAACTTACAGGATTTTGGGCTATGGTTATTTTTCTTCTAGTTCTAACTGTAGGGTTTGTCTATGAATGGAGAAAAGGTGCTCTTGAATGGGAATAAGTAAACTAATCCAGCTATAGAAATTCTATAGCTGGATTATATTGACTTACTTTTTTTCGATTAATTCCCAAGGACTAGCGAAATCAAAATACCGGAATTCTTGACTTAACTCAAGTGGTTCTGAAATCACTCGTTTTTTTGAGTCATCATAACGGAATTCGATATATCCACTTACAGGAAAATCTTTACGAAGAGGGTGACCTTCGAACCCATAATCAGTCAAAATACGTCGTAAATCAGGATGATGAAGAAAACAAATTCCAAACATATCCCATGTTTCACGTTCAAACCAATTAGCTGCAGAAAATAAAGGTGTTACAGATTCTACAGCTGTAAGTTCGTCAATAGTTGTTTTAACTCGAATACGGGCGTTATATTGAATGCTTAATAATTGATAAACAAGTTCAAAACGGCGAGCACGTGAAGGGTAATCAACCGCGGTCACATCAATTAACATTTTAAATTGAGCATTCGTGTGTTGTTTAAGAAAAGTTAAAAAAGGTACAATATAAGAAGGATGGATTGTACATATTAACTCTTGTCGAATTAATTGCACTGTCTGGATCCATTGAGGAACCATACTTGTGATTACATGCATAAATGAGTGTGTCATACAACAAATATTTTTTTAGCAACACAAAGTTACTTTGAATACCATAATAAGGTATTTTTTTGTGCATGAATTTTTTTCTGTAACTGCATTAAGCCATATAACAAAGCTTCAGCAGTTGGTGGGCAACCAGGCACATACACATCTACAGGTACAATTCTATCACACCCGCGGACGACTGCATACGAATAATGATAATAACCACCGCCATTTGCACAACTTCCCATAGAAATAACCCAACGAGGTTCAGGCATTTGATCATACACTTTTCTTAGTGCTGGAGCCATTTTGTTAGTTAATGTACCTGCGACGATCATTACATCAGATTGACGAGGGCTAGGACGAAAAATCATACCAAAACGGTCTAAATCATAACGTGCTGCACCTGTATGCATCATTTCAACAGCACAACAAGCTAACCCAAATGTCATTGGCCACAAAGAACCTTGACGAGCCCAGTTAATTAAATTATCCACTTTGGATAAAATATATTCCGATTGTCCAGACATACGTATTCTTTTTTTTTTTAGGATTTAAAATCTTTTTGTGTTATATATATTAATTATTGCACTTTAAATTTATTAAAAAGTATTTGATTTACTATGTACGAAAAAAATTGTTTAACACATGTAACTATATCTCAAATTGAAAAAGCTCCTTACACAATTGTTTTACAGAAGCATCCAGCTTCTACAATTCAATGGAAACAGGTTGTCAAAAAAGTATATGATATTGAACCAAAGTGTACAATGCACCAATTAAAGGTAAAAAGTGCTTTAGCTCTTCAAGATTCATGGGTACGAGATCTATTTCAAACAATCAAAGGACCATGTACAGTAATTTGTATGTCTTCATTTGAAAACTTTCAAACTTTAATTAAGATTCTTCACGAACCAAAAACAAAGTTCCCCTGTACAATAGTAAGTGCTTCTATATCTAAAACAGTATTGGTTAGCACCCATTTTAAAACCCTAGCAAACAATGTATTGCAATGGGAAGATATTTTTTGTATCCAATACACAACTTTAAATTTACTTAATGCTTGGATGCATCCTGTGCGTATGTTATTAAATAATTGTGCTTACAGGGCGAATAACGGGAATTGAACCCGTATTTCCAGAGTCACAGTCTGATACTTTAACCAATTAAGTTATATTCACCAAAAGCATTGGAAAGGTTAGAGACGGAGTTGAACCGTCATTCTAGGATTTGCAGTCCAATACATTACCATTATGTTATCTAACCAACTTGGGAAAGGCAGGATTTGAACCTGCGATGACAAAAGTCAGCAG
>Ga0255743_10002230_pt1 | contig 16153 bp, 14 predicted proteins | sample 101ome_19_FD_179950 | JGI IMG/M metagenome (GOLD analysis project Ga0255743, IMG submission 179950) | Coastal salt marsh microbial communities from the Groves Creek Marsh, Skidaway Island, Georgia - 101405AT metaG (version 2) | ecosystem: Environmental > Aquatic > Marine > Intertidal zone >... | reverse complement strand
TTGGGAAAAAATTTTTAATTACAACTTTAATTACTTCTATAATTTTTATTGTAATATATTATCTAGTTGAGTTTAATTTATTAAATTTAAGAGAATATTTACAATAGTATGTATCTTTCAAAATTATTTATTCCAATAACTAAAGATTTACCAGCTGAAGCTAAGATTAAGTCCCATCAATTAATGTTAAGAACAGGTATGATAAAACAATCTTCAGCAGGAATTTATTCTTGGCTACCTTTAGGCTTCAAAGTAATGAAAAAAATAGAGCAAATCGTTAGAGAGGAACAAAACTCTATCGGTGCTCAAGAAATGTTAATGCCAACCATTCAATCATCTGAGATTTGGAAAGAAAGTGGTAGATACGAGGATTATGGTGAAGAAATGCTAAGAATAAAAGATCGCCAAGGCAGAGAAATTTTATATGGACCGACAAATGAAGAACTTATTACAGATGTTTTTAGATCAAGTGTAAAATCATATAAATCGCTGCCCCAACTTTTATATCATATTCAATGGAAATTTAGAGATGAGATAAGACCTAGGTTTGGAGTAATGCGGTGTAAAGAGTTTTATATGAAAGACGCTTATTCTTTTGATGTATCAGATGAGGAAGCGAAAAAATCTTACAATAAAATGTTTTTCTCCTATCTTAAAACTTTTAATAGATTGGGATTAAAAGCAATTCCAATGTCCGCAGATACAGGACCTATTGGTGGAGATTTATCTCACGAATTTATCATATTAGCCGAAACCGGAGAAAGTCAAATTTATGCAGATAAAAAAATTTTTGAGATTGATTTAAACAAATATGAATTCGAAGATACTTCTCTATCTCAAATGCGAAAAGATTTTACTGATGTTTATGCTGTAACAGATGAGAAATATAATGAAAAAAAATTTAATGATACCGTAGATAAAAAAGATCAGATTAAAACCAAGGGTATTGAAGTTGGGCATATATTTTATTTTGGAGATAAATACTCAAAACCAATGAACTGCACAATTGACGATAAAAGTGGAAAAAAAATATCAGTAAAAATGGGATCTTATGGTATTGGAGTTTCTAGATTAGTTGGAGCAATAATAGAAGCCAAATATAACAACAATGTAATGAAATGGCCAAAATCCGTTTCACCATTTGATGCGGTAATAATTCCAAGTTTCAATAAAAATAATAAAGAAAATTTAATAAAAGCTGAAAAAATTTACCATGATCTAAAAAAACAAAATATTGACGTATTGTTAGATGATGTTGATGAAAATATGTCTAATAAATTTAAAAAACATGACTTAATAGGTATACCTTACCAAATTATTATTGGGTCAAAATCTGAGGGTGACAGATTTGAATTTAAAGAACTAAACTCTGAAAGTGCAATATTAAGTTTAGAGGACATTAAATCTAAACTTAAGAATTGATACCTTGTTTACAAAAACTGAAAGATTAATTTCATTAAGAAATCTTAGACCTAAAAAAAAAGAGGGGTTTTTAAAAATAATTTCTATTTTTTCCTTTTTAGGAATAATGCTTGGAGTAGCAATACTAATTATTGTTATGTCAGTAATGAATGGTTTTAAAACTGATTTAACTAAAAAAATTTTAGGTCTTAATCCTCATATAGTAATTCAACCAAACAGCTTTACAATAGAGGAAGAATACTTATTAAAACTACGCCAAGAATTTCAAGACATATCAATAAGCAAAACTTTTTCTGGCGAGGGTATAGTAATAAGCAGTGATAAAGCAAAAGGAGTAATACTAAAGGGAATAAATCAGAACGAAAAAAAAATATCTGAATTTTTAGAAAAAAATATTGTAGCAGGTAAAATTGAAGAATTTAATAAGAATAGTATATTTATTGGATCTGAGCTTGCTTTTAATCTTAATTTAAAAGAAGGTGATTATACTAGCTTAATGTCCTCTGCATTTGTTGCTACTCCTTTAGGAAATTTGCCTAAGCAAGAAAATTTTAAAGTAGCAGGTATCTTTAATACAGGTTTCATAGAATTTGACCAAAATATAATTTTTTTGAATGTAAATGATGCTTTATCAATTTTTGATAAAGATTTTAAAGATCAAAATATTGAAATTTATTTAAAAGAGCCTTTAAAAGCAGATAAATACAAAAATAAAATTGAAAAACTAAATCAAAATTACTTTATTTATACCTGGACAGATTTAAATAAATCATTTTTTAGCGCTCTTAAAGTTGAAAGAAATGTGATGTTTATCATTTTAACTTTAATCATAATTGTTGCAGCTTTTAATATTATTTCTGGATTAACAATTTTGATAAAAAATAAAACAAAGGAAATTGCTATTCTAAAAACTTTAGGACTTAACAATACATCAATAAAAAAAACTTTTTTTTTAACTGGATTTTCTATTGGTTTTTTTGCTACAATCAGCGGTGTTATCTTAGGGGTTTTATTCTCATTAAATATTGAAAAAGTAAGAATAATTTTATCTTCAGTATTAAATTTAGAAATATTTCCCCCAGATATATATTTTTTAGAAAAACTTCCAAGTGAAATTAATATATCTTCAATATCAGTTATCTTCATTTTATCTTTAATAGTGACAGCAATCGCTTCATATATACCTGCAAGAAATATTTCCAAAATGAAAACCTTCAGAGCTTTAAAATATGAGTAATTCAATAGTAGAGACTTTAAACTTAAAAAAAACTTATAAGCATTCTAACGGAAATATTACACTTTTTGATAAATTAAATATTAAAATAAAAAGAGGAGAACTTGTTGCTTTAGTTGGTCCATCTGGATCAGGAAAATCATCTCTACTTCATTTGTTAGCATTGTTAGATGAGCCATCTATGGGAAATATAAAGATTAATAATGTCTCAACAAATAAACTAAATGATGAAGAAAAAGATAAAATTAGAAGAGAAAAGATATCAATAATTTTTCAAGACAATAATCTATTAAATGATTTCACAGCTATCGAAAATGTGATGATGCCATTATTAATAAAAAATATTAATAAAGAAGAGGCTAAAAAAAGAGCACAAAAAATCTTAAGATCAGTAAAAATTCTAGAGAGGTCCCAACATTTTCCGAATGAATTGTCTGGCGGCGAGCAACAAAGAGTTGCTATAGCCAGAGCTTTGATAGCGGAAACAAATTTAATATTGGCAGATGAGCCGACTGGAAATCTGGATTTTAAAACTTCTTCAGAAATATTTTCCTATTTTCTTAAACTTAAAAAAATAAAAAAAACAATTATTTTTGCAACTCATAATAGAGAACTTGCTAACAGGGCAGATTACAAGTTGTTAATTTCTAATGGTGGTATAAAACGGGTTAATGTCCGTTAGCAATAAGAATTTTAATAATATAAAAGTTCACACTCAGTACTCTATTTGCGAAGGTGCAATTAAAATTGATGAATTAGCTGATTATTGCAAAGCAAATAAGATAAAAGCTTTAGGCCTAGCGGATAGCTACAACTTATGTGGGGCATTAGAATTCTCCGAAAAGTTATCAAAAGTGGGAACCCAACCGATTATTGGCACACAGATAAATTTAAAAACTAAAGGAGTAATTGGAAAAATTACTTTATACGCGGCTTCTGAGGAAGGGTATAAAAACTTAACAAAATTATCTTCAAAAAGTTATTTAGATAGCTCGCAAATAGATGAGCCTGCTTGTGATATTAACGATCTTATTCAAAATAATAAAGACTTAATATTATTAACGGGAAATTATTTAAATTTTTTTGGAAAACTTTACAACAAGAATAAGTTAAAAGACTTTGAAGAGATACTTAGTGCCTTAAAGAAAAGTTTTAATGATAATAGGTTATATATTGAAATCCAGCGTCATAACGAAGATCAAGAAAAAAATTTTGAAAATTATTTATTAGAAATCTCCAAAAAACTTAATTTACCCTTAATTGCATCACAAGAAATATTTTATCTAAATCAAGATATGTATGAGGCTCATGACGCGTTAGTTTGTATTGGAGAGAAAAATTTTATTGATGATAGAAATCGTTTTAAATATAGCAATCAGCATTTCTTTAAATCTTTTAATGATCTTGAAACTTTATTTTCAGATATACCAGAAGCTTTGGAAAATAATTATAATTTTCATTTAAGATTTAATTTTAAACCTAAAAAATCGAAACCGATCCTTCCATCCATAGGAGGCGGTGAAAATACTTCTCCAGAAAATGAGATTTCAAGATTAGCAAAAACCGGTTTAGAAACTAGATTAAATAATTTTATTTTAAAAAAAAATAATAGTCAAAAAAAGGAACAAGTTATCAAAAAGTATGAAGATAGACTTTCTCATGAAATAAACATCATTAATTCAATGGACTATGCAAGTTATTTTTTAATTGTTTCTGATTATATCAAGTGGGCAAAAAAAAATTCCATACCAGTTGGACCGGGTAGAGGTTCTGGAGCAGGATCTTTAGTAGCTTATTGTTTAGATATTACAGACTTAGACCCTATAGAATTTGATTTAATCTTTGAACGTTTTTTAAACCCAGATAGAATTTCGATGCCAGATTTTGATATAGATTTTTGTGAGGAAAAAAGAGATCAAGTTTTTGAATATTTAAAATCTAAATATAAAAATGGTGTTGCTCATATTATTACTTTTGGAAAATTAAAAGCAAGAATGGCACTTAGGGATGTAGGAAGAGTTTTAGGTCTTTCATATGGACACGTAGATAGAATTTGTAAAATGGTACCATTTGACCCCTCTAGACCGCTTACTCTTCAGGAGTCGATAGATAGAGAGCCAAGATTTAAAGAGGAGATAAAAAGTAATGTAAAAGTAAAAAAACTTTTAGATTTATCTTTAAAATTAGAGGGACTTAATCGTAATATGGCTACACACGCAGCCGGAGTTGTTATAGCTGGAAATCAATTGTCCGAGCAATTCCCTTTATATATTGATCACAGTTCTAATTTAACTTTACCTTCAACACAATACGATATGTATTCATCTGAAAATGCAGGTTTGGTTAAATTCGATTTACTTGGGTTAAAAACATTAACTGTAATAGATAAAACAATTAAACGATTAAAACAGAAAAATATTAATTTAGACATAAGCAAAATAAATCATAATGATGAGAAAGTATTTTCTTTACTTTCAACTGGAGAAACAACCGGATTATTCCAACTTGAAAGCGCAGGAATGAGAGAAGCAATCCGGCAAATGAAACCAAATAAATTTGATGATATAATTGCTCTTGTAGCTTTATACAGGCCCGGACCAATGAGCAACATTCCAGTTTATAATGACTGTAAAAATGGAGTTAAAGAGCCTGATTATATCCATCCAACACTAAAAGAAATATTAAAATCCACTTACGGAATAATTATCTATCAAGAGCAAGTAATGCAGATTGCACAAATATTAGCAGGGTTCACAGCAGGAGAGGCAGATATATTACGTCGAGCTATGGGAAAGAAAAAGAAAGCCGAACTAGATAAACAAAAAGAAAGATTTATCAATGGAGCTATTAAAAATGGTATCGCAAAAGATGTTGCAAACTTTGTTTTTACAAAAATTGAACCTTTTGCACAATATGGATTTAATAAAAGTCATGCAGCAGCTTATGCTTTAATATCTTATCAAACAGCTTTTTTAAAAACATATTATAAAGAAGATTTTATTGCAGCTACAATGTCAACGGAACTTACAAATACTTCAAAACTAAGAGAGTTTGTAGAAGAGCTGAAAAAACTTAATATTGAAATTATCAATCCATCAATCAATGAGTCTTTCCCAGATTTTAGAGCTTTAGATGGAAAAATCTATTATGGTTTAGGAGCAATAAAAAATGTTGGTTTTGAGGCCATATCAAATATAGTAAATGAGAGAGAAAAAAATGGAAAATTTAAATCCCTCACTGATTTTATAAAAAGAGTTAATTCAAAAGATATCAATAAATTGCAATTAGAAGGCTTAGTAAAAGCTGGAGTGTTTGATGTTTTTGAAAAAGATAGAAATAAAATTATGGTCTCTATTCCAAAAATTATCCAGAATGTTAAAAATATAAATGAAGACAAAGAAAGTCGTCAAACAAATCTTTTCAAAAATGAAGAAGATAAAAATAAAAGTTTTGATTTTGAGCCATCTATTTCTTGGAAGAAAAAAGAATTACTAGCGGAGGAATTTAAGTCAATAGGTTTTTATTTAACTGATCATCCACTGAATGATTACGATGATGTTCTTAACCAATTAAATATTAAAACTTATAGTGATTTTTATAATGATAATAATAAAGAAGGACTGGTTGCCGGAACTATAATGTCAATACAAGAGAAGAAAAGCGCCAAAGGGACACCTTATGCTATTGTAAAATTTAGTGATAAAAATTCTGAGTTTGAGTTGTTTTTATTTGCAGAAGTTTTAATTTCTAACAGAGAAATATTAAAAGAGTCAGAAACATTTGTCCTTACTCTTCAAAAAGATATTAACATTGATGACAATACAAAGAAAAGAGTTAATGTAAGAAAAATATTAAATCTTGATGATTTAATAAATAAGCCATACTCAAAAGTCACTATTGAGCTTAAAACAAACTATAATATTAATGAGATAAAAGACTTGCTATCAGTTGAAGGAGAAACCACAATTAATTTAGTGATAAAAAATGAAACTAAAAAAGCACACTATAGACTACAGAAGAATAGGAAGTTTGACCTAAATCACTTAAAAGCCTTAAAAGCTAAGAATTACGTGGAAAAAATCACAGTTTAGATAGTTGATTTTTTAGCTTGATTGTATATATGTGTTGCTAATTTCGCACACAGTTGCAAGGGCAATGCCCTACCGGTCCAAATAATTGGAATTACTGTGGTGGATTAACCGGGAAACTATATGAACGTACCAAAAGTTGACATAAAACAATTATTAGAAGCTGGTGTACATCTAGGCCATAAAACTTTGAGATGGAATCCAAAAATGAAAAAATATATTTTTGGAGAAAAAAATTCTATACACATAATTGACTTAACTCAGACCGTAGATTTTATTAAAACAGCTTTAACCCAGGTCCATAAAATTATATGTAATGGAGGAAAGTTATTAATTGTTTCAACAAAAAAACAAGCTTCCGAACAAGTTAGTGAATTGGCTAAAGAAACCAACCAATATTATGTTAACTATAGATGGCTAGGCGGAATGCTTACAAATTGGAACACAATACAAAATTCAATCAAAAGGCTTAAAAAACTAGAAGATCAATTATCTAAAGACAATTTAGGTTTTACAAAAAAAGAAATTTTAAAATTTGGAAAAGAGAAGGAGAAACTTCAAAGATCTTTAGGAGGTATTTCTGAAATGAAAAAAACTCCTGATTTAATTTTTATCATAGACACAAATATCGAGTCCATTGCAGTTGCTGAAGCAAAAAAACTACGTATACCAATAATTGGTGTCTTAGACACAAACTCAGACCCCACTGGTATAGACTACCCTATTCCAGGTAATGATGATGCGCGAAGATCTATTAATTTGTACTGTGAACTTTTGAAAAAAACAATTAAAGATGCTGAGAAATTTATCAAAGGACCTTCTGAAAATTCAAAAGAAGAAACAATCAAAAAAAATAACTAAATTTAAATAATCAGTAAATGTCAAATAAAGATTTATTAGATAATATTAAAAAACTGAGAGAATTGACTGGTGTTGGTTTTAAAGATTGTAAAATCGCATTAGACGAAAGTAAGGGTGACATTGAAAAGTCAATTGAGTTTCTAAGAAAAAAAGGAATTGCAAAAGCTTCAAAGAAAATGAGCAGAACTGCTTCAGAGGGTTTAGCTTTGGTTAAAGAAGTAGAAGGTAATATTTCAATTATTGAAATTAATAGTGAAACTGATTTTGTTGCAAAAAATAAAGATTTCATAAATTTTTGCAAAGAACTTTCAGATTTAAATTTTGAAGCAAAAAGTGATTTAAATAAATTAAATGAAACTTCAATGAAGAATGGAATTTCAGTAAAAGATAATTTAGTGAGCCTTATAGCAAAAATTGGAGAGAAAATAACTATAAGACGAGCAAATTTCTTCGACAATTCAAATGGTAAAAACTTTTTTTATGTTCACTCTGCATTAGAAAAAGGTATAGGAAAAATAATTTCAGTAGTAAAATTAGACGGAGCGTTTAAGGATAAAAATGAAAATTTTGGAAGTAAAATTGCAATGCATATTGCAGCTTCAAATCCACTAGCCATAGACAAGGATGGAATTAAAAAAGAGCTGATTGATAAAGAGCTAGAAATTGTTAAAGCTGAAATCTTGAACTCAGGCAAACCAGAAGAAATGGTAGATAAAATATCAAAGGGAAAGATTACAAAATTTTTAAATGATAATTCTTTATTAAATCAATTTTGGATAATGGATCCGAAAAAAAAAGTTTTAGATGTATTGAAAGAAAATTCTATTGAAAACCCTCTTAAAGTTGTTGAATTCATAAGATATAAAGTTGGCGAAGGAGTTTAAATGAGTAGCGAGTTTAGTGAAAAAAATTATTCATTAAAAATGGATAAGAGTATTCAATCATTCAAAAAAGATATTGCAACACTTAGGACTGGTAGAGCAAATACTAGCATGCTAGATACAATTAAAGTTGATGTTTATGGACAGCTTATGCCGATAAATCAATTAGCAACAGTAAGCGTTCCGGAGGCACGATTAATCTCAATACAAGTTTGGGACAAAAGTAATACAAGTTTAATTGAGGCTGCTATACAAAAATCTGAACTCGGAATAAATCCTCAAATTGATGGCCAAATGATTAGGTTGAGAATTCCTGATCTAACAGAGGAAAGAAGGCAAGACTTGATTAAGGTTTTAAAAAATATGGGTGAAAAAAGCAAAATTTCTGTCAGAAATATTAGAAGAGAAGCTAATGAACAACTTAAAAATGAATTAAAAGACAAAAAAATTTCTGAAGATGAAAGTAAAAATTTTGAAAAAAATATACAAAAATTAACTGATCAAAATATAGAAAATATAGAAAAAATTTTAACAGAAAAAGAAAAAGAGATCAGCCAAATATGAATAAGCTCAACCATATTGCCTTCATAATGGATGGCAATGGAAGGTGGGGAATTTTAAAAAAAAAAAATAGAAATTTAGGACATTTACAGGGTGTCGAAACCGTAAAAAAAGTAGTAGCAGCTTCAATAAAATTTAGCATACCAATAATTACATTTTATGTTTTCTCTTCAGAAAACTGGAAAAGACCACAAAGTGAAAAATCATATTTGTTTAATTTGATAAAAAAATATTTTGAAAAAGAAATAAGTAATTTGCACGAACAAGGAATTAAAATAAACATATTAGGCGATATAAAAAAATTACCAACTAGTTTAAAAAAAATTTTAAATAAAACAATTACTATTACAAAAAAAAATAATAAAATTATTGTAAATTTAGCAATAAACTATGGGGCAAAGAATGAGATTTTAGAAGCTGTCAAAAAAACTAAAAACAGATTTAATATAAAAAAAATAGAAAAAAATTTGTACACAAAAAATCTCCCAAACCCAGAAATACTTATAAGAACTGGTGGATTTCAGCGATTAAGTAATTTTTTACTATGGCAATTGGCTTATTCTGAGCTATTTTTTTTAAAAAAACTTTGGCCAGATTTCAACTCTAAAGATTTATTGAGTATAATTAAGAAGTATAAAAAAATTAAAAGAAACTACGGAAAGATATGAAAAAAAATGACAATAATTTAAAAAAAAGAATATTTACTTCTCTAGTACTTATACTTGTATTTTTATTATTTTTTAGTTCTAATTTTTTTTTAGTTTACGGTTTAATTATTTTAGGAATTTTTTCAGTATTAGAATTTTTACAATTATCAAAACGAATTTTTAAAAATAATTTTACTTTTTTGATTTTAAATATATTTTTCATTTCTTATGTCTTTCTTTTTTGTTCAATTTTTACTTTATTTTCTTATAAGATAGAATTAAAGTTTATCTTATTTATTTTGTTATTAGGTTGTATTGCTTCAGATATAGGCGGTTTTATTTTTGGTAAATTAATTAAAGGTCCAAAACTAACAAGCATAAGTCCAAATAAAACTTATGCTGGATGCTTTGGTTCTATATTTTTTACAATAATAATTGTATCAACATTATTTTATTATTCTTTAGGATTTTTTAATTACAATATTTTATTAATTGGACTTGTAGTTTCAATATTTTGTCAAATTGGAGATTTAATATTTTCCTATTTAAAGAGAAAAGCAAAAGTAAAAGATACAGGAAATATTTTACCTGGCCATGGGGGTGTGCTAGATAGATTGGATGGTATTTTTTTAGGAGTACCGGTCAGCTTTTTATTTTTAACTTTACTTCACTAAATGAAGAATTTTATATCAGTGCTAGGATCTACAGGTTCAATTGGTTTATCTGTTTTGACAATTTTAAAAAAAAAAAATTCTTTTACTCCATATCTTTTCTCAGCAAACAAAAATTATGATTTAATTTGTAAACAGGTTAAGCAATTTAAACCAAAATATTTCTTAATTTCTGATGACAAAATATTTAATAAGGTAAAAAAAAAATTTAAATATAGTAAAACTAAAATCATTAATAACTTAAAAATTAAAAAATTTAAAATTTCTCAAATATCAATAATGGCAATCCCAGGTATAGCCGGTCTAAACCCCACTCTTACTATGATTAAAAAAAGTAAGAAAATTTTATTAGCTAATAAAGAGTCTATTGTTTGTGGTTGGAAGTTGATTAAAAATGCCTCTTTAAAACACAAAACTAAAATTATTCCTCTAGACTCAGAGCATTTTTCAATTTTTAAACTACTAGAAAATAAAAATATTAATGAGGTTGAAAAAATATTTTTAACTGCTTCAGGAGGACCTTTTCTAAATTATAAACTTCATCAACTAAAAAAAATTAATCCTAAAAATGCTCTTAAACACCCTAAGTGGAAAATGGGTAAAAAAATTACAATCGATTCATCAACATTAATGAATAAGGTTTTAGAATACATTGAAGCTCAAAAATTATTTAATTTACCAAAAGAAAAATTAGAAATTTTAATACATCCAGAATCTTTAGTTCACGCTATAGTCAGATTTAAAAATGGTTTAATAAAATTTATTTATCATGACACTTCAATGATAATACCAATAACAAATGCTATTTTTGAAAAAAATTTAGACATAGATAAATTTTTTCAAAATAAGAAAAAAATAAAAAACTTATCATTTGAAAAACCCAAACTAAACAATTTTCCAATTTTGAAGATTCTGGATAGGGTTAATGAGTTTCCATCAACATCAATAATAATCAATGCATCTAATGAGGTCTTAGTTGACCTATTTTTAAGAAATAAAGTCCCATTTTTAAGTATACCTAATATAATAAAAGAGGTTCTTAATGATAGAAATTATAAAAAATATGCTATAAAAGCCCCTAAAGATTTAAAGCAAATCAAAAAAATAGATTCTTGGGCAAAAACTATAACTTTGGAAAAAATACGTTTTAAATATGAATAAAAAACTTAAATATATTCTTTTAGTTTTATTTTTGTCATTTTCCTCTCAATTCATAAATGCTGAAGTTATAAATAATGTTATCATAAGTGGGAACAAAAGAATTTCTGATGAAACAATTAAAATCTATGGGCAAATAAATGATTATAAAGAATATTCAGAAAAAAATGCTAATGAAATTTTGAAAAGTCTTTTTGATACAGGTTTTTTTGAAGATATAAATATTTCTTATGAAAATAAAAATTTGACAATTAATTTAAAAGAGTACGCGGTTATTAGTCAATTATTAATAATAGGGGAAAAAAGCAAAAAATTCGAAGAGGAAATAAAAAAAATTATTAGTTTAAAAGAAAAAAAATCGTTTATTAAATCAAACCTAGCTAAAGATGTTAATACAATAAAGATTTTGTACTCATCTTTAGGATATAATTTTGCTAAAGTTGAAGCTAAGATAAATAAAATAAATGAGGAAACTTACGATGTATTATTTGAAATTGATCGAGGAAATAAAACAAAAATTTCAAAAATTAATTTTATTGGAAACAATAATGTTAAAAGTAAAAGATTAAAAGATATAATTGCTAGCGAAGAAAATAAATTTTGGAAATTTATATCAAAGAATACAGTTTTAAGTGAGAGTCTTATTGAGTTAGATAAAAGACTAATATTTAATTATTACAAATCTATAGGATTTTACGACATAAAAGTTAATTCAAATCTCGCAGAGATTATAAATTCAGAGGAAGCTAATTTAACCTACACAATTAGTGAAGGAGAAAGATACTCAATTGGAAAAATTTCCACAAATCTGGATAGTGTTTTTGATAAAAAAATATTTTTCCCTTTAAATAAAATTTATTCCAAGTTAGCGGGTGAATATTATTCTCCTTTTAAAGTAAAAAAAATTTTAGATGAAATTGATGAAATAATATCAAGTAACAATCTACAATTTGTTGAACACAATGTAGAAGAAGAAGTAAAAGATAAAATAATCAATATTACATTTAATATTTTTGAAGGTGAGAAAGAATTAGTAGAAAGGGTCAATATAAAAGGTAACACTGTTACAAATGAAGATGTAATTAGAAGTGAGCTTATTTTAGATGAAGGCGATCCATTCACAAAAATTAAATTAGATAAATCCATCGCAAATATTAAATCAAGAAATATATTTAAAGACGTAGAATATTCGGTTAATGAAGGAAGTGGGGATAATTTAAAAATAATTGATATCGAAATTGAAGAAAGACCAACTGGAGAGATTAGTGCAGGAGCAGGAGTAGGAACATCAGGAGGTACAGTATCTTTTGGTATTAGAGAAAATAACTGGCTTGGGACTGGTAGATCTGTTGAATTTAAGATGGATTTAGATGAAGAGTCACTTACTGGGGTTGTTAGTTTTAATGATCCTAATTATGATAGGCTAGGTAATTCATTAAACTATTATGTAAGAAGCGAAGGAAATGATAAACCAGATCAAGGTTATGAAAATACTGTTATGTCAGCAGGAATTGGAACATCTTTTGAACAATATAAAGATCTAAGAACATCTTTAGGGACCAGCTTTACATATGATGATTTAAGGACGGATAGTACCGCCACAGCATCATTAAAAAAACAAAGCGGAGAATTTACAGAGCTTGCAGCGAACTACGGTTTTTCTTATGATAAGAGAGATAGATCATTTATGCCAACGAGCGGGTATATTTCAAGCTTTTCACAAACACTCCCATTATACGCTGATAGAAACTTCATTAATAATACAATCACGCACAGCACATATAAAACTATTACGGAAGATGTAGTTGGAGCGGGAAAATTCTTTTTTTCTGCAATAAATGGTTTAGGATCTGATGAAGTAAGGTTAAGCAAAAGAAGAAATCTATCTACACAAAGATTAAGAGGTTTTGAAAGAAATAAAGTTGGCCCGTTAGATGGAACTGATCACGTTGGTGGAAATTATGCAGCATCATTAAATTTTGAAGCAAATTTACCTAATCTATTACCTGAGAACACCAACGCAGATATTGGGGGATTTTTAGATTTTGGAAATGTTTGGGGTGTAGATTACGATAGTTCAATAGATGATAGTAATGAATTAAGATCTTCAGCAGGTTTAGCTTTGAACTGGATGTCTCCTTTAGGCCCTATGTCATTTGTTTTATCTCAAAATATTTCAAAGGCTGATACAGATAAAACTGAAAGCTTTAGATTTAATTTAGGAACAACTTTTTAATTATATGAAATTAATTTACAAATTAATAATTTTATCAACTTTATTTTTCTTTTACAATTTATCTGTAAAAGCAGATACATTTTTTTTAGATTTTAAATATATTTTAAATGAGAGTGATGCGGGTAAAAAAGCTAATAAATTTTTAAAAGATGAATTAGAAAAAAACTTAAAAAATTTAAAAACTAAAGAAACTAAATTACAAAAAGAAGAAAAAGAAATAATTCAAAAAAAGAAAGTATTATCACCTGAAGAATACAAAAAGCAAATCACAAACCTTAGAAAAAAAGTTTTATCATTGCAAAAAGAAAGAAATACATCGCTAGAATCTATTTCAACAAAAAGAAATAAAGCTAGAAATGAACTTTTGGCTGCCTTAAATCCAATTGTTAAAAACTATATGTCTGAAAAAAATATAAAAATTGTTTTAGATAAAAAAAGCATTTTATTGGCTGACGAAAAATTAGACATAACTAAGGACATTATTAATTTGTTAAACAAGCAAATCAAATCACTAAATTTAAAATAAAATAAATGAATAAAAATATTTTTTTTAAAAAAAAAAATATTAAACTATCTAAAATATTTTTAAAACATACGTTTAAAGAAGATTTTATAATAGACTCAATCAAACCTTTATTAAAAGCAAAAAAAAAAGATATCACCTTTTTTGACTCACTAAAATATAAAGAAGATATTAAAAAAACTAGTGCTATCATTTGTATAACCTCTAACAAACTAGAAAAATTCTTGCCAAATAAGATTAATAAGATAATTGTTAAAAATGTTTTATTTGAAATTGCGAGAGTTACTAAATTAATTTACCCTGACGCTGATGTTGATTATCCAGATTTATTATTAAAACAACCTAAAAAACTTAGTTTTAAAAAGGTAAGTTTTGGAAATAATGTTTTAGTTGGGAAAAATGTTAAAATTGGTAAAAATACTATTATAGGATCAAACTCAATAATTGAAAGTGGTGTGACTATAGGTAAAGATTGTGTAATAGGTTCAGGAGTAATAATAAAAAAATCAATCATAAATAATAACGTAGTGATACAAGATAATTGCAAAATAGGTCAAAAGGGTTTTGGATTTATTCCTTCAAAAGAAAAAAATATCAAATTTCCACACATTGGCAGAGTAATAATAGAAGACAATGTTGAAATAGCCTCAGGATGCACTATAGATAGAGGCTCTATAGATGACACCGTAATTGGTAAAAATACATATTTAGACAATCAAGTTCATATTGCTCACAATGTGAAGATAGGATCTAATTGTATGATAGCGGGTCAAGTTGGTTTCGCAGGAAGCTCGAAAATTGGAGATAATGTCTCTATAGGTGGTCAAGCGGGAATTTCTGGGCATTTAAAAATAGGAAATAATGTAAAAATAGGTGGTGGTAGTGGAGTAGTAAAAGATATAAAAGATAATCAAATTGTAATGGGATATCCTGCTGTCTCCATAAAAGAATTTTTAAAAAAAAATAAATGAATAAAACAGAAATAGATAAAAAAAAAATTGAGGAGTTATTACCTCACAGAGAACCAATGCTGCTAATAGATAAATTAACAAACATTGTTCATTTAAAATCTGCAACAGCCATTATGCACGTAAAAAAAGATGGTTTTTATGTGCAAGGACACTTCCCAGGTCAACCAGTAATGCCAGGCGTTTTAATTGTAGAAGCATTTGGTCAAGCTGCCGCTGCTTTAACAGCTTACGGTATTGATCCAAAGGAATATAAAAATAAATTAGTTTATTTAATGAGCGTGGATAAGGCTAAATTCAGAAGTCCAGTAATTCCTGATTGTGAATTACATCTAGAAATTGAAGCCGTAAGATCTCATGGAAGGGTTTGGAAGTATAAGGGCACCGCAAAAGTAGATGGAAAAAGAATGGCAGATGCTGAATGGTCAGCCACAATAGTAGATAGAAAAGAATGATTCATAATTCGAGTGTTGTAGACAAGCAAGCAAAAATTTCCAAAAACGTGAAAATTGGTCCATTTTGTTATATTGGTCCTAATGTTGAATTAGCTGATGATGTAGAACTTATTTCTAATGTTCATATAGAAGGCCACACAACTATTGGAAAAGGCACAAAAATTTTTCCATTCGCAAGTATAGGAACGCAACCACAAGATCTTAAATTTAAAAATGAAAAAAATAGTTTATCTGTTGGTGAAAATAATCTTATAAGAGAATATGTAACCATAAACCCTGGCACTGAAGGCGGAGGCTCAAAAACTACTATTGGAAATAATTGTTTGTTTATGATTTCATCCCACATAGCACATGATTGTAAAATTGGTGATAATGTAATAATTGCAAATAATGTACCTCTAGGAGGACATGTAATAATAGAAGATAACGTAGTTATTGGTGGAAATTC
>Ga0255743_10002205_pt1 | contig 16241 bp, 18 predicted proteins | sample 101ome_19_FD_179950 | JGI IMG/M metagenome (GOLD analysis project Ga0255743, IMG submission 179950) | Coastal salt marsh microbial communities from the Groves Creek Marsh, Skidaway Island, Georgia - 101405AT metaG (version 2) | ecosystem: Environmental > Aquatic > Marine > Intertidal zone >... | reverse complement strand
CTGAAGCCTCAGTATTGGATGAATTGTAGTGAATGACTACAGGCCAACCATCTTCTGACAAGCGCAAAGAGATCTGTCGACCAATACGTTGCGCTCCTCCTGTCACCAGGGCACAGCCCTTAATTTGATTAATCGGTGGGATTGCTGTCATCAATATCAATTCTTCCAAGCATTAGATTAAAATTGGCAAAAAAAGTTTTCGGTTAGCAGAGTTTATTTTTTCTAAAAACTGGTTTGACCAAGTTTTTTTGAAATTATTCTTTATCAAAATTAATTCCTAATCGCCCCCTTCCTCTGCCAGAATTTTGATCTGTCCGAGATCCCCATTTAGTCCTTGCGGGCAACAATATGGAATATATGCCAATGTTTGAAATTCCCCCGGGGTGTAAATCCGTCGTGTTCTTCTTCTTCGAACATTTCGATTTTTAAGTCCTTTAATTGTGTTAGACAGCCAGATCTAGTGAAGGCCACCACTCCATCGTCTGCTCCGTTTTTTGCCCATGTGTCACGGTTGCCATAAAGCTGACCAGAAAATCGGCCGGAGGGCCGTAAACGATCAATTACTCTTTGCCATACATTTGGAAATTGCGACTTTTCACACAGTGGCAAGGCAAAGCTTGAGTTTATCAAGTCGCATTCTGGCCATTCCGCAGTTTCTATACTGTGTTGACTAAGCTTTAGTGACGATACCAACTCATCCGGGACAGCATCTCTGATTGTTTTGATGGATGTGTATTCCTGGTCCAGGGCTAAAACCCGCCAACCGGCAGCTAACAGAGGTATCGTGTCTCTTCCACCACCTGCTCCTAAGTCGACAGCAAAACCTGGTTGTGAAAATCGCCGCTGGGCGAAGACTGATGTGAATCTGGGTGGTCTATCTTTTAGCCGTTCATAATATGCCGCCCACCTCTCGTCCGCAGTATCCATATACCTGATATACCCTTTATCGCCTGGATAGATTTAGAATAGCAGGTTAGCCTCTGCAGCGATAATAATTCGAAAAGGGTGCTGCCAATGAGTGCACTTTTAGATGGCATAAAAATTATAGATTTTACCCAGGTCATTTCTGGGCCTTATGCCACATATATGTTGGCGCAACAGGGCGCTGATGTAATCAAGTTAGAACTGCCTGGCGATGGTGATCAAGCACGTGGTATGATGCTACCAAGTGGAGATTTTGCGGATGCTGGACATTCCGCAATGTTTTTAGCCTTTAATTCAGGCAAGCGCTCTCTGGCCTTAAATCTAAAGTCCCCTGCAGCAAAAGAAATTCTAAGACGGCTTATTAGAGACGCTGATGTTGTAATTGAAAATTTTAAAGCTGGAGCGCTGGAAAGACTTGGTTTCGGGTATGAATGGGCACGAGAAATAAACCAAAATATAATTTACTGTTCGATTTCCGGGTTTGGTCAATCTGGGCCTCGAGCGGGCGCAGCTGCTTATGACCCTGTAATCCAGGCAAATTCTGGGATGATGCAGCTCACTGGGCATGAAGGCATAACAGGCCCAACAAAAGTTGGCTTTTGGGTTTGTGACATGTCAACAGGAATGACTGCTGCTTTTGCAATATCGGCAGCGTTGGCAAAACTGCATCGCGATGGAGAAGGAAGTTATATTGACATTTCAATGCTGGATGTGGCGGCGTCTCTGATTTCTCCAATGGTTACAAATTTTTTAAATTTTGGAGTGCAACCATCACTTATGGGGAATGGATCGCCTGCTGGGTCATCGGTATCCACTGTTTATGAAACCGGGGATGGCCTCCTTCAGGTTGCAGCAGCTACCCAAGGACAATTTGAGGCTCAAGCTAAAGTGATGAATCGACAGGATCTTATTGAAGACTCACGTTTTTCAAGCAGACAGGATCGTATCTTGAATGCAGCTGAACTTCGTCAAGAACTCCTTGTAACTTTCTCGGAAGCTGATGCGAAGACATGGGAGGAAAGACTTTCTGCGGTTGGTGTACCAGCAGGTGTTGTTCATTCAATTGAGGAGATGGTTAAAGATCCGCAGATAGTGGAACGTGGCCTCATAAGGGAACAACAGGCTCCAACCGGTCTAAACGGCTATGTGCAAACTATTGGGATACCTTTTAAAGTAAATGGAGAGAATGGATTAAGCGCCGCAGCGCCAAATCTTGGAGAACACACTGAAGAAATTCTGATGGGTCTTGGCTATTCATCTGAAGATATAAGTTTGCTCAAGGTCCAAGGGGCTATCAGCTAAAAATCCTAGAACCTAAGGTGGGATTTAGTTTCAGCACAGCATTTTCCAGAGATATATCGGTATTAGGAGTGATGTCTTTGCTGATGCCCTATCACACAGATAGCTTAATTCTTTATGTAAATTTTATAAGTTAGGACATTGGGAGAGTTGGGGCATGAGAGCTATTGTTTGTTCCGAGTTTGGGCCACCAGAAAATTTGAGAGAGGGCGATCTGCCTGAACCAAAAATAGGTAAAGTTGAGGTTCTAATTGATGTAAAGGCTGCGGGCGTATCTTTTGCGGATACTTTAATGATCAGGGATTTGCACCAGAATAAGCATGCGGTGCCTTTCGCCCCTGGGATGGAGGTTGCTGGCTATATTTCTGAAATTGGGGAGGACGTGGAAGGTTTTTCCGTCGGCCAACGGGTAATGGCTTTGGTTTATGACGGTGGTTATGCCGTCCAAGCTAAAGCTCTGCAGACTGAGACTTTTTGTTTGCCGGATAAGGTACCCTTTGAAATAGCTGCAGGTATGTGTTCGGTCTACTTAACAGCGCACTGTGCACTTGCTCATGAGGCTCGTTTAAAAAAAGACGAAAAAATTTTGATATTGGGCGCAGCTGGTGGCGTGGGTTTAGCCGCAGTTGAGGTGGCAAAGGCGATGGGGGCCTTTGTTATTGCCGCTGCAGGTAGCCGTGAAAAAACATCAGCTGCCACAGAACGTGGGGCCGATGCAGTTATAAATTATTCGAAAGACGACCTTCGCGCAGAGGCTATTTCTATTTCTGAGAATGGAGTTGATGTAGTTTTTGACCCGGTCGCAGGTATTTACTATGAGCCCGCGTTTAGAGCTTTAGATTGGGGAGGGCGCTATTTAACAATTGGTTATGCTGGCGGAGCTATTCCTCAGGTCCCAGCTAATCTTCTATTGGTAAAAAATAGATCTGCATTAGGGTTTGCACTAATGCACTACCGGCGACACCTGCCTAATCTGCTGAATGAATCAGCAGCACAATTGCTTGACTGGGTTGAAAAGGAACAAATTAGTCCAAGAGTGGATGTCTTGCCTAATTTATCTGCAGCTACAAATTCGATGAGAGCTGTAATGGACCGAAAGGCTGTTGGAAAATTTGTATTAAAGGTTTGAAGATATTGAATGGCGTTTATCCCGTAAGTGCTTCTATTTCAGTCTCAAAAACTTTCTGTGTGTTGAAGCGAATTTGGCTGAGCATAATCCAAAATTTTAGAAAGAATAATTCAAATGAAAATCAAAGCATGGCGTAGCAAAGAATGGGGTGATCCATATTCAATGGCTCTCGAAACAATAGAGGCACCGCAGCCAGGGCCAGGTGAAGCTCTTGTTAGGGTTAATTACGCTGCATTGAACTTCTTTGATTCATTGATGATTGCCGGCAAATACCAGGTTAAGCCCTCGCACCCTTTTACCCCTGGGTGCGAAATGTCCGGCGAGGTGATTTCTGTTGGAGAAGGCGCTGATTTGGCTGTAGGCACGCGTGTCTGCGGTCAGCCTAATTGGGGTGCATTTGCAGAGGCATGCATTATGCCAGCGGATCAACTGCATCCTATTCCCGATGGAGTGGATATGAAGGCCGCTGCATGTGTTCCGGTTGTTTACCCGACCGCTCATGTTGCGCTTCACCGACGTGGCTGTCTCCAAGCCGGAGAGACGCTTCTTGTTACAGCCGCTGCTGGTGGTGTCGGAATTGCAGCGGTTCAACTCGGTAAGGCGTGGGGAGCGCGTGTCATAGCGCTAGCGGGTGGTGAAAAAAAATGTGCTGTTGCCAGTGCGAATGGTGCTGATCATGCTTTTGATTATTTATCCGATGTGGATTGGGTGGAGTCTATTCGTGAAATAACTAATGGGACAGGCGTTGATGTAATCTATGATCCGGTTGGTGGAGAGATATTTGATAAGTCTCTGAAGGTGATTGCCTTTGAAGGAAGGGCAGTGATTATAGGCTTTGCAGGGGGCGAAATTCAAAAGATTGCCGCAAACCGTCTCCTCCTAAAGAATGCTTCTGCTGTTGGTGCAATTTGGGGTGGGTATCGCTCCAAGGATCCGTCTTATGCGAAAGAGGTTTTGAAAGATTGTTTTGAATTGATGGCCCAAGGAAAAATAACGCCGGCAATTTCAGGAACTTACTCTTTAGAGCAAGTTCCAGAGGCACTAGAGTCTCTGGATTCTAGGCAAACATGGGGAAAGGTAGTCATTGATATTGCGGCAATGTAGGTGGCAGAGGTAATTAAATCATAATAGCCTTGTAATCTATTTTGCGTCGTAAAATGGTGCCTAATCCTATTGGAAAAATACCAAAATTAAGTAACGGAACTATCGTAATTTGAAATGTGTTTATTCTGACTGAGTCCTTAAGTTAGAGCTTTGAGAGGATCTAAAGATTATGAGTTATTCACCAAAACAAGTTGGGCCAAATCGCTTCCGCGAGAACATTGGGCGATATTTTGAGGAGTTTGAGGTTGGTCATATTTATGAGCATCGTCCTGGCCGCACAATTTCAGAAGCAGATAATACTTGGTTCACACTTCTGACTATGAACACCCATCCTTTGCATTTTGATTTTGAATACGCAAAGCACAGTGAATTTGGAAAACCTTTGGTGAATAGCGCATTTACCTTAGCAGTCGTAGCGGGGATGAGTGTATCTGACACCAGTCAAAAAGCTATCGCGAACTTAGGGTGGACTGATATCAAGCTGACTGCACCTGTGTTCATAGGTGATACAATTTATGCGGAGTCTGAGGTGCTTGATAAGCGGGAGTCAAAATCACGCCCAACCCAGGGAGTGGTTAAAATTAAGACAACTGCTAAGAAGCAATGTGGGACCATATTTATGAGTTATGAGCGTGTGATGCTTATGCCAAAACGTGGCCATGCGGTTGATGACAAAGCTGAGTATTAAGCCTGTTTAAAGACACTCTAGGCTGGTTTTGGTTGATGATGGAATGCACAAGGTTTCGGTGACATTTAAAGTAAAACCAGCTTCATGTTGAAAATAAGCAATAGATTAAATTTTTACAGCCGATAGTCATAAGTCCTTCTTGCGATGTTGAGGTATGAGGGGCTAGCCTACTATTGAAGTTGGAACTTGTTTGAGAGAGAAAATAGATGCAAGACAGCTCATATGATGTCGTAGTAGTTGGTGCTGGTAATGCTGCGTTATGTGCGGCCATCTCAGCAAAAGAGCATGGAGCTAAAGTCCTTGTCTTGGAGAAGGCCCCAGAAGACGAAAAGGGGGGTAATTCCTATTTTACTGCCGGAGGGTTCCGCTTCGTTCATACTGGCTTAGACGATGTAAGGGATGATGTCTTAGTCGATATGTCGGATGATGAAGCCGATAAAATGATCCTTCCCTCGCACGATAAACAATTTTTCTATGACACCCTTATGAAGGTGACGCGAGGGCAATCGAATGAGGATTTGGCCTGGACGCTAATTAATGGTTCCCGGCCGGCTATGGCTTGGTTGCGTGAAAATGGTGTTCGATTCATACCAATGTATGGACGGCAATCTTTCGAAGTTGATGGAAAACAACACTTCTATGGCGGTGTGAATATAGAGGCAGTTGGTGGCGGTGCAGGGCTTGTTGAATTTCTTCTTGAGCGTTGCCGTAAGGTAGGAATTGATATCCGTTATGGCACAGGTGCCACTAAACTGTATCAGGATGAGAACTATCGGATCACTGGCCTGCAGGTAAGAGCGCAAGGGGGCTATGAAGACATTGCTTGTAAGTCAGTTGTTCTGGCTTGCGGGGGGTTTGAGAGTAACCCTGAGATGCGTGTTAGGTATCTAGGTCAAGGTTGGGACCTAGCCCGCGTGCGAGGCACCAGGCATAATACCGGCGATGGTATTCAGATGGCACTGGACATAGGGGCTGTGCCCTATGGAAACTGGTCAGGTTGCCACTCCGTAGGTTGGGATATTTCAGCTCCACCATTTGGTGATCGATGGGTTTTAGATAATTTTCAGAAGCATTCGTACCCACTTGGTATAATGGTCAATATCCACGGTGAGCGATTTGTCGATGAGGGTGAAGATTATAGAAATTTGACATATGTGCGATTTGGAAAGGCCATTATGGGGCAACCTCATTACACATGTGTTCAGATTTTTGATCAAAAGACTACTCATCGCTTGCGTGATGAATACAGGATCAAGGAAGTCACTCACGTAAAATCCGATACAATCGAAGGGTTGGCAGAACAATTAGAGATTTCTGTAGAGGGATTAAAAAAGACCATCGAAGAATATAATGCCGCCTGTCCAGACCAGAGCTTTATTGATGCCAATTATAATCCAGCAATTTTAGATAACGTGGGCACAACAGGTATATCGCCTGCTAAATCTAATTGGGCTCTGCCCATTGATGAGCCTCCATATGAAGCATGGGTAACTACAACTGGTGTTACCTTCACTTTTGGGGGTCTAAAGATTGATGACAAAAACTGTGTTCAAGATAAAGCGGACCGAGGTATTCCTGGCCTCTTTGCGGCGGGAGAACTGGTAGGGGGATTATTTTACGAGAATTATCCCGGTGGGACAGGCTTAATGTCTGGTTCTGTCTTTGGTCGAAGGGCTGGCGAATTTGCAGCCGAATATGCCCGTACAACGAACACCTGATAGATTGGTTTTCATAATGCAAGATACCAATATGCTTGGGTTTGTGGGCGTCGGTGTAATGGGCGAAAAGATGTGTCGCAACATGGCGCAGAAGTCCGGGAAGCCTGTACTTGCCTTTGATCAAAACAAGGAGCCACTTCAGCGTTTGTCAGAATTTGGCGTTGAGAGCGCAACTGGTCTTTCAGATGTTATGGCAAGATCAGAGATGGTCTTTCTATCATTACCAGGTGAGCCACAAGTGCGAGAAGTCGTGCTTGGCCCTGGGGGGTTATTAGAAAGTGCAAAACCTGGCCAAACAATAGTTGATTGTTCGACTTGTCCTGTGCACCTTGCTCAAGAAATTGCTCAAAAAGCGAAATCAAAAGGTGTAAATTTCTTAGATGCACCAGTATCTCGCGGTACCACTGCAGCAGACAACGGAACACTCAATTTTATGGTCGGTGGTGAAGAAAATGTTTTCAATGCTGCCAGACCGTTCATTGAAACAATGGGCGTAGATATAATTCTTTGTGGGGGGCATGGTGCAGGGCAGGCTGTAAAGCTGATGAACAATATGATTGTTGTGCAAACTGTCCATGCGATCGCAGAGGCGCTTAAGGTGGCCCAAGCGTCGGGTGCCGTCGATGGCAAGGTACTGTTTGAGACGTTGACAACTGGTTCTGCAGATAGCTTTGTTTTACGAAATCATGGCTTAAAAAGTATGCTGCCAGGTACGCATCCGCCACAGACCTTTCCGGTAAAGTATATTATGAAGGATCTTGGCTACGCGCTTGATTTAGCAAAATCATCAGGTGTTAAGATGACAGGCGCTGAGGCAACAATGGAGCTCTGTAAGCGAGCTGAAAAAATGGAATTTGGTGATCGTTATTACACAATTCTCATTGAGGCCTTGGAGTCTATTAAGTGACTAAAAATTGGGAAGTATACGCGTTCCGATACGCAGCAATGCCCGAACGTTACGAAGCTGAGCTTTTTATAGGAGGCCGGCCCGATGCGAATTGGGGAATGGATTATTTTTTTTGGATGCTGCGGTCTGGTACTGAAGTAATTGTCGTTGATACCGGTGCAAATGCAGCAAAAATGCCTGCTAAAGGACGGACTCCATTAATCTCGATCGAAGATGCTTTAGCAGGTGTCGGAGTAAAAGCCGAAGATGTTAGTCAAGTATTTCTTACCCATGCTCATTGGGATCATATCGGAAACTTAGATAGTTTTCCCAAGGCACATTTCTGGATTCAGCAGGCAGAGATGGCCTCAATTACTGGCCCAGATATGACTTTTGCTAAGATCCGTGGCGCTTATCAGGCAGATGAAGTTCAGAGACTGGTTGGTTTAGTTTACGAGGACAGGATAACTTTTTTGGACGGCGACGGATGCTTTGCTGATGGCGTCGACTATCTGCTGATGCCTGGTCATAGCGCGGGACAAACCGCCCTTCGAATAAGTACTACGTCTGGGCAGCTGCTTCTGGCTTCAGATGCGGTTCATTACTATCGGGAAGCTGCCGAAGAACTATGTTTTTTGGCTTTCAATGATGCGAAAGCAATGCTTTCGAGTCTTCGCCGCTGTAAGGCAGAAATAGCTGGTGATTGGGATAGAATGATTCCTGGTCATGACCCACAAGTTACTTGGCGTTATCCAGCTGAAACGCACCTGAGTAATGGAGACCCAGTAGCTCTTCGAGTAGATTTGGCACCAATTAAGGGACTGGAGCTTTAGTGAAATGACGAAGACTTGGAAGATATATGGAATTCGTTACGCCACGCAAAATGGACGCTTAGCCAGCCACACGTTTCTTTGGGGATCAGCTGAAGAAGAACTAGCTGGTCTCGATTATTACTCCTGGGTTTTAGTCTCCGATGATCGTGCCATAGTCGTTGATACGGGAGGGGCTGAGCGCAAAATCAAGGGACTTGGTAGGCAATGGATTGCATCACCGCTGGATGGTCTCAAAGAATTAGGTGTAGATCCAAGTAATGTAGAGGATGTAATTGTTTCACATGCCCATTGGGACCATGTAGGTGAACTTGCTGCGTTTCCCAAGGCTCGTTTTTATATGAATGATCTTGAAATGGAGAGTATCACCGGTGAGGATATGACCTTTGCAGTGATGCGCGAAGCATATCATGCAGAGGAAGCACAGCAGCTGGTTGGGCTTGCATATGAAGATCGCCTTACGTTTCTAAGAGGGGATGGTCAGTTCGCTGATGGGATTGACTATACGCTAATCGGTGGTCATTCAGCAGGACAGATAGCTCTTACGGTTCAGACGGATCGTGGTCCCGTAGTTCTTGCAACCGATGCAATCCACTTATGGGAAGAGGTGGAAAAAGAGCGCGCTTTCCTGATTTTTCATGATCTGAGACAGATGTTAAAGGGCTACCGAAAGATGAATCAAATGGTGGCAGGCGATCTTACTCGTCTTCTGCCAGGTCATGATCCCCTTATTAAAGATCGCTATCCCATAGTTAAAAAACATGGTGATGAGCCCTTCATCTTGGACCTTGGTGGAGTTATTTAGCCAGAAATTCCAATCATCTCAGTGAGACAACGATATCTAACCGTTTCTTTTTGGTCTGACATTTCGTGAAAGCCGTCAGTTTTAAGAATTTCCCAAAAGTGATCTTGAGCTTCACGGTTTGGGAAATAAAGTTCTGGAATACCAAAGCAGGGCGCGCCTTCCGGATTTAAAGCAAGGCTCACGGAATATCGAAAACCACCAGCCAGTTTCATTGTGTCACGGACGTTTGGTCCATGAATATCTAACCAGTGATCTCGGAAAGTTTGCAAATCTATCCCGGGCTTTGGCTGGACAAAGGATATTTGTTTCAGAAATCCAGATCGAGTTGTTGGAAATGGTTTGTTCAAAGTGAGTGGGGACGTAGGTAAATTCCCATCAACAAACACAAACTCCTCCGTTGCAAATATGCGATATGGTTCGACCTTTTGCTGAAAAGTGTCGGTTGGGTTTAAACCACGCAATTCAGATGGGATTTGGGGGCTACTTGCGTACCAAAGAGCAGCCATTCCGTCCCATTTCTGGCGACTAGCATCATTTGGCTCAAATAAACTCGCCTCATACCGCCAGGCATTGGGTTCACCAGCTGCTTTTGCGTTTTCATTGCGCTCAATAACGTTTGGCATATGATTAGCATACCAATGCGCAATCATTTCATCCCTGGTGGTGGTTTCTTTGCGTTGTATTAGAGCAAAAGTTTTAACGCCTGGTGTGGGTGTTGGACGCTTTTCAAGCATTGATTTATGCGCCGGTTCGTGTTTCGAGTGCATTGATGAGCTGAGTGAGCGCAGTAGCTGCAAATCTAATCATGTTCTCTGCTCTATCGTTGTCCCCTGTTTCGAGGGTCATAGAAAGATTTTGGGAACCACATAGGGCAATGCATGAGTGGCCAGCAAGGTCTCCATATCGATTTCCAGTGGGCCCGGCGGCACCAGTTTCAGCAAGCCCCCAGTCAGAATTATGAATTTCACGTATACGGCTCGCAAGTCGAGAGGCATAAGGTTCAGAGGAAGATCGTATCCCGGCTTCATCCATCTCTTTTTGAGTTATTCCAACAAGGCCTTGCCGAGCTTGCAGTGTATAAACAACAGCGCCACCCAAAAAATATCGGGACGCACCGGGAACAGCCAGAAGCGAAGAAGAAATCAATCCACCAGCCGAGCTTTCAGCAATGGCTATTGTTTCACCGCGATTTCTAAGATGGTCAGCGGCTATGTTGGCTAGGCGCAGAAGCTCAGGATTCATAGTTCTAGGTTCCCTAAATTAAAGTATCTGTAAACATGGCGGTATCTGGAATAGTCTGTCAAAGTATTCCTGTATTTTATGCAACCCGAGGAGATGCTTAATGAAAGCAGAACTTGGTTATCTTGTAGCGTGTTGTGTACTTAGCTTGGTCATTTGGTTGCCCTATATCCTAGGCCGAATTTCAGCTTGGGGTCTTATTGAGGCAATGGGATATCCTGCAAAGGAATTGCCTCAGCCGGAATGGGCGTTGCGTTTGCAGAAGGCTCACAGGAACTTGACTGAAAATCTGGTTCCATTTGGGGGCCTAATTTTGGCAGCTGAAGTTGCCGGTATGACAAACGATATGACTGCTTTGGGAGCTATGATTTTCTTCTGGTCTCGCGTTGTCTACACGATCGTGTACGCCTTGGGGATCCCAATACTGAGGACCTTAGCGTTTGCTGTTGGTTTGGTTGGGTGTCTTCTAGTCGCCAGTGCTTTTTTATAAAACGTCACAGAAGTTTTTTGCCTGATTTAATCCCAATTTAGAGTGGTTTAAATTTGGGGATGGTAAGCTCATCCGAAACTTGGTCGAAGAAAACTATAACTGGCATTCCTATCTTTACTGAGTCCACGTCATCTGTGACCACATTCGTCATTATACGTGCGCCTTCTTCAAGGGTGATACTAGCGATCACGTAAGGACAGTCATCTGCAAACGCTGCTCCCGCTGGCCGGCGTGCAACGGTAAAACTATAAATTTCTCCTTTACCTGAAGCTTCAACCCACTCGACCTGGCTCTCATCTACACCAGGTACTAATTGACGGCTGTACAGGAAAGTTTGGCCGGTTTTATTACAGCGTTGGATCATTAATTTTCCAGCTCTCGCGCCATCCCAATAGGGCGCAGAGTCTGGGTCGATTGCGGGGACAATTTTTTTATATTCAGTCATAATTTATGGCTTCTCATTGGAAAGAACGACCGTGGCACCTGAGGATAGAACGCCTCCTGTACCATGACATACCGCAGTTTTTACGTTTGCAGCTTGACGGTCTCCAAGACCCCCCCGAAGCTGCCTGGTTGCCTCGATAAGAAGGAATATACCGTACATACCAGGATGACAGTAAGATAAGCCGCCTCCATTGGTATTCATTGGAAATTCACCGCCTGGGGCTGTGCGTTGTCCCTTGACGAAATCTTTCCCTTCGCCACGAGCGCACAGTCCTAGAGCTTCCATTGTTAGAAGAACAGTAATTGTAAAGCTGTCATAGATCATCGCCATATCCATGTCCGATGGCTTCAGTCCCGCCATTGCGTAAGCCCGTGATGACGAGTGTTCGGCGACCTCTAGACGTGACATGTCAGGCATATAATTAATGTTGGAGTGGCTCGCGCTCTCTCCATGACCCAGAACATAAATTGGTTTGACCTTCAGGTCTTTCGCGCGCTCCTCGGTGGTCATTACCACTGCTCCACCACCGTCAGTCACAAGACAACAATCTTGTCTTCCAAGCGGATCAACAATTGGTGCGGCATTGAGCACTTCATCCATTGTAAGTGGGTCACGGAAAGCGGCAGCTGGATTGAGGGCAGCCCAACTGCGGGTTGCAACAGCAATTTCGGCTAGTGTTTCACGACTAGAGCCATAGTCATAGAAATGGCGATTAGCTGCCATCGCATAAGCGCCGGCTGGTGAAGGCAGCCCTGCAGTCATATCGAATTGATTTGAAAAGAGAGCTGGCCTGCCGCCGAGGCTGCGCGCAGCCTGACTTTTCTGCATTGAACCGTAGAGGATTAACACAGTGTCACATACACCGGCCTTAATCATCTCATATGCATGCCCGGCATGAAGTACGAACGCAGAGCCACCAACGTTTGAACCATCCAAGTATTTTGGCATTCTGATGCCCAAATATTCTGTGAGTAGGTTAGGCTGCATTGCGCCGGGCCCAGGCATGCCCCACATGCCTGCTACAGCTACGCCATCAACGTCTGACATAGTGAGGCCAGCCTCAGATAGAGCCTCAATGGCGCAATCGCGTTGCATATTTAACACGTGCGTGCCTGGTAAAGCCCGTCCTCGGTTTTCCGTTGGGGCATCTGAAACACCAACTATAACAGGTTGTCGCGACATGATGGTCCTTTAGTGATTTTGCGTGAATTATAGCAGGAAGAGATATTTATTCAGCTGCCATTGCGATATTTTTACCCAGTGCATCATCCTCAATGGTGAGGCGATGCATAATACGTGTGTCAGGCCAATAGTCAGCAACAGCGTAGTGGAGACTTGAACGATTGTCCCAAAATGCAATAGTGCCTTTTTGCCATTGCAATCGATATTGGAACTCGGGCTTAGCACAGTGGCGAGTTAATAAAGCATGAAGCCCCTCACTTTCGTACTTTGTTACGCCTAATATTGCAGCTGTAAAACTCTCTGAAAAGTAAAGGCAACGTTCCCCGGTAACAGGATGCCGCGGAACTAACGGATGTTTAACTGGAGGATTTTCATCTCGCATTTGTATCATTCCCTCCCGGCCAGGACCTTCCCAATTCCTGGCTTTTTCTGGAGAAGAATGCAGGCGCATAAAATCATATAGGCCAATTTTATCCTCAAGAAGAGCTCGCATAGGTTCTGAGAGGCCTCTCCATGCTGCTGTAAGTGACACAAAGATAGTGTCACCACCTATTTCTGGCGGCTGTTCTGCTTTTAAAACAGAGCCAAATTCAGGTTTGGCTCTGAACATTCCATCAGCATGAAAATGATCAATGTAGGGTGGTCGATCTCGGTCATTCACAATGACTGAAACCTCACTGCTATCATCTCGCGTCTCAAATGCAGCACGACGAGCTTGACGGAGAGGACCAAAATGTTTTGCAAAAGTGGCTTGTTCGATTGGCGTAACGTCCTGGTCACGGAAAAATACCACTTGATGGCGCATTAATGCAGCATGAATTTCACGCGCTACGGACTCATCAATGCCAGCCTTCAGATCAACACCTGAAATAAATGCACCACAATTGCGAGATGCTGGTTGGACTGAAATGTGTGCGTAGTCTTGCATCGCATTAGCTCCTTATCTGCATCCTATGTATCCTTAGCTTGTGGCCTCTGGTCAATGGCCATTTTTTGGCTAAAGCTTACATCAATAACAGTATTTCGAGGATGAATTATTATGCGATGGGCACGTTACCTTGTCGATGGAAAAGAAACTTTTGGTATTATAAATGGAGAGAACGTTATTGATGTTTTAGGAAATCCATTTGACGGTTTCCAACAAACTGAAAATACGCGTTTGCTTTCTTCTACAAAACTATTGGCCCCTGTTATGCCTCGTACTTTTTACGCGGCAGGCCTTAATTATGCTGAGCATGTTCGCGAGGCGGCAAAGAAGCTTGGACGTTCTCCTGATCTCCCTCAGGCAGCAGATATCGGCTATCGGGCAATAAATTCGATCACCGGCCCGGACGACCCAGTAATCGTACCTGCAGACGCAACAGAGCTCCTACAGTATGAGGGTGAACTTGTGGTTGTTATTGGTAAGGAAGCAAGAAACCTGAACGAAGACAATGTCTTAGATTGTATTCTTGGATACACTATTGGGAATGATGTTTCGGAGCGCACATGGCAAAAAGGGGACCGGACGATGTGGCGAGGTAAAAATACAGATACTTTTGCACCAATGGGGCCATGGATTGAAACTGAGTTTAATCTCAGTGAAGCAATGACATCAGTTCGAGTTAATGGACAAGAAAAGATTACATTTAAGACTGACTCATGGATATTTGGAATTAAAGAATTTCTAATTCGCATGTCAGAGTATTGTACGCTCTATCCCCGAGATGTTGTGTGGATGGGTACGGAAGGCAAGACCGACAATATGGTGCACGGTGACGTGTGTGAAATTGAAATAACTGGCCTCGGGGTCCTAAGAAATACCGTTCAATGGAGGGGTAAATAGTAAACATTTCGAGATCTATTTTGATACGGTTTAGGATAGGCACGGGAGTTTTAAAGTTATTCTAAGGTGATCGATATGATTGGTTATGAGTTGCCCTGATGTGCAATGATTTGGTCTTGAAATACCATTTAAAATTTCCATATCAGATGAGGGAGAATGACACGGGCTGTTTGTAAGACGTGTTAGCTTTCCTAGATTGCGCGTTCGCTTTCAAAGGAGGTTCGCGATGACACGCTATACTGCTTTTAATAGCCCGTTAATGCTGGGTTTCGACCACCTTGAACGGCTCGTTGATAGCGTCGCAAAGTCATCTGCGGACGGCTATCCTCCGTATAACATTGAACAACTGGGTGAAAATTCCATCCGAATAACTTTAGCTGTTGCTGGGTTCGCTCGCCGAGATCTTGATGTGCAATTAGAAGATAACCAGCTGTTGATCCGTGGAAGACAGCCAGACGAACAAGAGGACAGGGTTTTCCTCCATAGAGGGATTGCTGGCCGTCAATTCCAGCGGAAATTTGTATTGGCAGAGGGGTTAGAGGTCACTGCTGCTAATATGGAAAACGGCTTGCTTCATATAGATCTCGTAAGGCCTCAGCCGATTACACGTACTCGCACTATCGATATTCAAGGTTCTTAGAAAGGGTCAATAGGATGTCTGATAAATCTAGCTCTGTTCCAATTGCCAATGACGTTGGTATAGATCTTGAGAGCATTGGTCTTTCCGATGTTGCGTATCTCCGTAAAGCGGTTGTAGACGGAGTCTCAGGATTTTCAATTCATGCAGCTAACGGCGTAAGTATTGGGTTCGCGCCTGGTGTTAACACGGCATTAGCAGCAATTATGACTAATGGGATGGAAATCGTTCAACTTCACTGAATAATTCTCATTTTCAGATTTCACGCTTTAGAGTACGGTCCATAAATGATGGACCCTACACAATTTTTAAAATCCCTTTTTGATGTCGCCGTTGAGCGAGCGCACCCCAGGAATGTGCTTCAACAAGCTTTGCCGTTAGCTCCAATTAGTGGTCGTGTGATCGTTTTAGGAGCTGGGAAGGCTGCCGCTTCAATGGCTGCAGCGTTAGAAGCATCTTGGGATCGCCCGTTAGAGGGGCTTGTGGTAACACGCTATGGTCATTCCTTACCCCTTCGATCAATTGAAGTGGTAGAAGCAGGCCATCCGATGCCGGATCTGGCTGGTGCTGATGCCGCGAAGCGTATATTGGCCTTAGCCTCCAGCGCGCGGGAAAATGATACTGTTATATTCCTTGCATCCGGAGGAGCGTCAGCTCTTCTTGCATTGCCCGATGAAACAGTTCCTCTCCGCGATAAGCAGCTAGTTACAAACGATCTACTGCGATCAGGTGCAACCATCCATCAGATGAATGCTGTTCGAAAACATCTTTCCAGTATTAAAGGTGGAAGATTGGCAGAGGCTGCATCTCCAGCAAAGGTTTTAACCTTTGCGATTTCCGATGTACCTGGAGATAATCCAGATGTAATTGGATCAGGTCCCACAGTTCCTGATGAAACGACACTTTCGGATGCATTGGCTGTTCTTAAAGCCTTTGAAATTAAGCCTCCAATTTCAATAATTTCAAGATTAAAGAACCCCTTATCTGAAACCCCTAAAAAGGGGAATCCAATCTTCAACACCACAGAATTTCATATGATT
>Ga0255743_10002197_pt1 | contig 16277 bp, 14 predicted proteins | sample 101ome_19_FD_179950 | JGI IMG/M metagenome (GOLD analysis project Ga0255743, IMG submission 179950) | Coastal salt marsh microbial communities from the Groves Creek Marsh, Skidaway Island, Georgia - 101405AT metaG (version 2) | ecosystem: Environmental > Aquatic > Marine > Intertidal zone >... | reverse complement strand
GTCCAACGTTCCTCTCCAGACCTAAATCCATGGTCGCTGATCAAAAAGGTATTGGCCTGAGGTTGAGATTCAATATAGGTTCCTAAGAACAGATCGTGGAGCCTGTAGGCGGCTTCCACAATAAAATGATATTTCGCAAAATCTTCATCTGTGACCGCAGATAATTGGGGCGGATGGTATTTCATGGCCAGGTGCTTGAAGTGATCAAGCGCGTCGAAATAGATGCTCAGGTGTCCACCAGGAGCCGCCGCCATCGCTAAACTCGCGGCAAGGTGCACATTCAAGGCGTGTACGAGAATCTTCAACACGCTGCGCACCACATCGTCCGTACTGTCCAATTCCTTACCAGGGAAGAACGACGCCAACGCTTCGGCGGGCACCTCCTCCGGACGAATCCTCAATGCGTCAAACAACGGCTGCAAGGCACTTGGCAACACCCCCTCCTCGAGCCAATTAGATTCTTCTGCAACAGCGAGATTAGAAATACGAACGGCACCATGCGCAGAAGGTCGTGCTGGATGCGAAGGCCACCAAGCCACCGCGGAGGCTGGGGTACCACCACTTTCCAATACTTCCCAAAAGGTAGGCGCTAGAATAGAGGTACCTCGCACCGCACGCATGTGATCTTCGTGCCATTCCGTGAATCCGTGAATGCCGTGATCGATGGGCCATCTCGAGGTGGCTATGCTGGTCCACAACATCGGTGAAATAGGCGGATCCATCGAAGCAAGCGGGGCATGCAGCCCGCCTTCCATAAGCGAAGCAAGATTTGGCAATGCGCCTTTTTCGAGCAACGGCATAGCCACCGCCCAATCCGCTGCATCCCATCCTATGAGTAGTGAATGGAAGCGTCTAGGTGCCAGCAGTTCTTGGTACGGCGTAAGGGAAACACCCTTAAATTGGGCAATGTTTTGATAGCCACCGGCTAGAAATCCCAAGGTATGTTTGAAATCTTGCTGCACAGCGTAAAAGTAATTGCTAATTTTGGCTTGGCCCCAAGATCTTGACGATGAAGCACCGCAAATACTTAGAAACCGCCTTCCTTTCTTGGAGAGCCATTACCGCGGCACCGCTCAGAACCATCCTCACCTCCCTTATTATATCCTTCGGCATCATGGCCCTCGTGGGCATTCTAAGTGCCACAGACGCTTTAAAACAGAGCTTGGAATCAAACTTCACAAGCTTAGGGGCCAATACTTTAACTGTTCGAAATTCGCAGGGCGGCTTTTTTGTCGGAGGGGCCGATTATCGCAAAAACCCCAAGATCACCTACCGCCAAGCCGAGGCCTTTAAAAAGCGAATGGATTTCCCTGGATCGATCACCTCACTTACGTATGTGGCGAGCGGCACAGCGAAATTGGCCTATGAAAACATTGCTACGAATCCGAACAACATGATCACGGCCACCGACGAGAATTACCTCATCACGGGGGGATTCGAATTAGCAGAAGGCCGAAACTTCACCGCCGACGATGTATATGCTGGACGGAACTACACCATTTTAGGCAATGAGACGCGTCGCGACCTTTTTGGCGAAGGTCCTGCGGTGGGGAAAGTGATCAAGATCCAAGGGCAACCGTATTTGGTCGTGGGCGTGTTAGCGGAGAAAGGAAATTCGGGCTTGTTTTCGGGCGACCGCGGAGCTTGGGTGACCCTCACCTATGCGCGTTCCCACTTTAGCGGCGGCGTCCCTAACTATACTATCAGCACGATGAGCCCGAGCGCCCCCCTTTTGACCGCTGTAGAAGGACGCGCGATGGCCATCATGCGTAGCGTACGTAAACTCTCCCCGAAAGAGCGCGACAACTTCAGCATCATGCGCAGCGACAGCATCGCCAAAAGCCTGATTGAAAACCTCAGCATGGTCACCGTCGTAGCCTTTATCATAGGCATCATCACCTTATTGGGAGCATCAATCGCCTTGATGAACATTATGTTGGTCAGTGTTACCGAACGCACAAGGGAGATTGGCACGCGCAAGGCTATTGGCGCCACACGTCAAAGCATTACCCAGCAGTTCTTAGCCGAAGCGCTGATCATTACACAATTGGGAGGATGGACAGGAATCCTGTTCGGCATTGCAATTGGAAATGTAGTGGCACAACAAATAGGCGGACACTTTTTCATCCCTTGGGGATGGATTGCCGTCGCCTTCATTATGTCGGTAGGAGTAGGATTGATTTCGGGATGGTATCCTGCTAAGAAAGCGGCAGAACTCGATCCGGTAGAAGCATTGCGCTACGAGTAAGTTATTCCAAGCCGTCCTTGCGCTTTTCCATTTTCACATAACCTAGGCCCGCTCCTATGGCCACGCCAATGGCAATCCACAGCCCAAGGTTGTCGTTTAGTACGCCAAAGACCACACCGGCCATAAGACCGTAACTGGTGAACTGGGCAATGATCTTATCTTCTTTTTTCTCCATGTGGGTAAGGTAAAATAAAAAAGCCACCCCGAAGGATGGCTTTCTCGTATTCTTGAGGTGCTTGAAGCTTACGCTTCTGCAACAACATCAAATTCGAAGTTCACTACTACCTCGCGGTGCAAACGTACTGTTGCGTTGTAGTGACCTAAAGCTTTGATAGTACCACCAGTGATAGAAATGAATTTCTTATCAATAGCAACACCTGCAGTAGCCAATTCATCAGCAACATTCGCGTTGTTGATAGAACCGAAGAGTTTGTTACCCTGACCCAATTTAGCGGCCATTTTCAACTCAACACCCGCCAATTTCTCAGCAGTAGCTTTTGCATCAGCAATGGCTTGAGCTTCTTTGTGCGCACGTTGACGCAAGTTCTCAGCCAATACTTTCTTAGCGCTCTCTGTAGCCAACACACCGTATCCTTGTGGGATAAGGAAGTTGCGTCCGTAACCATCTTTTACAGTGACCACGTCATCCGCAAAACCTAGGTTCTCTACGTCTTTCTTTAGAATGATTTCCATGGTACTCTATTATTTTAGGTTATCTGCTACGTAAGGCATCAATGCAATGTGGCGTGAACGCTTGATTGCAGTAGCCAATTTTCTTTGGTATTTCAATGAAGTACCGGTCAAACGACGAGGTAAGATTTTACCTTGTGGGTTTACAAAACGCAACAAGTAATCTGGATCCTTGTAGTCGATGTATTTAATACCGGCTTTCTTAAAACGACAGTACTTCTTCTGGTTGCCGCTGTCTACGTTGATGGGCTGCAAGTACCGCACATCACCTTTTCCTTTAGTTGCCATAGTCTAGTCTTTTATGCGTTTACTTTAGCACGACGCTTTGCAGCGTACTCGATGCCGTATTTGTCCATCTTAACAGTCAAAAAGCGCATCACGCGCTCATCGCGTTTGAATTCCACTTCTAGAGGAGCGATCGCATCGCCACCTACAGTGTATTCAATAAAGTGGTAAAAGCCACTTTTCTTCTTTTGGATTGGGTAAGCCATCTTTTTGAGGCCCCAATTCTCTTTGTTGATAATGTTCGCACCCTTCTCTTTCAAGAAGCCTACGTACTTATCTACCGCTTCCTTTACCTGATCTTCAGATAAAACGGGATTCAAAATGAAAACGGTTTCGTACTGATTCATAATTATTTGAACTAAAAATTTAGGAGTGCAAATGTACACGACTTTTTAATACGGACCAAGCCTGTTAGCAACGTGTTTACAGCTCTTTTTTGTGGAGGGCAAAAATAGCCCAATCATCCGCTTATATTTGTGGTATGGAGCAATTCGTAGTATCAGCAAGAAAGTACCGTCCCCAGGCCTTCGAAGCCGTGGTGGGTCAGTCACACATTACCGATACGCTGCTCAAAAGCGTGGAGAACGATCACCTGGCGCAGGCACTGCTGTTCTGCGGTCCGCGCGGGGTTGGGAAAACTACTTGTGCGCGCATTCTCGCGAAAGTCATCAATGCAGGCGCCAACCTCAGCGACGACGAATTAGCCTTGAACATCTTCGAACTCGATGCCGCCTCGAACAACTCGGTGGACGATATTCGACGTTTGATTGACCAAGTGCGCTTCGCACCACAAACCGGAAAGTTCAAGGTCTACATCATTGATGAGGTCCACATGCTCTCTCAACAAGCCTTCAACGCCTTCCTAAAAACATTGGAAGAGCCGCCGGCCCACGCCATTTTCATCTTGGCCACCACAGAGAAGCACAAGATCATTCCGACCATCCTCTCCCGTTGTCAGATTTTCGACTTCAAGCGCATTACCGTTGAGGATATTGCCAACCACCTCGCCTACGTGGCGCAGCAAGAAGGCATCAATGCCGAACCAGAAGCCCTGCACATGATTGCAGAGAAGGCAGATGGCGCCTTACGCGACGCGTTGAGTTTGTTCGACCGCATGATCAGTTTCAGCGGCAACACCTTGACCTACACCCAGGTGGTTGAAGTCCTCGACATCCTCGATTACAACTACTATTTCAAAGGTGTAGAGCTCGCACAAAATGTGAACTACCCTGATCTTCTGCTACTATATAATGAAGTGTTGGACAAAGGCTTCAACGGCCACGAGTTTGTCGTCGGCATGGCCAAGCACTTTAGAGATCTATTGGTCGCACGAGAGGCTAAAACTGTAGAATTACTCGAAGTAGGGCCCGCCATCAAAGAACGCTATTTGCAACAGAGCGCTGCGGCTTCCACCCGCTTCTTACTTCACGGTCTCAAGGTCTTCAACGAGCTTGACGGACAATACAAGAATTCGAGCCAGCCAAGAATCTTGGTAGAATTGGGTCTTTTGAAACTAGTCGAGTTCATCTCGCAAGAAAAAAAAAAGCAGCAGCCCCAGGTAAATAGCGCCACTGCGGATTCCACAGACGGCTTTTTGCCAGATTCACTTCCCAAACGCGACCAGAGTGCTCCTGCAGCACCCGCCCCCAAACAGGCCGCACAAGAGCCACCCGCTCCTGCCGCGCCAGCACCGGCACCGACCGCTCCTACAGATTCCGCTACTCGAGAAGAGCCCGCAACGCCTACCACGACCGCGCCTGCTGAGCCCGCAACGCCGGCTACACCAACCACTGCAACTGATCCTTTAGAAGCACCGGAATCATTGCCTGACGAGCCCGCTACCGCGCCTCCAGTGGTGGATCCGGCGGCAGCCTTCGACACAGATCCTACACTAACTCCAACGCCCGTACCTCCAGCTGCACCCGCTCCGGCCTCCACGCCGAGACGCACCGCGGGCAGACGTGTGGTCCAACGAGATGCGCGACCTAAGACAGGCGGGTTGTCGGTTATGGACACGCTCAACAATATTGAAAAACAAGAAGGTGCTGTTCCAGAAAAAACAGAAGTTCAAGACGGAGCTGTACCGGATATCCCAGTGGTCGCAGGTGGACCTGCAGAAGTATATTCTAAGAAAGAGCTGGAAACGGCCATCACGGAATATGCCAAAAGACGCGATGTGAAGACGGCGGTGCGTAGTCTACTCATGGGCCAGATGCCAAAGATTCTCGACAAGAACACCCTGGAGATGGAGGTGGACAACAACATCGAGATGGGGTATTTCAATGAGGAGCAACAGAAATTGGTCCCTTATCTGCGCACCAAACTCAAGAACGCAAACATTCGCTTCGAGGTTAAAATGGTAGAACGCGAGCAAACGCGTAAACTGTATTTGCCGGAGGAGAAATTCAAATACATGGCGGAAAAGAACCCGAATTTGGTGTACCTGCGTCAGAAAATCCAAACGGATCTCGAGTAATGCGCCGGGTCCTGCTCATAGCACTGGTGCTCTTTTCGTTCAACGCACAGGCCCAACTTGATTGGTGGAATCAGATTCACAATTGGGACGGAGCGACGCCCTGGACACAATACATGAAATACTCTCATGCTTATTTGGGGCCGAATGCCATTCCTATCCCTACGCTTCAACGCAGCCATATGGGCAGCTATTTTAAAAGTAGCTCACAGATGAGCCTCATCGAAGACGATAGTTTCTTGACACTTCATAACGAATTGCATTGGGATAGAGGCCACACGCAGATTCATATTACGCATCAGAGCATAGAATATTACCGCATGTCGGAAGAAGTACGGGACTTGCGGATTTCTAGAGACGAGGACGGTAAAGGTGTGCTCGCCGGGGATGTCTTGATCGATATCAGTACGCGACTTTGGACAAAACATGAGCAAAGTCTGTGGTTCACTTTTCACACCAAAACGGCCGCTGGACCATTGCCTCAAGCAAGATTTACCGACGCGCCTGGTTATGCCTTTTTCTTTTCGCACCAGAAGAGCTTCGATTCGTGGGGAAATTGGGAACCTTCTCTGACCACTGATGCTGGATTTCAAGTATACCAGACCCATTGGGTGGATTACCCACAGAACGACGGATTCCTTGGCAACATTAAGCTTCAGTTGCATAAAGACAAGACTTACCTGAGTGCTCAATTACGCACCTTTACCGGCTATTTTCTAGATGGAGATTGGCCGAGGCTATTGGAGCTGCAGTGGAGTCAGACCTTTACTCTTGGAACTGCACAGCTTGGACGCGCACATGTCGGCTGGACACGAGGATTGAACGATTACCCCTTCTCATTTTTGACCGTTGGAATGACGTATTGGTTAGACGTTCACATGTAATCGCAACCAAAGTCCTAGAGGCACTCGTGTAGTTTTCGCCTTGTGTAAGGCTTCCGATTTCCACTTCTTCTGCGCCTCAGTATCACCGCGCTTCTTAAACGTACGGGCCAGTTCATAGGCCTTACGAACCTCATAGAGTGCAAATTGAGCATCGTTAATGTGGTCCAATTCTCTCGCCTTCTCCACCGCTCGCATCACCTTATCCACATGCCCTTCGGCATCAGCTGTCATCCCGAAATCCAATCTGTATTTGGTCGTGCAATGTGGAATCTTCATGGGCATCACACCCTTAGCGAATAATGCCAGGTACGCACCAGCGTCCTCCTGCAACTCGCGATCTTCCTCCCAACGAAATGCCACAGTCGAGCGCATAATCACCGTGCTGGGGACAATGGGATTGAAGGCCAAGAAATCTTCCACGGTTCGAATCTTTGGGCAAGCGCGCTCACGCATCCTCGCCCCTACATCTCCAGGACTCCATTCAAAAATGGGCGTGTAGAACCATTGTACCGCCGGGAATTTCTCTAAATAGCGCACCGCAATGCCCAATTTGTTCGCGCCCCACACATCGTCCGCATCCAAAAACGCCCAAGCCTCCCCGGTCGCTTTGTCCATCCCCGCATTGCGCGCCGCGCCCAGACCTGCATTTGCCTGTTGCACCAACACCAGGGGCAGCACCTCCTGGTAGGTACGTGCAATGTCCGCCGTATCATCGGTAGAACCGTCGTCCACCACGATGACTTCGTGCGGGGCGTGGTTCTGGGCTTGCACAGAATCCAACGCTTCGCGAAGCGTTGCCCCCGCATTGTAGGCCGGTATGATAATGGAAATCTTCATTTAGTACGGGAAGAAGGTTTTAGGGAACAATTTAGCCGCTAATTGCTTTACCGGTTTCTTGAGACCGAGGGCTTTGATGAAGCCGCCGGTGCTCTTGATCAGGGCGCTTTTAAACAGGTAGAGCGAGAGGCCGGCGCGGTGGCGGCGAAAGGTGCGGTAAAGGCGTAGGTTATTGCGGAGGACGTTGAAGGTCCAGCGCATGGAAAATACGTTGCCGGCCCACCACATGGCTACTTGGCCGCGGGCAGAGGCGAGGATTTCTGGGGTGGTCCATTGTCGGTCTTCGAAGATTTGGTACATGGCCAAAATCTCGTCAAAGGCTTCGTAGCTGGCGATGGCACGGCTGCGTTGGGTTTGGGTATGGAACCGGAAGAAATTTCGCGGGGTAGCGAAGAAGATGAGGTCGCCTAGTTGGAGTAATTGGGCATAGAAAAGCCAATCACCGTTTAAACGCCAAGTCGTGGCGGGGGCGCCGACTTCGTCAAAGGCACTCTTGCGCATCAACACCCCGCTGGCATTGGGGATGGTGTTCGAAAAGACCATGGTGCGGGCCACTTCTTCCTTGCCGGAGCAGGTGAAGTCGCGGGACCATTTGGAAGCGTCGCCGAAGATGAACCCGTAATCTTCCTTGAAATCGCGGAGGAATGTACCGTGTTCGTCCACCATGTGGCTGTGGCTGTAGGCCAGGACGGCGCGGTCGTTGGATTCGAGGGCGTGCACGTGCAGGGCGAGCATATCTTCCGCGGCATAGTCGTCGCTTTCGGCGATCCACAGGTATTTGCCTTGGGCCCATTTCGCTCCTTTTTCCCATTGTGCAAACGGACTGCCGGAATTGGCCTCATTGAACAATGTGGTGATGCGCTCGTCTTTGTCCGCCCAGCGCTGCAGCACCTCACGGCTGTGATCTGGCGAGCAATCGTCCATCAAGAGGATCTCAATGTTGGTGTAGGTTTGGTTTACTATGGATCCAATTCTCTTATCCAAAAATGCCGCATGATTGTAGTTCGGAACAATGACACTCACCAAGGGTCCGTCAGTAGGCAGGGCTGTCGTTGTGGCGGTTTCTAATTCCCGAGCTTGAGCGGTGTGGCGGGCCTTGAAACCGAGGAGCTGGCCGGGTTTTACAGAAGCGAATTGGTACAAACTAAACCAACTTTTGCGCTGAACAGCCTCATCTGAGGACACCAAGTCTTCGTAGCGTACGGCGCGGTAATCCACCCCCATCGCCTTCAAAGTCGCGGAAGCTTGTGCATTGTATGTGCGGTGTAGCTCGAGGGCTTTTGTGGCATCGAGTTCGCTTTGCGCTTCGTCGCTTTTTTCCTGTCGACGCAGCAAACTGCTCATCACCGATGTTTCGTCGCGCAACACCCAAATGACTTTCGCCTCTGGGAAGCGCTTGAGCCACCATGGCAAGGTGAGACAGAGTCGCGGATCTTTGATGAGCCACGGCCCGTTGTAGTGCATCTTTTGGCGCCAAGTTTTCCCGCTTTTCACCTTGAGATGTGCCGCATACAGATGTGTGGGATCAAGTTCTGGTTGAAACTCAGCCATGGCGGTCTCGAGGTCCTCCTTAGTGGGCGGCTGCCACCAATTTCCTCCTGCGGCCTCCAACATTCTCTCGTTCAAGTCGACCGCATACAGCGGCTCTCTGTTGTGGTCGCAAATGGCCCCAGCATATACCCCCGCACTATTCAGCGCCTCTGCGACCATAGTCGTACCGCTGCGGTGCATGCCTAGAATTAAAACTGGGGGTTGTACTTTGCTTTTTAACACGTAATTTCGGGCCAATGTCGAATTCAAAGAAACTCGTTTTTATCCACATCCCAAAGACCGCAGGGACTTCCTTGCGATTATTGTTGGAGTCAAATTACCGCGAAGACGAGCGAATAGGCATCTATTCCCATGAAAATCTGGACCAAAGATTGGCCGAAGCCTTGGCTGATCCTAAGATCAAATGCATCTACGGCCACTTTCCACTGCGCCCCGTAGTGGTTGAATCTGAGGCCATGGTGATGACCTTGCTTCGCGAGCCCATCGCCCGCAGCATGAGCCATTACAACCACTACAGCAAACGCATGAACGAAAAGCACGAGAAGCTCATGGAAGGCATCCACACGCCTGAGGACTTCACAAGATTGGTGCAGAGTAACAACCGTCAAACGGCGTTTTTGAGTGGGTATTTGAATCAGCAAGAGTTCCTGAAGGACCCCACAGTTTTGGAGAAGGCTTTAAAGAACTTTGATCGATTAGATGCTGTAGGCTTCACCGAACACTACGCCGCCTCCATCGCCTATTTTGGGGAGCTGCTCGATTGGAAGAATACCCAAGCGGAGCACCACAACAAGGGCGGGAAGAAAACGGTGGAACCGGGAGCCGTTTGGGCGGAGATGAATGCCTATGATTTGCCACTGTATGCCGCGGCGGTGGAGCGATTTGCACCTGCGCTAAAAGCCTACGAAGGACGTGCCCCTCGCGTTCCAAAACCACCAATAAAAACTAGGATTGCAAACTATTTGCGCGCTCTGAGCTCGAAATTCTGACCGAGGTACACCTTGCGCACTTGTTTATCTGCGGCCAATTCCTCCGCAGTTCCGCTCTTCAAGATCTTACCTTCAAACATCAAATACGTTCGATCGGTAATGGCCAGGGTTTCTTGAACGTTGTGATCCGTAATGAGAATCCCAATGTTCTTCTCCTTTAGACCGGCAACAATGCTCTGAATATCCTCAACGGCGATGGGATCTACTCCCGCGAAAGGCTCGTCCAGCAGAATAAACTTTGGCTTTGTCGCCAAGGCGCGAGCAATCTCCGTCCTGCGGCGCTCTCCTCCACTGAGTAAGTCGCCGCGCGTCTCGCGAATGTGCTGTAAACCGAACTCATTGAGCAACTCTTCCAAGCGCTCTGCTTGTTCCTCCTTGCTCAACGAAGTCATTTCCAATACGCCTTTGATGTTGTCCTCCACACTGAGTTTACGGAAGACAGAGGCTTCTTGGGCCAAGTACCCAATGCCCATCTGTGCACGCTTGTACATCGGAAGCTTTTCTATGGGTGTACCGTTGAGAAGGACGTTCCCGCTGTAGGGACGAATAAGGCCTACCACAGTGTAGAAGCTGGTGGTTTTACCCGCACCATTAGGACCCAACAGCCCAACGATCTCGCCTTGGTTTACCTCGAAACTCACGTCGTTGACTACGGTGCGAGAGCGGTACTTCTTGACAATATTTCTTGCTTCTAACTTCAAGCTTCAGCGGGCTTTTTTCTCTTCAACACTCTACGGCTCACCATAATACTCACTTGGTACAAGATCAACACTGGCAAGGTGACCAATACTTGTGAGGCAATATCTGGGGGCGTAATAATGGCACTTAGAAGGAGAATCCCTACAATGGCGTGACGGCGGTAATCCTTCAACAGTGTTGGGGTAACAACGCCCACTTTGGATAGAAAGTATACTGCAATGGGTAATTGGAACAAGATTCCTGTGGCCAAGGTCACCGAACTCACCATGCTGATGTAAGAAGTAAGGTCAATTCTATTCACCACCTCCGCACTCACCGCGTAGGTCCCTAAGAATTGGACACTCAAAGGAACAATCACGTAGTACCCGAACAGTACGCCGGCCACGAATAAGAGCGTGGTGAAGAAGATGACGCCGCGGCTGCTTTTCTGCTCATTCTGGTGTAGACCTGGCTTGATGAATCGCCAAATTTCCCAGAATACATAAGGGAAACCGATGATCAAACCTGCTACCAAACTTACCCAGAGGTGCATTTGGAACTGGCCACTCATGCGCATATTCAACAATTCGAACGGGACCTCATCGAAGCAAAAGACATCGCCGCCGATGTAACTAGATAACCAACAAAAGAAGGTGTAGGTCGGAAAATTCGGCTGTTTCGGACCAAAGATGATTTGGTCGAAAATAATCGCCTTGCCCAAGAACGCAACGACAGAGAAAATCACGACCACAATGGAGGATCGCATCAAGTGCCAACGGAGCTCACCGAGGTGCTCCATAAAGCTCATACTGTTCTTGTCTTTGTGCTTGTTCATAAAATTTTCGAGGTCAAAAATCCGAAAAACAATCTTTAGTACCTTCGAAAACCTTTGAAAAATCCCGTATATTAAAGAACCAAAGTACAAGCAGCATGTCTACCAATTGGGAGCATCAACTCAAACACCATTTTGGATTTTCGGATTTTAAAGGCAACCAGCGCGCAATCATCGAAAGTATTAGCGGCGGAAAAGACACTTTTGTCATCATGCCGACCGGAGGAGGAAAGAGCCTCTGTTACCAACTACCTGCACTAGCCACCGAAGGCACCGCCATCGTGGTGAGCCCTTTGATCGCCTTGATGAAAAACCAGGTGGACGCCATTCGCGGACATTCTGAAGCGGATAGCGTGGCACACGTATTGAACAGTTCTTTGACCAAAAAAGAATTGGACCAAGTACACGCAGACCTCATTGCAGGAAAGACCAAACTGCTCTACGTCGCCCCAGAATCGCTCAATAAAAACAGCAATATCGAGCTGCTCAAGAAGATTACTATCAGTTTTTTCGCCATTGATGAGGCGCATTGTATTTCCGAGTGGGGACACGATTTCCGCCCAGATTACCGCACCATCAAGGAGAGCGTTAAAGCCCTTGGGCGCAAACCCATCATCGCCCTTACCGCGACCGCAACGCCAAAAGTCCAGGCCGATATCATCAAGACCATGGGCATGGACGAGCCGGACATTTACCTGAGCAGCTTTAACAGACCCAACCTCTATTACGAGGTACGTCCAAAACGCGACATCGACCACGACATCATCAAGCTTTTAAGTCAAAACAAAGGCAAGAGCGCCATAGTCTATTGTCTATCGCGCCAGAAAGTGGAGGATTTAGCCGAGCAATTGGTCGTGAATGGCATCAACGCACTTCCCTACCATGCCGGACTAGAAGCCGCCAAGCGCGTCAAGCACCAAGATGCCTTCCTCAATGAAGATTGCGACGTCATAGTGGCTACCATCGCCTTTGGGATGGGCATCGATAAGCCCGATGTGCGGTTTGTTTTGCACTACGACATGCCTAAAAGCTTGGAAAGCTACTACCAAGAAACTGGGCGTGCCGGGCGCGACGGCGGTGAAGGAAGCTGCATCACCTACTTTGATATCAAAGACATCGAACGCCTGGCGAAATTCTTGAGTAAGAAGCCCGTCAGTGAACAAGAAATAGGCCGTCAACTTCTCGAAGAAGCTACTGGTTATGCCGAAGCAGCCATTTGTAGACGACGCGTACTCCTGCACTACTTCGGAGAATCCTTCCATGAAGATGATTGTGAGAAGATGTGCGACAATTGCCGCCACGAAAGAGAGAGAGTAGATGCCAGCCGCGAGCTTCTAGACGTGATTTCATGCATCAACGAAACGCACGGTAAGTTCAAGACCTCGGAAGTCGTCAACATTTTGCGTGGTTCCATGACGGCCATCCTATCGCAGAACAATGCGGACCAGTTAGAAAATTGGGGCAAGCATAAAGACAAATCAGAAACCCACCTGCGCGCCGTCATCCGTCAAGGGATCATCCGCCATTACCTCGAGAAAAACATCGAGTCCTATGGAACGGTGCAGGTGACCGAGAAAGGCAACGTAGGGAAATTACCCAAGGCCTTCCGTGTTAGGAAAGAACTAGATTACACCACCTTGAACAGTGGCGCCAACGAGACCAAAAAGGTCGTCGCCATAGACGAGGCATTGCTCAGCATTCTCAAAGACCTGCGGAAGAAGATTGCCAATAGCAAAGGTGTCCCTCCGTATGCCGTTTTTGCCGAGAACTCCTTGAGCGAAATGGCCACCATCTACCCGTGCACACTCGATGAATTGAAGAATATTCAAGGGGTCGGCGAAGGGAAAGCCAAGAAATTTGGGCAACCCATGGTCGACGCCATTGCTGCTTATGTAGAGGAAAACGACATCGATCGTCCACAAGACATGGTCTTTAAGAGCGTGGCCAATAAGAGTGCCTTGAAGGTGTACATTATTCAAAGCACGGACCGCAAACTTCCGCTCGACGATATCGCCAGCGCCAAAGGATTGAAGATGGCGCAGCTCATTGAAGAAATGGAAAGGATTGTCCTGAGCGGAACCAAGATCAACTTCGATTATTACCTCGAAGACATCATGGACGAGGATAGTATCGAAGAGGTTTTCGACTTTTTAACAGAAGAAGCTGAACATGGCTCGATGGATGAACTCCTTGAAGAATTTGGGGACGATTACGACGATCAAGAACTGCAGTTGCTCCGGTTGAAATTCTTCTCAGATGTAGCGAATTAGAAAAAAAGCCCGCGGATGCGGGCTTTTTTAGTTTTTGAAGTAGAATTCTAAATCTTGCGGGCTGCTCGATAATGGCAGGTTTGCCGTGACTTTACTGAATTCTAGAATGCTTTGGATAGTTTTTTCAGACGCTCCCACGTCCAAGTTTTCGTAGGGTAAGGTTTTCGCCATAGTGTATCTGTTAGTGATACATCAATAACGGCGCTTAATCCTACTTCGTATATCTCACTTAGATTTTTATTGTTCTAGGCTGATATTGTGCTGAGCCATTAGTTTTTGAATGTTGCTGATGGCGTAGCGCATACGGCCTAAAGCAGTGTTTATGCTCACCCCTGTTTCTTCGGCGATGTCCTTAAAACTGTATTCACAGAACATACGCAGGTGCAGCACCTTGCGCTGTTCTTCCGGCAAAAAATCAATCAACTTGCGCAGGTCCTCATTAATTTGGGCTTCGATCCAATTTGCTTCTAGCGGACGATCTGATTCACCATAGGTATCAAAAACCGTATACTCACCAGTGGAGCGTACTTCCTTTTTGCGCGTTTCCCTGCGAAAATAATCTAGGGTTGTATTGTTGGCAATACGCAAAGCCCAAGGCAGGAATTTTCCTTTCTCCTCGTAATTCGACTTCCGCAAAGATTTGATAATCTTGATGAAGGTCTCTTGGAACAAATCATCTGCAACGTCCTGATCTTGGACCTTGGAATAAATCTGTAAAAAGATGCGCTTTTGATGTCTTCGGATTAACACCTCTAAAGCACGCTCGTTTCCGCTACGGTAGAGTTCCACTAGAACGTGGTCCTCACTCTGATTTAACATCATAAAATCAAATTTTAGCGTAGCAGTTTTTCTATAAGCAGTACTTCTTTTTAACGTTTACAGGGTCTAATATAGGTTAAACTTCCAAATACCGTTCCAAATATTCGCAGCTTTAACGGTTTTTCACAAACAAGTAAAGGGTTACTTTTGTTGTTTATCCTTGTTTGCTCATGACCCCAACCATCGACATTAAACGCGCTGAAGTCCACAACCTGAAACAAGTTTCGGTCAGTATTCCGCGTAACCAATTGGTTGTCATCACCGGGGTCAGCGGTTCCGGCAAATCCTCCCTTGCCTTCGACACCTTGTTTGCAGAAGGCCAGAGACGATATGTCGAAAGCTTGAGTGCCTATGCTCGCCAGTTCTTAGGAAAATTGGACAAACCAAAAGTGGAATCTATCAAAGGAATCCCTCCAGCGGTCGCCATTCAACAAAAAGTGAGCAGTAGAAATCCAAGATCTACCGTTGGAACAACCACGGAGATTTACGATTACTTGAAGCTGCTCTTTGCCCGTGTGGGCCGCACCTATTCTCCTATTTCCGGGGAAGAAGTTAAAAGACACCAAGTTCAAGATGTCATCGCTCACCTGAATACGCTCGAAGAAGGAACGCGATTCATGATCCTCGCGCCAGTAACATTTAGTGAGAGAACCGCTGAACAGCACCTAAACATCCTTGCGCAACAAGGTTTTTCTCGCATCCTCCACAACGGGAGTGCAGAACGCATTGAAGATGTCATTCAACAGGGAACTTACAACGAGAATATTATTCACTTGGTGGTAGATCGCGCGGTCGTTCGACCAGGCGATGAAGAAAATGAGCACCGCCTTCAGGATTCTATCCAAACGGCATTCTTCGAAGGCCGTGGAGAATGCTGGATTGAATTCGCCAATGGTGAAAACCCCGTGATTTTCAATAGTCTTTTCGAATTAGATGGCATGAGCTTTACGGAGCCCTCCACCGACCTGTTCAGCTTCAACAACCCTGTAGGAGCCTGCCCTTCCTGTGAAGGATTTGGGAGCATCATGGGCATCGACGAGGACCTGGTCATCCCCAACCCGCACTTGAGCGTTTATGAGGGAGTGGTCGCACCATGGCACGGTGAAACGATGAAGCGATGGAAAGAAAAATTCATTCTCGGAGCTGCCACTCACGACTTTCCCATTCACAGGCCCTACATCGACTTAAACGATGCTGAAAAGCAACTCCTATGGGAAGGCGCCGAGGGTATTAAGGGCGTTAATGACTTCTTCAAACATTTAGAAAGCAAGAGTTATAAAATTCAGTTTCGCGTGATGCTAAGCCGTTACCGCGGAAGAACGAAGTGCCCTACTTGTAAAGGCAAAAGATTACGCCCGGAATCCAGCTATGTAAAAATCAATAACACCGCTATTGAAGCGTTGGTAGAAATGCCACTTAATAAGCTGCAACAATGGTTCAAAGATTTAGTCTTGAGCGAACAAGATGCGGCCATTGCTAAGCGCCTATTGGTAGAAATTGAAAGTAGATTGGGATTTCTCGTGGACGTAGGACTTCCTTACCTCACCTTAAATCGAGTAAGCAGCACATTGAGCGGCGGCGAGAGCCAGCGCATACAATTAGCCACCTCCCTCGGCTCTTCACTTGTTGGCTCACTCTACATCATGGACGAGCCAAGCATAGGGCTGCACGCGAAGGATGCGGAGCAACTCATCAAGGTCATCAATGCCTTACGAGACAAG
>Ga0255743_10002175_pt1 | contig 16370 bp, 11 predicted proteins | sample 101ome_19_FD_179950 | JGI IMG/M metagenome (GOLD analysis project Ga0255743, IMG submission 179950) | Coastal salt marsh microbial communities from the Groves Creek Marsh, Skidaway Island, Georgia - 101405AT metaG (version 2) | ecosystem: Environmental > Aquatic > Marine > Intertidal zone >... | reverse complement strand
ATTGATTATTGACGGTACAGCAGTTAATTTTACTGAAACAGTTAGTAACACAGTAAATGTTAGTGCCCTCAGTGCAATCAGTAGTGCAATTGAACCGCACTTGGCAAGTGGCTCTAGTACAACACTTGCAACTAATTATATCAATGCTTGGAACAATTTAAGAACAACATACATTAGTTTGTTTAGTGAATCAGACTGGATTAATTTCCTAGTAAATGATTATTTTACCGGTACATATGTAAACACTGGTTGGAATACAACAGAAGCAAGTAACAACAGTGCAAGTAGTTTCGGTGCAGAGATGACAGCCGTTGCAAACGCAGAGTATGCAATTTACAATGCAATCTATGGGACAAGTTTAACGCCGTTTACTGCATTGCCACAAGAAGCAGATCTTATCAGTAAACTAACAAGTTCACAGAATTTCCTAGATTGGGTTGCATTGCTTAAACTTGGTGGACAAGTATTAACAAGTACAACTGTTAGCTCTAGTACTACAACCGCTGCACGAGAATGGACAACAGACGAAATTGTACAGGAAATTAACGATACACTAACTGCCGCAGGTAATACTGTTACTGTTGCAAGTAAAGAAGCAGTAACTAATAGATTAAAAATTGTTAAAACTGCAAGTGCAAGCAGCACCAGTTTAATAATTGGTGCAGGCGGATCAAATACAGAAGTAGGGTTCCCTGTAACAAGTACAACTTATGACAGTGTTGTCACAACCACTGTACAGGGAAGAGATGCAACAGTAACAGAAATTTCTGATACAATTAATAATGCAAGTGTTGTTGGTGTAAATGCCAGTGTAGTAAACAACGTATTGCGTTTACAAAGCTCTAATCAGACCATGGTAATTGGTGCTGGTACTGCTAATGCTGACATTGGATTAGGTCAAGGCACATATACTCCAAGTCAGCAAAGTACTACCACTGTACCAGTAGAGCTACAGTTGTTTGATGTTGTACAGCAAATCAATACTTCTGGTATTACTGGCGTAACCGCAGCAAACGTTAATAACGTAGTAGTTATTACATGTACAGAACCTACACTTACAATAGGTGATGATAGTGTTAGTACTGCTAACACATATCTTGGTTTAATTAGCGGAACATATACTGGTGAAACTGCGGTGTCAAATACATTTGATTCAACAGAGTGGCAAGAAGTAGTTGATCCAGCAATACAGAATATCATGGTTATTGATAACATTGGCTCAAGTCAAGATTATTCAAGACTAAATGGTTACATGGTTTACCAAGTAATGGATTTTGGAATTGAAATTGATGAAATTTGTGCTGGTGAAGAAAGCGGAGACGATGCACTTATCAAGTTAGGTGGTAACTACAACATCACACGTGGTGATTATGTTATGGTTCTAAACAGTGCATGTTTACCAGAAATTGATGGTATCCATCAAGTTACAGGCACTCAAACAGATTCAATTACAGGACTTACGCAATATATCTTTGTTGATGAATTTATTGAAGATATAGGTTACGGTGGTAAGTTGTTACTGGTGCGTCCAGTAAGATTTAACAATAATGTTGATATGGAAAATACATTAAGTAGTAACAGATATGTTATTGGTACAAATGGCTGGTTACCTGACATGTATGCATATGTTGACAATGTTTTTGAAACTGTAATTACATATGACAGTAATAATAATCAGATCCAAGTACAACAACCAACAAATGTTGGAGGTGTTTATCAAGCATACTATGATACTGATATAGGCGGCATGTCCTTTAATAAAATTAGATCACAAAATATCACTAAAGCGGATAATACTAAAATTGCCAATGTAAAAGTATATAATCCAGAAACCAATGTCAATACACATATGTTGGAAGTTTTTGATCCTGCAAAAGGAATATTGCCTGGTGTTGCTAAGGCTGAAATAGATTTAATTCAGGATACTGATATTGCTGAATACAACAGTACTACAGACGAAAACTTTACTACTAGTGATATTACATACTGGGGTAAAGAAAAAGTAGGCACTGTATGGTGGGATATTAATAATGCAGTATACTGGGAATATGAGCAAGGAAGTCAGGCTTATATGCAAAGTAAATGGGGAGAGCTATACCCAACAAGTACAATTGATGTGTATGAATGGACAAAATCTCCAGTGTTACCAGATCAATATGCTGATGCAGTGGCTAGTGGTACAATTGTTGATGGTGTAGAACTAACTGGTGAACCATATTTTACTATTGATATCTTTAATGACATTGCATACTACTGGAGCGATGAGATCGTTCTTAACCCTAAAACAAATCAAGAAGAAACTTACTATTACTTCTGGGTTAAGAATAAAACAACTAAACCAAATAAAAATCGCAAGTATAGTGTAAATCAAATCAGTAATATTATAGAAAACCCAGAATCATTTGGGTTTAACTGGTGTGCGGCGGCAGGAACTGACACTATAATGTTAAGCAACTTGTCTGATCTACTGTCTTATCCAAGCAGTGTTGTACAAGTCAATTTCCGTAATGATGATATTGATTTACATAGAGAATATATCCTATTAGGTGAAGACGACCCAACAGTTGTTATTCCTGAATGGCTACATATTGGACTACGTGACAGCATTAGTGGTGCTAGTGAAAACATTGTAACAGCACAGTACTTGACATGGCAAAACAGTGTGTCTTATGACAAGTTTGACATTGTCAAAGGACCAGATGGATATTTTTACAGTGCTAAAGACTTCAATACTGGACAAACACCTGCAAGTAGTTTGGACTATTGGAAGCGTATATACGGTGCTGTAGATAATCCTGATGGAGTATTTGACACTAGCAATGTTGTTCAGTATAATAGTCCACTTGCTGTTCCAGATTTCCGTTTACACAGACTAGCACAATATGGTAACATGGTCAGACCAAGACAAAGTTGGTTTAAGGATGTACAAGAAGCAAGACGTGTATTAGTTGACAAGTTAAACAGACAATTCTTAAATATCAACCTTGTAGATACTGTTAAAGACTGGGGTACAGTGTTAAACAGCATTGTTGATATTGATGGATATCAGTATGACATACGCAAGTATTGGAAGTGGGCAGATTGGGTTGCGCCAGGGTATACACCAGGTAGCAGTATCAGTTACAGTGTACCACGTGCTGGTGATTTAACAACTGGCGAACTAGGTGAATATGTACGTGTACAAATCAGTCAAGATGGTGACGGTGTTAACCGTGAGCAAGTATTTGAATATACTACACATGGCTGGCAGCTAGTTTATAAACAAAAAGGTACAATCCAGTTTACTGATTTGCTATGGAACTATGGCAAACATGATTATGGATGGGATAATGGTGCCTGGGATTATCAGCCCTGGGATATCAGTCCTGCAGGACTGTTGTTTAACATTCTTGATACGATCAGAAATACAATCTTTATTGGCCAGTTTAAGTCTTACTACACTGATATGTGGTTTACAATGTTAAATTATGTTAACAGTGAGCAAAATAATCTTGACTGGGCGTTTAAATCAACGTATATTAAAATGTATATCAAGCATACATTAGAGAAGCAGACAAGTCTGTTTGTTGTTGAAAGAGAACAAGACTTGTTTGATTTTATTAATAATGCTAAACCGTTCCATACTAAATTGCGTGATACACTATTCCAGCGTGATGCAGATGACGAAGTAAACTTGACAATTACAAGTTCACATGATCCTGTAATCACACTACGCTATAATGATCACAGTGACAGTGTATGGAGTGAAAATATTTTAAGTGGTGGTGGATTTGCAGATACACCAACTGGCAATATTGATTATAGTACATTTGTTGGCAACGGTGCAACAGTAGAATTAACCACTACTAGTGATAACAATACAATTACTGTTGATAATACTCAGATACTATCTGACGGATCTACAACAGTTACAACAATAATTAGCAATGTTACTAGTGATGATACATTAACCACTAGTGATAGTACAGAGTTGCTAGCAGATGGTAGTTCGTTGTCAATAACAAACTTACCTTTAGGATACGTTTATGAAGGTAATAGTTTTGCCCAGCCTGAGTATATGGGACATGCACCAGAACATTACGTAGCATCCATTAACGAGGCAGTAGAAATTAAAGTAGATACAAACAGATCAGGAAGTACTGTAGATACAGATAGTCGTAGTTTCCGTATGTTCATGGATAACCGCGGCAGATTTGAAAGCAGTATAATCAAACTTACTGCTGAAATTGCAAGTGATGTAAGCAGTACTGATACCAGTATTGAACTAACTGATACTAGTATGTTTACTGGTGGACACAGTCAAGTTTGGATTAATGGTGAATTAATAGAGTTTTCAAATATTGAAAATAATACATTGATTGGTTGTATTCGTGGCATTGGTGGCACAAGTAACAGACGTCACAGCGGTGGTGATACTGTTTACTTGGCTGGTTGGGAAACAATTATCCCTGCACAAAGCAATATCAGTGACTATGGTGATCATATTACACCAGCGTATAATGATTTTGGTAAGAGTATCACAGACAATACTAGTGCTTCAATAGAAGCCAAGTTTATCTGGGACAATGGATAAAATACTTACTTTATAAATTGTATAAATAAGTGTAATAGGATTTAAAGAGATGGATCAATTAAAAGACAATACTGGTTTACGATTAGAAGGCCACATTAAAATATTAGACCCAGAATCTGGTGAAGTTTTTGTTAATAAGCGTAATGCTATTAACTATGAAAACATGAGTATTGCTATTGCTCATTTGTTAGGTAACTTAACAGATGGTGATGGTAGCACTGGTAATGGATATCATGTTTTAAACATGGCTTTTGGTAATGGCGCAGTTAGTGTTGATAGTACTGGTACAGTGATTTACAGAAACACCAATACTAATGTTACAACTGCACAATTATACAATGAAACATACAGTAAAGTTGTTGCTAATACCAATGCTGCTGATGCAGAAAACAATATGGTTGTCAACCATACTGGTGGTACAGCATACAGTGACTTGGTAATTACCTGTACACTAGATTACAGTGAGCCAAGTGGACAAGACAACTTGGATAATGCAAACAATTTGACAGATGATTTCATCTTTGATGAACTTGGATTGAGAACACAAGCAGGTACATTCCTGACACACGTTGTATTCCATCCTGTACAAAAAAGTGCAAACAGAAAAATCCAAGTACTATATACAATTAGAATTACAGCAGGATCATAAAAAATGGCATATACAGTAAATTATAAAGACGATGGAAATGTTAACAAACCAGCAATCATTGTTGTTGATGGTGAGCTAGATAACACTACAGACATCCTGCTTGTTGGTAAAAACTATCCACGTTACGGTGAAGTGATTGCAGAAAACTTTTTGCACATGTTAGAAAACTTTGCTAGTGGTACAGCACCAAGCCGCCCAACAGAGGGTCAGCTTTGGTTTGACAGCACAAATGATGAAGTAAAATATTACGACAATATTAGTGGCAGTGGCAATTGGAAACCACTTGCTAGTATGACAGTACAATCAGCTGCACCAACAAGTGTAGGTGAACAAGACGGTCACATGTGGATGGATAGTGACACTGGTCAATTATACATCTATTACAATGGATCATGGCGTACAGTAAGTAACGCTGGTGACAGCCAACTTATCAGTCGTGTACGTGTAGACACAAATGGCGCAAGTCATAACACACTGGAAATGGTAATTGCACAAGAGATTGTTAGCATTGCTAGTATGGATGGCCCATGGGTACCAAACAGTACAACAACACCAGAATTTAATGATAATGGCGATTTGCTAAACGTAGCATTTCCAGAAGTATCACCAGGTATTACACTAAAAAATGATAGTACATACTATTTCAGTGGTACAGCAACACAGGCACTTTATGCTGACCTTGCTGAAAGATACAAGAGTGATAAACCATATGATTATGGCACAGTTGTTATGCTTGGCGGTGAAGCAGAGATTACAGAATGTGCAACAGAATTATGCGGTGATGTATTTGGTGTAGTAAGTACAAATCCAGGACTTATGCTAAACAGTGGTGCAGGTGAGAATAGTACACACCCATACATTGCACTAGCAGGTCGTGTTCCTTGCAAGGTTATCGGATTAGTAAATAAGGGAGATAGGTTAGTTTCATCAGGAGATGCTGGCTATGCTCGAGCAGTTAAAGCTGGAGAAAATTATAGTTGGCAACATGTAATTGGTAGATCAATTGATACAAAAATCAATGAAGAACCAGGTCTGGTGGAAATTGTAGTAGGAGCGAAATAAGTGACTGTAAACGCTGGCGACATAATCCAGGTAGATGATTATAATAATCTGGCAACGCTTGTTAATAAAGTTGTGTCGGATAATTATCCTGCCAGTGAGTATTATGCTACATTTACAGGTGCGAGCATTAACAATGCTGCCGTTTGCAATGCAATTTTCAGTAAACATGAAACTGACAATACCAAAACAGGAACTGGTCCATTTATACTAAATCCTGTTCCAACAAGTGGCGACTTTATTGTTGTAGTAATCAACAACATAGTTAGAACTAGTGCTGCGTATACTATTGACTATAACAGTGGAACAATTGTTTTTACAAGTGCACTAACTGCTACTGATAGAGTAATTGTTTATAATAGAACAGATCATCGTTTTGGATGGGGCGGCAGTGCCGCAGTAGTACCATTAGTAGCAAACACTATTATCCGTACAAGTCATATGAATGCACTTATTGATAGAACTAATCTTATGCTTACACATATTGGAAGTCCTACAGTATATGATAGACTGGAAAATAGACCAGATCTTGTGATTTATGCTAGTGACAGTAATGAGCTGGAAAATACAACAAATAATACAGTAATTGCTAGTAATACTCATTTAACGATGGATCCTACAACTGCTGACGAATCAACACCAGTTACATATACTACAAGTATTAGTGGTTGGACAGATTTGCTTACTGGTGAATTTGCGTTTAGCTTTAATAATTATCAACAAGCTAGATATTTCTTTAACAGTGGCGGATCATTGCATCTTGATTTGGGCGTCAGTGGAGAAACTGGGTATAACAGTGATGTTTGGGCAAGTGTTATTGATAGTTTATCGGAACTTGTTTTCAATTGGGAAAGAGCAACGGATACTGACGATTCCAATTATCGTGGTATTAGTAATAATATTGGATTCTATAAACTTACAAGCGAATACCAGACAATCTTCACAACTGTAAACAGTGGGGATATTCATAGTGGATATAGTGGATATCAGGCGCTACTTAATGTTGAATTTAAAGCAAAATATGAGCATACTGGCGGCGGATATTTTAAAGTTGTATTTAAAATAGAATTAGACGACAGCTTACTATGGGACTGGAGTGATCCAGCTAACCCAGTGGAAAACACTATGAGTGCCAATATTACATTTAGTGGATGGAATAAAAAATCATCAACACTAACTGATAATACAGCATCACTAAGTGTTGTTGGTCCTGTTGCAGTTGAAGAAATCACAGCATTCAACGATGTGCCCAACCCAATTGTACCGCCTAACCAAGGCCCATAAAAAATCTTGACTTTCCAAAAAAGATAAATTATAATAGTAGTTAACAAATGGAGGTCTGACTACAATGGACACACGTCTAGAAAAAGCGTTAGAGTTTAGTAACTATCGACGCACGATTGAAATTCAGCGTAAAACATTAAAAACTAGAGTAGATACTATGCTCAATATCAATTACCAAAATAGTATCTTTAAGGCAAATGCTGAAACAATTAGTTTTGTAAAAGCTCTAGTAGATTTAGGAAATACTGATGGGATTGTAATGGATACAAAAAGCAATCCTATTGAAATCGATAGTCTATCTGAATTTTTAGAAACCCTAGTTGACGCATACAATACGGCAATGAACGAATATTTTGCTGGGTATAGTAAAATTCAAAAAGCACGAAATATTAAAAAACTTATGGATTGGTAAATTATGAGTAAAAACGGTATTTGTTTTTTTGCTTATAACACTACTGAAATTGACTATATTAAATTTAGTATTCTTAGTGCAATGTATGCAAAAAAACACATGAAGCATAATCAGACATGCCTAATAACAAAAAAAGGCGACTATGACTATGCAAAAGAAACACACGGCGATGATCTTATCAATAAAGCATTTGATCACATAGTTTTTACTGAAGATGAATTCAAGGAAAACGAGCGTACACATTATGATAGTCCCTGGACTAAATTTAAAAGTCAATTTAACAACAGTAACAAACACAAGGTCTTTGAGTACAGTCCTTTTGACCGTACATTAATGTTTGATATTGATTATATTGTACAAAACGACAATTTAGATTACGTATTCGAAACAAACAATCATGTAACTATGTATAATGATGCTGTTGGTATTGACAGTTTAGAAATGCGTATACTGGAAAAGTATTTGAATCCAGTAGGCATACCCATGTGGTGGAGCACTGTTGTTTATTTTGACAAGAGCGAATTTAGCAAACTGTTTTTTGATCTATGGGGCCATGTAGTTGACAATTATGACTTTTACAAGTTTTTATACAAACTTCCTGGCACTGTGATGCGCACAGATTTTTGTGCAAGCATTGCAGCACACATTTTAAATGGTATGATGGAAGGCGATGTTATCACTACGTTTAAAGATCAGTATTTGGTTAATATGGATCAGAAAGATGAACTAGAAGAAGTCGTTAGTGCAAAAGATTTTATATTTTTGGCAAACAATAGAGAAGAAAACTGGAAAGATATTGTATCACGTATTCAAAATACCAATGTACATATGATGAATAAACGCAGTGTAGATAGAAATTATGATGCACTAATGGAGGCAATCAATGTCTAAACAAGGATATGTAACATTTGCAATGAATTTTGGTGAAGACAGTGATGAAATTCGCTATGCATATACGCTTGCATGTAGTCTAAAGTTGCAAGATACAGAACGAGAGATCTGTTTAATTACTGATAAATTTGATAACATTCCTAGCAAGTATGAAGATGTTTTTGATTACATTGTAGAGTTACCATATGGTGATAAAGACTATCATAGTCCTTATAAAGAAGCAAACCTATGGCAAATGTATTATTGTACCCCTTTTGAGGAAACCATTTATATTGACAAATATTCAGTAGTAACTAGTGATATTGATAGTGTATGGGACACTTTTAGTATTCATGATATTGTATTTCCTGAACAGGTAAATAACTTTAGAGAAGAAACTATTAATGACGTTAGTAGTTTTATTATACACAATAAAAATGAACTCCCCAAGTATTACACTGATGTATTTTATTTTAAAAAGTCAGCCGAAGCAGCAGAGTTTTTTAAAATGGCTGATCCAGCATTCCAAAACTGGCGTGATACATTTTATGAATTCGTTAAAGAAAGTAGACCTGAATATTTTGATACAAACCTAATGTGGAATATTACAGCACACATGATAGGACACAATCAGCATTTTGGATATAAGATATATAGTAAAGTTATACTAGATAGTATGGAACTTATTGATGAAGATATCCCAACTGTTTGGACTGATTACATTAATGTGTGGGGATACAAGGGCAAAATTTTAAAAGTTAACAACTATGTTGTAAATGGTATTTTTAACTATCAAGAACCTAAGTTTTTGACCAAAGAGATATTTGATGATTACAAAGAACGTTATAAAGAAACAACGATCACACTTACAGAACTCTGAATATTATGTTTATTATGATGGTTGGTATGGTGAAATTATAAATGTAAGGCGTAGTATAGACGAAACAAGCAATACGCAGTACATAAAGAGTACCAGTGAACTAGCATATAAAATATTAAATGGTGAAGAGAATCGTAAAAAGTTTATCGTAAGTTATGATGACGAAAAAAACTTGGATATTATGCGTAAAGATGAAGTTCTTCGCTTACGCCCAAGCGACAATACATTGTATGAAATTCCAAAATCAAAAGACAAAAATTGGGATATTAGAGTAAAAATATACACTAAAAATTCTAAATTACTGATTGAAATTAATCCGTTAAGTATTAAAAAACTCACACAGTATACTTTTAGAAAACAAATTCTAATCAATAACGAAAGTGACCTTACGTTATATATTATTAAAAATAATTTTCCAGATTATTTGGTTGACATAGTGCCCGTGGATCCTGTAGAGTTACTGGAACATGGGTTTATTGTTTATGATATTGCTGATATTAGCAAACATGTTGGGTTTAGCGATATTAGTCTAATGACTCGTAGGTGTTTTGAAAACTATAAACTTGAGATTATCAATAGTGAGTTGGTAATTGTACAGAGTGGGTTTACAAAAAATCAAGGAGCCAATGTCAGTTCTATTAAACATTATGATGTAGGACATATTGAACTTAAACAAACAGGAAATAAACTAACCGTTAGAGCAAATATTACTCCTGATGAATTTTACGATTTAGGATTGTTTGAAGAAAAACTGCCGCTTTACATTATAGGAGAAACACCGGATCATTATATTGACGTTATGTATCTAGATGTTAAAGCCCTACGTAGACTAAAAGAAATAAATTATACTGGTGTTGACTTTAATATATATGATTATAATTTCTTATACAAGAAACCCAAATTAACGATTACTACAAGGAAACCAAATGAGTAAAGTGCCTATTACAGAATTTGATATAGTATACATCAGTTATGACGAACCTAATGCTGATGAAAACTATGCAGATTTGTTAGAAAAATGCCCTTGGGCCAAACGCAGTCATGGGGTATGGGGCAGCGATGCAGCACACAAAGCTGCGGCTGCTCTCAGTGAAACAGAACGGTTCATTACAGTTGATGCTGACAACATTGTTAACGAAGACTTCTTTAATGTTGAACTAGACATGGAAAAAATTGGTGATAATCATGTAATTAGTTTTGCTGCAAAAAATATTATAAACGGACTAGTATATGGGAATGGCGGAATTAAAATGTGGCCCAAGACTGTTGTGGAACAAATGCGTACACATGAAGCAGCGCCAGACCATGATAAAGCAGCACAGGTAGATTTTTGCTGGAACATACAGTATGTACAAATGAACAATTGGTACAGTTGGGTACACAATAACGCATCTCCACTACAAGCATGGCGTGCTGGTTTCCGTGAAGGCGTTAAAATGGGATTAGAAGGTGGCGATATTGTAGATCCTAAAAATATTAAATCAATCCACAAAGCAAACTACAACAGAATGCTAATATGGATGACTATTGGAGAAGATGCGCCTAATGGACTTTGGGCAATGTATGGTGCACGTTTGGGTTGTTATATGACAAACGTATTGCGTCATGAATGGGACTGGAAAAATGTACGTGACTTTGACTGGCTAACTAACTATTTTAATACAACAGTGCTTCCAGAGTTTAGTGATGGTATTGAAATGTGTCCAAATACTGGGGTCACTTGGAACCGTGAATTACTCAAAACACGTACAGTTGAATTAGGAAAAGAACTATCAGCCAAGTTAGATTTAGAAATTGCAGATGTTGATTCGGCTGGTTCACGTTTTTGGAAAACTGTATATCGTAATCCTAGTAGGTTAGGTCCACAAGTAAAAGAAGATCAAGTTAAAGATTCAGTTGATGATTAAATGTCAAAAGTTGTACTAGTAACTGGAAGTGTATTGAAGAGAATATAGAAAGAAAATCATGACTGATAAACCAAGAGTAACACATCAGCCTTGGGCTGTAGACGCAGTAGGTCATATGACCCATCCGTTGTTTGGTAACATTTGGATCAAAGATACCAAGGGGTTAGACTTTGAAAAGCCTGATCTTAAAGGAAAGTACTGTAATAAACTTTACACTTGGCTTGAAGTAGACATGCACGGAAGATGCTGGATGTGTTGCCCAAGTTGGCTACCTTATCCTATTGGTAATATATTAGAAGAATCCATCGACGATATTTGGAATGGAGAAAAAGCACAAGAATTAAGAAAACAAGTGTTTAGCGGAGAATGGAATTATTGCCAAACAGCATTTTGTCCTATGATTCAAGGAGAACACTTACCTGATCTTCAAGATATTTTAAATGGTAAACAAGGTGTATTGCCGCACGAACTTGATGCATTAAAAGCAGAAAGTTTACTAAGTGCAGAGCTGCCAACATACATTAACTTTAGCAATGATGAAAGTTGCAATCTAAAATGTCCTAGCTGTAGAACTACAAAGCTACTTTATACTGAAGGTCCATTATATGATAAACGTAAACAAATCAATGATAAGTTAGTTGAAGCATTTTTGACTACACCAACAGATAGAAAATTTGGTATTTTTGTTACTGGTAGCGGAGATCCTTGGGCAAGTAAAATATATAGAGATATGCTATATAATATTAATGGTAGTGATTTCCCCAATCTTACTATTAACATGCAAACAAACGGAGTTATGTATACTCCTAAACTCTGGAAACGCATACACAAAATTCATAATAACTTAGGTGATTGTAGAATTAGCTTTGATGCAGCCACCAAAGACACATACGAAAACAAAACAAGACTTAACGGAGATTGGGAAGTACTACTAAGCAATTGTGAGTTCTTAGACAAAAAACAGGTAGAGTTTCCTAATTTTAGAATTTTTTACGACTTTGTTGTTCAACATGATAACTACAAAGAAATGAAACAATACATACAACTTATTGACAGCAAGTTTCCTAATCATAAAGAAATTTGTTTTAGTATGGTAAGTGATTGGGGTACATGGAGCCCTGAAGTTTATAATCAAAAATGTATTTGGAAAGAAGATCATCCTGAACATCAAGAATTTTTAGAATGTTTAAGGGATCCTATCTTTGATCGCAGAGATGTACGATTAGGCAATCTTTCATCAATGAGAAAAAAGGCACTTGGTCAATGAATCAAAACGAACTAGATAATGCAGTTAGAATGAGAGAACGGCTTAACAAAGTTGGCGCTGGCTTCTGTTTGGCAAAATGGGATCAAGTTACTATGCACTTGCATACAGGCATGACACACAGTTGCCACCATCCAAGTCCGCATAAAGTTAGTTTAGATGATTTAGATAAAAATCCAACTGCTATTCATAACAGTAAACAAAAACTAGAACAAAGACAAGCAATGCTTAACGGAGAACGTCCTAGTCCTTGTAACTATTGCTATAAAATGGAAGATGCTAATCCAGATACTATTACTGATAGATATCTTAAAAGTGCAAACTTGTTTAGCGACAGATTTGATAAAATTAAAAAAAGCGGGTTAGGTGAAAAACATATACCAAGTTACTTAGAAGTTAGTTTTAGTAACGCATGTAATTTGAAGTGTACTTATTGTAGTCCTACGTTTAGTTCTGCTTGGGTACAAGAGCAAGAAAGAGAATCGCCTATTATTTTGTTTGATGATGCAAACAACAAACGTCAGTGGACTTATCATAGTTTGGAATGGGCAAGGCAGACAGGAGAATTGCCTTATAAAAATAGAGACTTTAATCCGTATGTAAATGCGTTTTGGCAATGGTGGCCTGAATTAAGAAAAGAAATTAAAAATCTGAGAGTTACAGGTGGCGAGCCATTAATGGCTAAAGACACGTTTAAACTATTAACAGAAATTGAAACTAATCCAATTCATGACTTAGAACTTAGCATGAATACAAACTTAAATGCTCCAGAACAAAATTGGCAAAAGTTCTTAGACTTTGTAAAGCGTAACGAAGATAATAACATTGTTAAAAAAATTACACTGTACACTAGCTTAGATGGCTGGGGTAAACAAGCTGAGTATATTCGAACTGGACTAGATTTTAATTTGCTCTGGGAACGTTTGATGCAGCTAGTAGAAGAACATCCTACAGTAGACAATACTATTATGACAGCTTATACTTTTTTAAGCATACCTAGTTATGGAAAGTTTCTTAAAGAAGTTCATGCACTAAAACAAAAATATAATAAGTACAATGGACGGTTTACAAACTATGCTGACTTCTTTGTAGAAAACAAGCTAATAGATAAATGGGAACGAGGCACTAAGCCATGTGCGTTACACTTAGATATTAGTCCCGTAACATGGCCAGTTCACATGGGTGTTCCTATTCCTGATAGAACACAATCATTGCCTATGCTATGGGAACAGTATGATTTTATGATGAGTAATTTAACATCCGGGCCGGATAACAAAAACTTTTATGACTTTGAAGCAGAAAAGATGGGCAGAGTTGTTGACTATGCTTACTATGCACACAGAGAAAAAGAAAACTGTGATGAACTAATGGAATGTTGGCGTGCAAACTTTTACATCTTTATAAACGAAATGGACAAAAGACGTAATACTAATTTCTTAGAAACGTTTCCTGAATATGGAGATTTATATAATCAATGTTCAACAGACTTTGAAAAACTAATGAGCAAGCAATGACAGATATTAAAAAACTAATAAACGATAACTTATCGCCAACAGAAATAATAGAAAAAACAAAAAGCTATTGCCCGTTATTATGGAGTCACTTGCATGTAGCAGCAGATGGAAAAGTGTTGCCTTGCTGTATTGGCGATTGGGAATTGCCAATAGGAGACATTAACAAAGATACGTTTGACGAAATTTGGCAAGGTGAGAAAATTAACAAACTTAGAAAAGCATTAATCCAAGATAAAAAAGTACCACACTGTAAAACATGTTATTTAAAAGAAGACGAGAGTGGATTTAGTTTACGATATGACGCAATAACAAAGTTTCATGAAGTATCTAAGCCAATGGTACTAAGCACAGATGATCAAGGTAACGCTACTGAGGCAAAACCAATATATTTAGATATTAGGTTTAGTAATATTTGTAATATGCGATGTAAAATGTGCGGTCACTTTAGCAGCAGTAAATGGTTTGCTGATGCTAAACGACTGTCCACAGATTATAGCATTTATAATTATGATACTGATAAAGATCAAGCAATTATCCATGGTGTACAGGATAGTAAGACATTGTTAGATAGATTAGAAGAGTATCTACCACATATGCAAGAAATATATTTTGCAGGCGGTGAGCCTTTGTTTATGGAAGAACATTATCGTATACTAAACAAATTAATAGAGCTTAAACTTACTGATGTACATATAAGATATAGTAGTAATTTAAGTATTATGAAATATAAGAAGACAACAGTTGTTGATATGTGGAAACATTTTACTAATGTATACTGTGCTGGCAGTATTGACACATATGGTAAACGTGCGGAAAATATACGTAAAGATACTGTATGGTCAGAAATAGAACAAAACATGCAACTAATTCATGATGAAACTCCACACGTAACCGTAGGAATAAGTCCTACAATTCAAATACTAAATGCCTACACTGTTTGTGAACTTAACAAACAATGGATTGAAAAAGGTTGGGTAAATAAATGGAACATGTTCTGGAACATACTGCAAAATCCAAGTTTTTATAATATTCAAAACTTTCCTGATCATATGAAAAAAGAATTAGAAGATATATGGCTAAGTCATTTAGACTGGTTGCGGGTTAACCCACATAGTCCAGTTTATAATACTATTCATACTGCCATTAAATGGATGAATAGTAAAAAGTGTGATGAAAACCAACTTGTTGAAATGTGTAAGCATACGCAGGTATTAGATGCATTGCGTAACGAAGATACTAGATCGACATTTCCAGAGCTAAATTATATTTGGGAAAATTACTGGCATGATTCCAAAAATTGAACGTAATGAACATTGGCAAGATCCTCTACTCTTAGAATTATTAAAAGTTTATAATTTAGAACAACAGAATACTGGTGTGTATATACACTGGTGTGAAATTAATAATAATCCTGATGATCATCCAGCTATTTTAGGAAACATAGCTTCATATATACCTGAACATGTTATCAAAGATGCACAAGCAGGACGATCTAGAATTGTGTTTAGTACAATAGAAGAAAGTACTAGTCCGACTGATGTTTATCCAATTGAACATTGTCATGATTTTGATTTAACACTTGAAGATTTTTGTAATCAAAACAACATACCTCATAATAATGTTGTTTGGGTAAGTGGTGATCTTCGTGTACAGCAAAGACAAAAAAGCAAATCTATTAGATCATTTGGATTTACTTGTTACGGTAATGACATTTCTAGACAAGTTCAACTTGAAATTGCTCCGGAAGATTGGACATTAAAGCCTATTACACAACGACATTTTGTTGCACAGTTTATTTGTTTACAGCGTTATATGAAACCAGGCAGAATTTTTTGGACTTGGTTGCTAAAAAATAAACCATGGTTAATGGAACACCCGGGCGGATTTATTAGCATTGCAGATAGAGTTGGCGGCTGGAGTTTTTTAGATAAGGCTCGTGCATTTATTGCAATAATGAA
>Ga0255743_10002159_pt1 | contig 16434 bp, 30 predicted proteins | sample 101ome_19_FD_179950 | JGI IMG/M metagenome (GOLD analysis project Ga0255743, IMG submission 179950) | Coastal salt marsh microbial communities from the Groves Creek Marsh, Skidaway Island, Georgia - 101405AT metaG (version 2) | ecosystem: Environmental > Aquatic > Marine > Intertidal zone >... | reverse complement strand
GGTCCAACAATATATAAAAGTAAACTAACTGCTGACGAAGTAGTTTGGTTACAGGAAGTTGCGTTAGAATCTGCAAAACGCAAACAGCCTCGCGGTCACGAACTAGCAGGCAATATTGCTGAACAGTACAAGGGTATATTTAACGATGATCAGAAGTTTGGCTTTATGAGATTTGTACATACTCATGTAGCAAACTTTATGTCTGAAGAAATAAAAAGACAAAACGAATATGTTATTAATCCTATGAACGATGAAGTTGATTGGGAAACTCTACGTTTCCATCTTGCTACAGGTCCTTGGATTAATTTTCAAAAAGCAAACGAATTTAATCCTATACACAGTCACAATGGTATGTTAAGTGCAGTAGTGTATATTGATGTGCCAGAAGAAATAAAAGAAGAAGCAAACGATGGGTTATTAACAAACATGAGATGCCCTGGACAGATTGAATTTGCTTACGGCAGTGACGTATTAGGATCATCAGGAACACATAAAGTGATTCCTGAAACAGGCGATGTACTACTCTTTCACGCAGGATTGAAACACACGGTTTATCCTTTTAAATCTGATGTCACAAGAGTAAGTATGTCTTTTAATGTATTTGACATCAGTTACGGAAAGGAGGCAACTAATGAGTGAAATTAAACAAGGAATATTTAATTTACTTAAACGTTTAATTGCAGGAAGTTCGTTAGGGTTAGCCGTAGTATATACTGTAGGACATATCGTAATTGCAATGTTTTGTAATAGATTAATCACAGGCGCCGCACTAGAACTTGCCGCAGTCGATGCCATTGTAGAACCAATCGTAAATGGAGTTTGGTTTTATATTTTACATTCGGCATATAAAAAATATCAACAAGGAGTAAACTAAATGTCAACATTAATACCTATGGTAGTTGAACAAACAAGTAAAGGCGAAAGAGCATATGACATTTATAGTCGTTTGCTTAAGGATCGTATTGTAATGCTTAATGGACCAGTAGAAGATGTTATGGCTAATTCAGTTGTAGCACAGATGCTGTTCTTAGAAAGTGAAGATCCAGCAAAAGCAATTAACTTGTATATTAACAGTCCAGGTGGTCAAGTAACAGCAGGTCTTGCTATCTATGATACTATGCAGTATATTAAATGTCCTGTGCGTACTATTGTAATGGGCCAAGCGGCATCGATGGGGTCATTCCTAGCACAAGCAGGGGAGCCAGGACATCGTATTGTACTACCTGAATCACGTACAATGATTCACAGAGTAAGTTCAGGAACAAGAGGTACAGGCGGTAGTGTGTACGTACAAGAACTTGAAATGGAAGATAACATTAGACACTTACAAGAGTCTAAACGTATTAACGAACGATTGGTTGAGTTGTATGCTAAACACAATTCAAAAGAAAAGACATACGAGGAACTGTTAGAGACAATGAAGTTTGATACTTTCTTGTCAGCACAAGAAGCAGTCGACTATGGTCTTGCTGATCAGGTTGTGGAGAAAAGATAATGATTACTTGGGGAATGGTAGGTAACAGTCACGATGCATCGCTGGCTGTTTTCAAAGACGGGTTTTTAGTTTGGGCAAGTACCGCTAACAAGTTTAGTGATGTGCCAAACGATCCTAAACATTCCCCAATACAAATTCAAACAGCAATACAAAGTTATGGCAAGCCTGACTTAGTAGTATGGTATGAAAAGCCTTTGTTAAAATCATTTAGACAATGGCGAGCAGGCCAAGGCAGTTTCTTAAGTTGTGTAAAAGAAAATAATATTGAAAAGTATCTTGCAGACTTAGGCATTGACTGTCCTGTAAAATATATGCAACACCATCATAGCCATGCGGCATATGGTTACTATACACAAGGCATTCCTAAAGCAACTGTCATGTGTTTAGACAGCATTGGTGAGTTTGAATGTTTTACTATTTGGTCTGGTGATTCTAATAGAAAACTAAAGAAAGTTTATTCACAAAGTTATCCACATAGTATTGGATTATTTTATAGTGCTATGACAATGCGTTGTGGATTTAAACCTAATGCAGAAGAATACAAAATTAGTGAAGCAGGAAGAGATATTGCTATTACAGAAAACTTATCATTAATAAATGATCTAATCAAAACATTTATCGACGGACCGTTAGATGGATCTAAACCAGGTGTTAAGTTTAAACACAACCTACACAAAGGTTGCCAATGGTATAGACCTGACCTAACTACAGAAGATGATATGAAAAGACTTGCTAATGCTACTCAAAGTGTTTTTGAAATGATTGTTAAGTCTAGTGCTAAATGGTGTACCGAAAACTTACCAAATCGGGATTTAATTGTAACAGGCGGTTGTGCGTTAAATAGAGATGCAATGGACCAACTAAGAGAAACATGGAATAGTGTATATGTTCCACCTAACCCGGGTGACCCAGGAAGTTGCATTGGCGCTGTATTAGCAATGGATAAAAAGACTATTGACTTTAACCCTAACGTATGGTATAATAACTAAATGAAGCAAAACGTTGACTACGGATTCGATATCCAAAAAACATATTTAGAAATGATGTTAAGTGACGCAGAAACATTTGTGCGTTGCCAAGGTATCTTTGATCCAAGTTTATTCGATAGAAAAATACAACCACAAGCAGAGTTTATTAAAAACTTTGTCAACGAACACAACACACTTCCAACAGAAAAGATTGTAAACGCACAAGGACAAGTTAAGTTTGAGATTCCAACAGGACTTAATGAACAACACTATGATTGGTTACTAGGTGACTTTGAAACATTTAGTAGACACAAAGCACTAGAACGTGCAATACTTGAAAGTGCTGACTTGCTTGAAAAAGGTGAGTATGGTCCAGTAGAACAAAAAGTAAAAGACGCAGTACAAATTGGTTTGCAAAAAGATCTAGGACTAGATTACTTTGCTGATCCTAAAGGTAGACTACAAGGACTAAAAGATAACAACGGACAAGTAAGTACTGGTTGGGAAAGTTTAGACAAGAAACTATTTGGTGGATTTAACAAAGGTGAACTAAACATCTTTGCAGGTGGTTCAGGTGCAGGTAAATCTTTGTTCCTAGCAAACTTAGGTGTTAACTGGGCACTACAAGGAATGAACGTAGTTTACTTAACACTTGAATTGAGTGAGAAGTTAGTTGCTATGCGTGTAGATAGTATGACTACAGATATACCAAGCAGAGAGATTTTTAGAGACTTAGATAATGTTGAGATGAAAGTCAAGATGATTGGCAAGAAGTCTGGAGCATTTCAAATCAAATATATGCCAAGTGGTAAGACTGCAAATGATATTAGAAGTTTTATTAAAGAGTATGAAATTAAAACAAACAAAAAGATTGATGTATTGTTAATTGACTACTTAGACTTGTTAATGCCAATTGGACAAAGAATTAGTGCAGAGAATTTGTTTATTAAAGACAAGTATGTATCAGAAGAACTACGTAACCTAGCAATGGAATTAGGTTGTATCTTTGTTACAGCATCACAGTTGAACAGAGCATCTGTAGAAGAAATTGAATTTGATCACAGTCACATCAGTGGTGGATTGAGTAAGATCCAAACTGCTGATAACGTGATCGGTATCTTTACAAGTAGAGCAATGCGTGAGCGTGGACGTTATCAAATACAGTTAATGAAAACAAGAAGTAGTAGTGGTGTAGGTAGTAAGATTGATTTAGAATTTAATATTGATACACTACGTATTACAGATCTTGATGACGATGACGATGCAGGATATTCAAATAACTCTAGTCCAATCATGAGTACACTTAAAAGAGGATCAACAGTAACACAAGATTTAAATCCAGATGAACCTAAAGATCCAGCACAAGGTACTACTGCTCCAAAAGTAAGAGCAGAAACAGACAGTACTAAACTTAGACAGTTCTTAAATAATTTAGATAATGACGAGGAATAAATGCGTAAGATATATTTCTTCGGTGATAGTTTTACCGTAGATTACGACACTAACTGGACCTGGACCAGAAACCTAGCAGAAAAACTTAGAGTCAATGGCTTGGTCAATCACAGCATGATTGGTACTAGCAATGATTGGATCTTAATGAAGATTAGAGAATCGTTAAGTGACATTACCAAAGACGACATTGTTGTAGTTGTATTAACAAGTGTATATCGCTATTGGTTCTTCAAAGACAAACCAGAACTATCTAACTACATGATTAGTAATTGGGATAACTTTGCAAAGGAAACAAATAACAAAGACGCTGTTGATGCTGTAAAGGGTTATGTTAATTACATACAAAGAGACGATTTAGACGCATTTAGATTTGAACATCAGGTTGCCTGGCTTAAAGGAACACAGCAACGTTACGGGTTTACCCTTCTTCTTATACCAGGGTTTACTATGCCAATTGACTATACCGATATGATTCCTGTTATAGGTGATCTAACTGCTACAGTAAGTAACGCAGAGTTTATGACACCCAAGGACGATGAAGAATGGTATAGCAGTGGAATTGATACACGTTACAATCATATGCTAAGATGTAATCACGAGATTATGGCACAGAAGTGTGCAAACAGCATACTAACAGGACAGCCATTAGATCTACAAATAGGATTTAACAGACACATACTCAAAGGTCATGAAAGACTTACACACAAAGAACTAGGCTCTAAACTTATTGCTACTAGCAACGAGTTATATGGAAATGAGTCTAAACCTACTAAATTTACCCATTGGCTTAAAAGTTAGATAAATATACTTTTAGTATGCAGAGAGTTACCAGGCAAACTAAAAAATATACTATAGACGGCACAGCGATGATTGATGTCGAACTTGTTGCTATTATGGAACAAGCACTCAAGGATTACTCCAGTAAAAATAGATATGTTGTTAAAGTAGATAACGACAGATGGGATCCTAAACATAAAACAGAGTGGGCAAATCACATTCGGACTATAGACCATTGGAACCCGTTAGACTATAGATACCTTCCTAGATCAGATACATTTGTATTCTTTCGAAAGAAGAACAAGACACGGTTCGGACAGCCTCACTAAATTAAGTTCTAATTGTGTTGTTCTTGTGTTGTAATATAAGTCTTTAGGGCGTGTACACACTCCACTAAACGATCGTATTGTTCTTTATGAAATGGCTCTGCTGTTTTGATATACTGTTCGCTATGGTGGTCAATAAGTTTACACAAGTGCTTTATATGAACTTGATAAGGTTTACGTATACTATCCCAATCAGACATCGACTCTCCATTAGCAATCTCTTGTATTTAGTTATTACAAGACTCAGGAGCAAATACACATCCTAGTGCATCTGCTATACCTTTAAAGTTCGGAATGCCTGGTTCTTCAAGTGTACTATCTTTATCTTCTGCTACTTGTTCTTGCGGTTGTGGATCTAGCACACGATCAATTACAGGTGCTTGACCGCAACCTTGTAGTGCTATACTCACAAGTATTACAATCAATATAAGTGCTACACGTATTTCCCATTTAGTATTCATGAACATTAGTTATGCCTGTAGATACACACATTAAGTGGATATAGAATAGCCGCGGAGCGGAAAAGCCATTTAGAGCGTAGCGACCGCGGTAGCGGTGGAAAGCCATTTAAGCAAATCGGTGCGGTAGATTTTAGATCCGCGAAGCGGTAGCGGTAAAACGCTAGAAAACGGAGCGCCGGAATTTGGCTCTTTAATCCGAATGCCTACCTCTTTTTCACCATGCATTTAAGACGTCTTAAACGTATGAAAATCACCCCTAAATGGCTCTTATTTTGCATTTAAGCATCTTTGTAGTACTTTGCCCTATCTGACGTGTGTATGACGCTTATATTGCGTTTAAGACGCCTTTTTAAGTGTGTGCTATACTTCGTTGCACACCGTTCAGACTGCACACGGGGCGATGGTTAACCCTATAAATAAAACGGAGGTACTATTATGTTAAAATGGTTAAAATCGTTATTTGGCAGTACTGTACAGGAGCCTCTAGTATTGGATAAACCTGTAGAGACACCGCGTAAACTTAAACGTGCTGAACTTGCTAAAATGACCAAAACACAACTAGAAGACTTGGGTCGTGTTCACGGTATAGAACTTGATCGTAGACAAACCAAAGACAAACTAGTAAAAGAACTATGGCCTGTAGTTAAGGCTAATCAATAACAAAATTTTTCACTTAAATTTTTATAAGAGCAACGGGTATACGTATTATTATGTGTACACCCGGATTGCTCTTTTTTTTTGACTACCAGTTGTTGGTAGATTTAGTAGACTGATGTCCTAAGATTTTATCTTTGTTAGGACCATGCTTTACTACATAACCAGAAGTACCATGACCATTTATTTCCACCTCATGACGAGCCTTCCATAATTCCATTTCTTTCTTTTTACGTAGTTGTTGCTCACTGTATTGCTTGAGCATAAATGAGTGTCTATCCATGTCACCCTCCTTGTTAAAGTTAGGTGCGTTCCTTCGACATAGTGTCTACTTCCAAGCGTGTTGCTCGAACGTATTAGTATTTAGCATAGCAGGTATGTGTTTTGGGTATATTATAGGCTTGAACTTATTGGTGCTTCGGGGTCGTTCTCTACAAGCAGGATGTCAAACGTTGCTGTAACTCTAGCATTGTTACTTCTAACTAGGGCTCTTACATCAATGTCGCTTTTTTCTGGTATTGCTGGAGGGAAAGAGAACTTGTAATTATACTGTGATCCGCCAGCAACTTCAAAGGTATGTCCCACTCTAAATGTAACGCCTTCGCCATTGCGTCTTACAAACATATAACCTGTAGCATCTGCGTTAGCCTGTACAGTCATAGTGCCTTGGTACAAGTATCCAATGTATCCTGCTGGTATGGTATAAACACACATCAGTGTCTGTCCAAGGTTGGCTGTAATACGAGCAACTGTGGTACCACCTGCGGCACCTGCTTCAATGTCAATGTTGCCCACATTCACTACGGCTGTGCCTGAACTGACGTAGGCTCTGTTCACTCTACGCCATAGTTTGGTGCCCACTTGGTCCGCACCTGTGATTGTGATGTCTTCCGTTTGGACGTTCCAGTCGGCATCTAATCCTATTACGGTAACAATCAATCCCGTGTCAGCGGCATCGTTGCGTTCTACATTTACTACCGCTGGAGTGTCTAATGCTGTCCAAGGATAAAGTGTATCAGGTACGTCCCATACACTTGATGTGGTGTTAATTGATATTGAAGGCGCGGCGCCGAACTTGTGATTGTGCGTGTGATCTGACAGGTATCCACCCGTAACCATTTGTTCAAAGTCGTAGTGTTTTCTATTGGCCATACTGTATTTATGCAACCATTATGTGTATACTTAATAACTATTGTGCTGTATCTAAATACTAGTGTAGAACAGAGCCAGGTTGAGGGTTTTGTAATGCACTAAAGGGACACAGAGGGCAGTCCCTTTTTTTATGACTCCGATTCCCCTTGCACCCAAAAAAAATATACTGCAAAAAAATTTTGTGAAGTACTTGGTGTTTTTGCCGAGAAGTTTTTTATATCTCACTTACGTGTTTAAGTCCTGTGCTATGATCCACTTCATCTGAGACCTCCACACAGCGAACAGCAAATAGACTGTTATACTTTGAATCGCACGGAACCCAAAAGCGAGTACGCATAACGTGAATTTCAAACTTGAATCCTAGACGCTTTACAATACGCATAATACGTACATAGTCAGGGTCACGTGTATATACAGCATAGTGATTGAATTGCTTATGGGTAGTAGTATTAGTAATAGCGAAGATCCTTATATAGAGCGTAAGCACAGTATAAACAGAGTTTCCTGTGTGTAAAATAGCACTCATACACTCTGTACACTAGTGAAACGTGCAATCTAATAGATAATTGCTGAAACTGTTTACTACTGTGCTTACAACTGTATTTACACACAGAAATGGGGTCTGTAGCAGTTTATGACATAGCACAGTTTTTTAAAAAGAAGTACTTATCAAATCTGGGTGGTGATTCTACCCCTGCCCACTTGCAAAAAGTGCTTTAAAAATAAAGACTTATGCCCCATGCCCCTCGAGAAATTTCTGTCAAAAAAAAGGCCGATGTCTCCACCGGCCCTTTCTCGTTGCACGTTCTGCAACGTATCCTGCAACGTGTTAGTCTGCTCTGCTTCCCATACTAGCCTTAAAGCCATGCTGTCTTAGCACCTCTGCGTAAGCCTGGGCACCCACTTCCTTACAGTCCATGCTCTGTCCGTTATGCTTTGCTGGATCCCAAAGTTGCATCTGCTTGGGTCTCCAACTAGGCTTGAAGCCAATGCTCTCTAGCAGTTTAGCCTCTTTGCTGTTGGTTCTAGTTACACTTACATCTACCCAAGCAAAGCCACAATACATTGGCTCACCATATTGATTGCCGCCTGTCTTAGCAGTCCAGTCCTCTAAGTACTCTGCTACTGCCTTCTGTGCCATTGCTGTTGCTTGGATGTGTATGTCTTGAATGTTCATAATGTTTAGCCCTCTTTGTTAGTTTATAGTATTATAATACAGTCAACACCTTCAAATGTCAACCAAAAAACACACAACCCTTAGGTTGTGTATCGTTCTCCTGTTATGATGTTAACCATTTCAACGCCTGGTCCCATAGCCGCTCTTGCTTCAAAACGCTCTTCTGCGATCTGCTCTTGGGTACGGTTACGCTGTGCTTCGATGTACTCACGGATACTCTTCTCTGTGTACACGTCTCTGGCTTGTGCTGTGATCTCTACTGTTGCTTGATCAACCAATCCTGCTTCTAGAAGTTGCTCCATGGCGTCATCCATTAGTGGACGGAACTCACCGTTATCAAACAACCAACCTGCGGCGCCGTTTTGGAAATGTACTTCGCCTGCCTTGAACTTGTTTACCACGTATGTGTCTTGCATATTTGCCCTCTTTTCCTTAGTGTGTATATACATTATGCACTCAAAGATCCAAAATGTCAACCCCTAATTTGCCTATATTTTATGGAGTTTTTGTCAAGGTGAACCCCCAGGACGAGGGCACATCCCAGGGGTTCTAATACTGCTCAGAGCCAGGTTGAGGGCAGTGATTAGGCTCGTTTCAGAACAGTATTCTCAGCCATCGCTTCCCATTTAGCAGGGAACGCTTTGGCTAAGTCGGCTACTTTGAGCACAGTCCTTAGACTCAACTCACGTAATTTCTTTTTATTAATGTCAATGAAGTCCACAACTGCCTGATGTGTTTCTTCACTTAGTTCGTGCTGATCCAGCATACCATCTCTAACGATCTGCTTGATACGCAACATCTTCTCTCGTTCTGTGTCGATTGTAAGATCAATGTAGTGGCAACGTGATTCAATTGCTTCCAGGTGATCACGCAGTTTCTTGCTCTTAACGTTGTCGAACTTGATGTTGGTAATGAATATGCATGAACCCTTGAACTCGAATGAATCAGGCACGCCTTCGTTACGCAACTTGAATGAATCCGTATTCCAGTGAATCATTCTAGTCTTCTTTGAATCAAGTGCGGCTTTCAAAATATTAAGTGAAAGGTCATCCTGTAGTACTGAGTCACAGTCATCAAACACTAGTACGTTGTCCTTGTCCGCGTAGTTGTACAGTTTACAGTAGAGTCCAATTGCTGACATTGCACCCTTGACAACTTGATACTTGGGAGGACGCTCACCTAGTGTGCTGATCAGATCGTGCTTGCCTAGCACTTTCTCTACACCAAACGACTTACCAACACCCGGAGGGCCTGTTACGATCATTGCACGTACATCACCTTTCTTGGCGGCACGTGTCATGTCTTCTAGGATATCAAATCGCTCTGCGATTCGCTCCATGGTCTCTTCGTCCGACTCTTCTCGTGCTGTTACCTTTGCACTTGTCGCTTCGTAGTCGTCGGCGCTGTTAACTTTGATCTTGATGTTACGATCTGGAAAGCCTGCTACAGCAGTTCCGTCTACAGTTACGTAACCACCCTGGGCACCAACCTTGAACTCTTCGACTAGTGGAAACACCATGCCGCTTAGTTCTACGTCCTTGCCTCGGATCTTGTAACTGCCTGATTTGATTCTAATGGATTTCATATTGCCCTCTCTGTTAATTAAATTATATGTATACTATACAGTCTACGGATTTAAATGTCAAGTACTTATTCGCCAAAATGTTCAACTTCTCTGTTCTGTGCAAAGTCCAACAAGTCAGCCGCCAATGCCGCCGCTTGTGCTTTTGTCAACTGAACTGTTTCGAACCCAGTGTCGGGTAACAAACCCGTAGGTTGTGAACTTGCTCTCTTGGCTGTAACCTGAACGCATACTCCGCGTTTCTCTCCGCCCCAGAACCGTGTCAATGATACGTCCTGTGCGTGTGATTTCAAATCTGTTGCCATTGTGCCCTCCTGCTTTTTTAGTTTATGTTTATATAATACACTCTTTTGATTCGTTTGTCAACCATTAAAATGTATTGATGTGGACCGCAATTGAACTACCAAAGATCCAAAGTAGACCACCTAGTAGGAAATACAGCATGATCAGAACCACGCCAGCCTTCACAGCAAACAACATGATGTCTGGGAAGAACTTTACGATAACGAATGCGATTGCAATTAAACCAATTAACTCTAACATTTTGCCCTCTTTCTTTTTAGTTTATAGTTACACTATACAGTCTTTTGGACGGGATGTCAACCCCTAATTTAATCCAAATCACACACCCATTCAGTGCCCTCAAAACGAGCCCAAAGTGTGTCTCCTGGGAAGTATGGTGATTCTATAAGTGCTTTAGGAGTCTGGGTATACTCACAAACGTCCAATTTGATTAGACCCACGTTCTTGAATCCATCATCTGTTTTGTATCCACGGTTAACGAAATGAACATTTAGCATCTTGATCTCCTCTTGCTATACTATTACAATAGCACGGTCTATCCAATTTGTCAACCGAAAAATTAAAAAAAGTGCTCTAAGACCCCCACCGACTGTCTTAGGCAAGATCAGGCTGTCCACTGATCTCCCGAGTGTGACATCTTCTGATGCCACGAATTGGCCTGCCCGGCAGGACTCGAACCTGCGACCTACGGTTTAGAAGACCGTTGTTCTAATCCAACTGAACTACGGGCAGATATGTATGAATTGGTGCCCCCAGCCGGACTCGAACCGGCACGCCATATCAGCGAGGGATTTTAAGTCCCTTGTGTCTACCAATTCCACCACAGGGGCGATAATTCCGGTTCCTTCTATTGATTGTCTTCTAATGATGTTTTAATATAGCACACCTAGGGGTTGTTGTCAACCCCTAATGGTGCCGAACCTTATGCTACTTCTGGTTCTACTGTTTCTGCTACTGGTGTTGGTGCAGGTGCTGTTGCAGGTGCTACCTTGATGTTTCTTACAACGAACTCAGCAATCGCAGATTGTGATGCTTCGTCTTGGAACTTATCAGATGCCTGCAAAAACTTGCAAACGTCAGCCTTACTCATTGGCTGGTCCAACTCTACTAGATTGATGTTTTCATGACCATTCTTAGTCAGGATCTTGAATCTACCTACATAGTCATTCGCGAACCTTACTTTGGTCTTACCATTTGACATCGATGTGCCTGCTACGGTATATAGTTTATCAGTCATTTGTTTTAGCCTCCTTAGCCTATTCTTTCATTGTTTATATATTATAGCAAAGATTGGAATGAAAGTCAACCAATATCTTTACCATTTTCCACCACCTCTGGCCGGATCGAAGATGTCTTTGGTTTTGGTAATCACAGACTCTTCTACTCCTGCTTTGGTGATCATAGATGCGTTCTTGGCAAGGTTAATGCTTTTGATCACATCTCTCCCGCTCATAGTCCCACAGCCAGTTAGACTGACCAGGGCCACTATGAGTAGAATCTTTTTCATTATTGGACCAACCCTTCGATCCACTTCTGGGGAACTACCTTGCCCACATCCTTACCACCTAGGTATTTGTTGATGTGTTTGCTAGTAGTCACCGAGAACTTCTCTTCAGTTCGGAATGCACCTTGTTCGGTCCATCCAGCAACTGGCGTTTCGTATGAGTAGAGAACCTTGTTACCTCGAGCGGTTGTGATCTCTGTCATGTTTGAACCTTGAATTGAAAGTTTCATTTACGCCTCCTGTGAGTTAGAAATTAGAATTGCGGCACCAGTCACGAAGAACGCTAGACCTACGCCTGCTATCATCAGCATCTCGCTGATTGTATTGCCCGGTCCACAATGACCATCACAGTCACCTGCTGAACCTGCCATCATAATCAAGCCACCTATTAGTAGTAGACCTGCTATTGAATTAAAAAGTGTTTTCATAATTGCCCTCATTTGTTTAGTTTATATGTATACTATACAGTCTCTTAAACCAAAAGTCAACCATTTTTTTACAAATATTTTGACCAATATTCACTCCAAAGATCACCACATAGATCTTCGAATCTCTCACCGACCTCTTGATCTAGTGTCCATTCAACCTTATCTGAGTGGTGTTGCATTTTTGCAACAAATTCACCCAACTCCTCACACTCACCGATCACCCCATCAGCGATTGAGTAGAATTCTTCTTCTTGATCCATTAACCAATTTTTAGTCTTGCTCATATACCCTCTCTTTCATTATGTTTACAGTATAGCACCGAAATGCTATACTGTCAACCAATTTTTTACATTGACCAATATGTTTCTGATGATGGGCTCATGTAGTGCGGGGTATTCACGCTCTCTCTAATTGGATTCTCACGATTGTGATCAAAGATGCTGTAAACAGTTTCATATCGCTCAATGTGCTGATGATAGTGTCCGCTTTCAGCAATAGCAAGATCCGCCACACGATCTAGAGCCTCTTGTGCTCTTTCATTATCCCAACTGTATTCGCTTGCCTTTAGACGATCATGCTTTGCTTGAGCCTTCTTTACAATACGAGTGATCGCCGCTTTTGCTTGACCTTCTGTGTTGTATTCGTGCTGACCGTAATGCGTATTGCCCTTACCAGTAGCAATTCTTGAGTCTGTTTTGTGATAAACGTAAAATGTCATATGCCCTCCGTTTTTTTAGTTTATGTGTATATAATAACATCAACTAAACCAAAAGTCAACCATTTATTTTCCAAAATACTCACTTTTGAAATGTGTGATTACCTATGATTGCTGTGGTAGTCTTTTCATCTGCCCAGTTAGGATAGACTAGGTTGTGTGCATAATACCATAGGGCTCCCTCGGTGTTGTCATTAACACGATAGGATCCGTAGCCCAAGGTCCAGATTGCAACCTCTACGCTAGTGGTCCAGGCCTTGGCATTTGCTTGAATAGTCTTACCTGATCGTTCCTTGTTAGCCCAGATGATATCCTTGGCACCATCGCAGTACCATGAGAACTGACAACGATGCTTGATGGGATAGTAGACCCGATCCTTTGCATCCAGGTTGGGATCCTTCTTGGTCTTCCATGATTCCCTCACTGGTCCCTGTTGAACCACGTCACAATAGTTATTAGGGAACAGATCACTGTTGACCCTGTTTCGTGTCACATTGGCCACCGCGGCCTTCCCCTCGATGGATTCTGCCCTAGACTCAAAGTAGATGTTCTCTGCTAGGCAAACAATATCTCTATGTGCCTTAGCCGGAACCTTCGCTTCGTTTAGTTCTCTCCATAGGATGGTCTTGGCCTGCGAAGTCAACTCGGCCGCATGGTCGAATGATTTAAGTTTCTCAGCACCAGCCGACATCGAAGTTGTTATGGCCAGCACGATGCCTGTAGCAAGTAAAGTCCGTTTCATTATACAGCCTCCACCTGATAGCCGTACTGCCAATGACCGTTATCCAGTGAGAACACGCAACGATCCTTAAGATCGATCCAGACCTTCTTCATAGGAATGCCTTCTTTCTCACCTTCGTGTTCGCAAAGTTCGATGGCTGTGATCTTGGCCTCGCCGAAACGGCAGTTGATTTTTGTGCCGATTTGTAATTGTTTTCTCATATTGCCCTCTCAATTTTTTAGTTTATGTGTACATTGTAGCACACATAAACCAATTTGTCAACCTCTTTTTTACCGTTATATCTCTAAACTAGCAACACCGTTGTCTTGCATACCTTGTTCTGTAAATGCTACCTCGTAACCGAGTGCTTTGCTAATAGCAGACTCAAAACCGCTATCAGTATAAATGTCCCACGTTGTATCGTGTGTGACGCTAATGTGCTTATAACCGTCTTCTTCTTCATTAACTGTGATAGTATTAACAGTCACAGTATCTTTACCGCTATAGTCCCAGATACCGTCCATAGCAAGTTTAACAGTACCTTCTACATTGTAAAAAGTAGTAGACTCATTACCGTTGATCTCTGAACCGCATTTTGTAAGTTTTAACATATCAATCGCTCTCTTATTGTTTAACATACTACGTATTATAGACTCTTTTTACCAAAATGTCAACCCAAAAAATGCAAAAAAAATTGAATTATTTTGGTTGACATCTCGTCCAAAATGTGTTATAATATAATTACGCTCCCGATGGGCGGAATTCCGGTTATCCACAGAGTTATCCACAGGCAAAAAAAAGGTTGACCTTTTGGCTAAAAGAAGGTATACTGTAAGAACAATAAGGGAAGAGGGCAAAGCAACATCTTCCAAAATGCCGGGAACGTTAGCATTAGATTGTAGATACCGGAGTTCAATACACCCCAGGTGCCTGAAGGTTCAGTATACCCAAAAAAAAAGATGAGAGGCCTTTCTCGAGGGCGCCTCTCTCTTCCCGCCTGATCTTATATGTAGGGGTCAGGTCTAACGGTGTTTCTACTCACTCCCTATACGGTGAAGGCCTCGAACTTCTTGGCCATTGAATATGGTAGCCCCAGGTGATAGCAGATGTAGGATGGGTCATGTTCCTTCTCCAACCCCTCTGCCTGAAGCAACCAACGGATCGCATTCTCGCGACTGCCAGCCCCCATAGCCTCATACTTGGTGACGGCCTCCTCAAAGTTTCGCATGGCCTCACGCTCCATTTCAGCCTCCAATTCCATCTGCTCCTTCACAGAGCGACTGATATAGTCCGCCTCTGATCGAAGGTCCTCTAGCGACATTGAGTCAAAATTGTAATGTCGACCCTTGACACCAAAAGCGTCCTTGTGGCCCTCGTATATATAAGTGGCCAACTCGTCACGCTCAAAGTCCACCAAATTGGTGATCCCACGCTCCCTCCAATGCGCCTCGTCCATTGAGTATAGTCCAGCCCAACGGTTAGCAGGGTCCTCAGCAACCCACGCCTCGGTCTTTGCATTACGCTTCGCCAATTCTGCCATCAATTCTTGCATATCTTGTTCCCTCTTATCCCTCATTGTCTTTACAGTATATGGTCAACGGTTCCAAAAGTCAACCCCTAAATAGCCAAAAAATTCGAATTATTTCAGCCCCACCTCGAATTTAACATAATATATTATATACGCAAATGGCTCGGTTTTGAACTGTAAGTCATTGATTCTTAACAGGTCTTGAATTTAACATAATAAACCTTATACGCACCCCTCTCTTGTTCGAGTTCAAACGACACCAAAAACCTCTTAATAATCAATGACTTAACCCCGAACGAACACAAAGAGGCAGGGTTCGCGAAGACTTATCCACAGAGTTATCCACAGAGTTATCCACAGATCACGAGTTATCCACAACCTATCCACAACGAATCCACAGACTTATCCACAGACTTATCCACAGTGAAAACGGCAGTGATTTTTGACAGTGACCCAAACCTAGTGAGCCTTTATAGCATATAAGCAGTGATCACCTATAAGCCTAGTGACCCTTGTAGTGACCCTTATAGTCCGTATAGTGTAGAGGTCAGTGACCCTTACGGTAGGCATAGTGACTGTATAGTGTAGAACCAATGAGGCCCCGAAGGGGCCATTGTGGAACATGGTTTAAATGGTGTATGCGAGGCATTTGGTACGGCTCCAACCGAGCACCATCCACGCCATGGCCCCACGGTTTTGGATCATATCTGCACGGTAGGAAACGGTTTGGAAAAAGTTTGAAAATCTTTGGGGCACCGTGGCGACAGGCATAGTTTGAATACTCTGCCGTCAATTCACCACAGTATCACACTCTACCTCATTCAGTGCGTCTACCAGGGTCTCTACAGCCCATACGGATCCCATACGACCATATACCGTGTTGGAATATGTGTCCACAATCCAATAACCGTTGGAGTCATCTGGGTAGTATTGGTATCTTTTAGGCATCTATACAGAAATCCTCGATTCTTACAGCGGGGCCTATGCTATACTTACAGCGGGGCCTTGACTTATTTTACTCTATATACGGCTAGAACACGAAGTGTTCTTGCTCTATTGTATTTACGATAGACAGTTATATCTCGCTTAAAACTAGGCAAATGTGTATTTTTCCTCGCTTGTAATAGAACACCGTTGAACATATGGAATAGCCAATAGATGCACCGTTAGGTGTCTAAGCCAAAAATTTAA
>Ga0255743_10002126_pt1 | contig 16573 bp, 8 predicted proteins | sample 101ome_19_FD_179950 | JGI IMG/M metagenome (GOLD analysis project Ga0255743, IMG submission 179950) | Coastal salt marsh microbial communities from the Groves Creek Marsh, Skidaway Island, Georgia - 101405AT metaG (version 2) | ecosystem: Environmental > Aquatic > Marine > Intertidal zone > Salt... | reverse complement strand
GTAGTATCAGTATTAGAAATTACATAAAGTAATAATATATGAAGTTCACCGGTATAGACCCAAATGGTATTAATCAGATAAGTCAATCTTTACTTTCCATTGATGTAAATGGAGTAGAACAAGTGACTATATCAACTGCATCGGTTGGTATTAATACCTCATTGGATGTAGAAAATATTATAACAGCAAGAGAATTTACAGGTTCTCTAAGTGGGTCTGTTGAAGGTGATGGTAGTGGTCTAACAAATATTCCCGTATCGGCATTAGATGGTGATGTAACGAGAATAGCATTAGGTAGTGCAACTGCCTCTATTGATGAAACTAAACTTTCAATAAATGTACAAACTGATATAACTGGTGCATTAAATGTAAGTGGTTTAGTATCAGCATCAGCATTTAAGGGAGATGGTTCTCAGATTACAAATATATCAGCAGGTTCTATTGGTGATATTGATAGATTAAAATCAGGTTCAGCACAAGCAGTAATTTCTCCAAACAAAGGTTTAGTTGTTCAAGTAGATTTAACAACTGAAAATAACTTAGGAGTTAGTGGTTCTGCAACAATAGATGGTGATTTAACTTTAGGTGGTGAAGCAAATATAACTGGTGACTTAAATGTTACTGGTAGAATAGTAACTACTGAAATTCAAACAACTTATGTATCTTCATCGGTAATTTATTCATCGGGGTCAAACACTTTTGGTGATGATATTAATGATAGACAAGAATTTACAGGTTCGGTACATATAAAAGATAGTATACAAATACCTTCATATTCATCAGACCCATTAGATGGTGAAATAGGAGAAATTTATTACAATACTTCAGACACAAACATTTATAGATACACTGCAACTGGTTGGGAACCCGCAGCAGGTACTTCTGGTACAAGTGGTACGAGTGGAAGTAGTGGAACATCGGGAACAAGTGGTTCTTCGGGAACAACAGGTTCTGATGGTACATCTGGTAGTGGTGGTTCAAGTGGTTCTTCAGGAACATCAGGTAGTGGAGGTTCATCTGGTTCAAGTGGAAGTAGTGGAACGAGTGGTTCATCTGGTTCAAGTGGAAGTAGTGGAACGAGTGGTACAAGTGGAACATCAGGAAGTTCAGGAAGTTCAGGAAGTTCAGGTTCAAGTGGAACATCGGGAAGTGGAGGTTCATCTGGAAGTGGAGGTACATCTGGTGTAGATGGTACTTCGGGTTCTTCGGGTACAAGTGGAAGTAGTGGAACTTCAGGTAGTTCAGGTTCCGCAGGAACAAGTGGAACATCGGGTGTTGACGGTCAATCTGGTTCAAGTGGTGTTGATGGTCAAGATGGTTCATCTGGTTCGAGTGGAACAAGTGGTTCATCAGGTACTTCTGGTTCAAGTGGTATAACTGGTGGAGCAGGTGAAAGTGGTTCAAGTGGTTCGAGTGGAACAAGTGGTTCATCAGGTACTTCTGGTTCAAGTGGTTTAACTGGTGATGCTGGTTCAAGTGGTTCGAGTGGAACAAGTGGTTCATCTGGTTCAAGTGGTATAACTGGTGCAGGTGGTGGAGATGGTACTTCGGGGTCATCGGGGTCATCTGGTTCATCAGGTTCAAGTGGAAGTTCGGGTTCAAGTGGAACATCAGGTACATCTGCTACTGGTGGTAGTGGTGGTACAGCAGGAACCGCAGGTTCATCGGGTAGTTCAGGTTCAAGTGGTTCTTCAGGAACAAGTGGTGTAGATGGAGAAGTAGGTTCAAGTGGTTCCGCAGGTACATCTGGTAGTTCGGGTTCATCTGGTAGTTCGGGTGATAGTGGTTCATCTGGTTCGAGTGGTACGAGTGGTTCATCTGGTTCAAGTGGTTCAAGTGGAGAGGATGGGTCAAGTGGTTCATCTGGTTCTTCAGGAAGTTCAGGTTCAAGTGGAGACGCAGGTTCTTCGGGAAGTTCAGGTTCATCGGGTTCATCGGGTTCAAGTGGTTCTTCGGGGTCATCTGGTTCGAGTGGAAGTAGTGGAGATGATGGTTCAAGTGGTTCCTCGGGTTCATCTGGTTCAAGTGGAAGTAGTGGGGATGATGGTTCAAGTGGTTCCTCGGGGTCTTCAGGAAGTTCAGGTTCAAGTGGTTCATCGGGAAGTTCAGGTTCAAGTGGTTCATCTGGAAGTAGTGGTTCAAGTGGAACTTCAGGAAGTTCAGGAAGTTCAGGTTCAAGTGGTTCATCAGGTCTATTAGCACTAACTGGTAATACTGATAATGGTGTAATTACATTAAATGGTACTGCACCAAACGCAACTGTTGAAAGTAATCTTACTTTTGATGGAACAACTCTAAACATAACAGGTAATCTTAATGTAACGGGTACTCAAACAATTGTGAATACCGAAACCATTAAGTTAGCAGATAATATTATAACTCTTAATTCAAACTTCACAAGTGGTACTCCTTCAGAAGATGGTGGTATTGAAATATTAAGAGGGGGTTCAGCAACCAAATCGTTCTATTGGGATGAATCGGTTGATAGATGGTATGCAGATGATGGATTAGAATCAAACAATCTTTATTTAAGTGGTGTAACACAACCAACTATATTCTTTAACGGTTCATCTGATAGTGGTATTGATATGGCTATTAGAGCAACACCCGAGGGATTAGATTTCTATGAACCAGAAGATGGTAATAAAATTCATTTCCAAGTTTTAGATGATACTGGTGTAAATGCAGTTTATGGATATAAACTAAACGGAACAACTGTAATTGATACATCTCGTAACTTGATTAATATTGGTACAATCAATACTGGTCAAGGTGCAACTGAAGTTTACTTAATGAACCAAAATGTTCGTACATCTGATGATGTAACTTTTGATGATGTTACAGTAGGTAGTACTTCAAAAAGTGCAGATTCGGTAGTTCGAGTTCTTGCAGGTGATTCTAATAAGGCAGGATTTGAGGCATACGGTAACTCACAAGGTACTGGTTATCTATATGTAGGACAATCATCAACTTATGGTGGTGGTATTTCTTACAATGGTGATGGTTCACCTGGATTTATTGGTGGAGAAACTGCTGATAGAATCACATTCTTTAATAGAAGTGCGGGTACAAATACTGAAGTATTTAGTTATTCATACTCAAATACTCAAGTAGATTTTAATGGTACAATAACCGCGGCAAATATTAATACTGGACAAGGTACAACCGAGGTTTATTTAATGAATCAGAATGTTCGTACATCTGACGCAGTAACATTCGCAACTGTAAATACCGGTCAAGGTGCAAATGAGTTGTACGCAATGAATCAAAATGTTCGTACAACCGATGCAGTAACATTTGCGGGTGTAACATCAAATGGAAATATTCAGGTAAATAGTGGTAATTTAATTCAATTAGATACTGCTGCGGGAACTCTTAGAGGATATATTCAAGCAACTGATACAAATGATGCTCATTTAATTATAGCAACTTCTGGTGGTGAAGATATTGCGTTCAAAGATGGTGGTGTAGGTGGTACAACAAACTTTATTATTAGAGGAGATGGTAACACTCTTACAACAGGATATAGTTACGCAGATAGATTCTATTCATCGGGTCAATCTACATATTATTTAGACCCAGATGGTACTTCAAACTTAAATGGATTGACCGTAAATGGTACAATTAGTGGTACTATTGACAGAGCATTAAGAGCAGAAGCAGTTGATTCAAACGATACTCGTTCAACAAACGATTTACCAAATAGTAGACAAAATGGTGTTTACTTTGATTTCAAAAATAACTCAACCAATGGATTGAGTGATGGTGGTACTTACAATGGTCAAATGACTTGGAGAAGTTATGGTGGAGGTTCTGATTTAAGTGGCGGATATCCAATACAAATTGCATACACCGCATCTGGTAGATTGTGGAGTAGATTAGGTACGGGTAGTACATCTTGGGATAGTTGGAGACAAATATTAGATAGTGTATCTCAACCATACGCATACAATATGAATCAGAATGTAAGAACATCAGATTCTCCTACATTCTCAAATCTATATGTATCAAGTTACATTTACCATAATGGTGATACCAACACTTACCTACGGATGGTGGGTGGTGATGATATGCAGTTGGTTGCAGGTGGTAGACAAATGTTAAGAATGGATGAGGGTACTAATCCAGATGTTCTTGAATTAGGAGATTCATCTACAATCACTCGTTTCAGTTCTTGGATTGGATTTGGTACTGGAATTAGAACTTCTTATTTATATATTAGAGGTGGTGGTAACAATAATGTAGTAAGTAGATTAGTTTACATAAATGGTAGTAATGTTGCTTCAAATAGTAGAGGTTTACAATTAACCATAATTAGAGCATCTGATTTAGCAGTTGTTTCTACTACATCATACGATACATACGGAAGTTCAACAGCATCAAACAACCTTGCTAATGCAATCAATGGAGTATCAAGAGACCAAATTGGTATTCTTACCTCGTATGATGCTTGGGAAGGAAATGTAACTGGAAATCTTAGAGCAGCTGCATTAAATGTAGGTTTAACAAAACTTGGTGGTTATTCTGCTGGTGGTTCTCGTAGACCTTATGCTGCAATATTCCATGGAACAAATGATACTGGTAACGCAACTACAAGAGATGTAATTGAAAGAATGGAGTCTGATGATGGTGATGCAAATACAGCAGCTATTTCAACTACAATTTCAACCGATGGTTCTTACATTTCAATTGGTGGTGTATCATCAACAAATGCTCTATATTCTGCTCAATCAACAACTGAAGACCCAACTGTAATTGTAGATAGTGGTAATAATGTCATAATTGGACAAACATCAATATCATACACAAGTTCAGATAATAATGGTGTAGTACAGGGTAATCCAAGTACTAATAGACTCCATGTTAATGGTTCTATTCAATTAACTAATAATAGTGATGCATTAGTAATTGGTAGAGGTACTGCAACATTCCTTAAAGATGAAGAACTTGGATTCGGATGGGGTGGTGGTTGGTATATGCAAGATGGTACTTACCTAAGAGCAAGAAATAATAAAATTATTTATACTACCGGTGAGGTTAGGGGTAGTTTATTTAGAGACGCAAATAACGATGGATATTACTTAGACCCAAATAGTTATTCTAATTTATATACAGTTAGAGCAGCAGATGCATTCCGAAGTGATAGATATGAGGAATCGGGTGGTTCATTCCTATTCAGAGATGGTAGTGGAGCAGGACCAGGTAGACACTTAAACCTATGGGATTCAACATCAGACCCATCACAAGCAGATGGTGGTGTTACTGGTATTTCATGGGGTCAAAGAAGTGATAACGAACCTTATTATATGATTTATACCGATAAAGAATCATATAATGGTAATTATTCTAAATTAAGATTAAACTGGCATACTGGTATCCAAATTGGGGCTAACTCATACTATGGTGGTACTCGATTCTATAATGATTCAAGAAGAGGCTCTGGTGGAGGTTCGGAAATCTTCTCAGTTGGTAGAGGTGATTCTCATGTAAGAGTAAATCAAAATCTTTATGTATCAACCAATAACACAACCGGTCAGGGTATTTATCTTGCTGATGATGGTTCGATTGTAGACAACAATGATGCTTATGTAACAATGAGATTCTCATATGGTGTTAGAATTACAAATAATAATAACTCTAATACTGTAATAACCACATTATCATCAGGTAGAAGTGGTTCATCACATACATATTTCCACTCAGACCAAGCAAAAAATATTGGTTGGGGTACAACAAACCCACAAGCACCAATTCATGTTTATAGAAGTGGATTAGGAGCAAATACGGGTTATACTGATTTATTAAGATTAGAAATCAATAGAAGTGACCATGGGGCAGTTCCATCGGGTCCATCTATTCTTTTCAAAGACCAAGATACTAACAACGCAACTAATGAAGCAAGAATCTCTATGATGACCGTAAATGATACGGATTATGGAGATAACGATGAAGCAGCATCAAACTTATTGTTCGATACAACCAATGGAGGTTCTTCATCAACTAAGATGATTATTACTGGTAGAGGTAACATTGGTATAAATCGGATAAATCCATCATACCGATTAGATGTAAACGGTAATGTTAGAGCATCATACTATGATATTAACAATAGTAGTACACGATTAGAAGAAGGTAGTGGTAATGCCCTAAGAATGAGAACCAACTATGGTTATGTGGATATGGGACCAATGAATTCTTCATACGCACATTTCCAAACTGATAGAGGTCGGTTCTATTTCAATCGTAACACTTATATCGATGGAACTCTTTACACTTATGGTGGTAGTACACGAGTTGAGAAACAAGCAATGTACTCTCCAATTTACTATGATGTAAATAGTCCAGGATATTATGGTGATTTCGCATCCACTTCAAGAATGAATGTGATTACCGCAAATGTTTATGATTTACCACAAAACCCAGTTGGAGCAGGTTATGGTAGTGGTACATCTGCATCACCACCTTATTATATAGGTGGACAACGAGGTGATAATGATGCTTGGAAAATCTATGGTGAATCTCCTGGTGGTTCTAACACAGGTAGGTTAGTTATTCAATCCGAAGATGATTACGATAACAACGAAAGTATAGTTCTTAGATTTAAGAGAACTTATAGTGGTTATCCTGCGAATGATGTATTAGATGCAAGATACAATGGTGTTTACATCAATGGATTCCTTACAACAAATTCTTCTCTTAATGCACCTGGAAATATTTTTATCCAAAATGGGAGCCCAACAATTTATTTAAGAGATACTAACCATCGTTCATCGATGATTCACCAAAACTCTAACATATTCTATGTGTTGAGAGGTTCTGGTAATAACTCAACATCTTGGTCAACCTACAATGGATATTGGCCATTAGAACTTAGAGTAGATAATAACGCAGCTACATTTGGTGGTAATGTTACTGCAATCTACTCAATGTATGCAGAAAATTTCTATGATAGAAATAATAGTGGATACTTCTTAAATCCAGCATCGGATAGAAGTTCAAATATCAATGGATTTACTTCAAGAACAAAAGATACATTAGGTATTACATACAAATACAATAGACCTCGTTCATCAATTACTGGTGATACAAACTATTGGACTGGTGCTATGGGTTGGGGTCGAGAAGACTTCAACACAGTAATGACTTGGGGTAGTGGTTTCTTTGATACATGGTCAAATCCTGCAAATGAACCGCCTGATACTTCTCACTATGTTGGTGTTCAAGCATATCACTATACAAATGCTTACAATAGTGGTTATGGTTGGCAGATGGCAGGTGGTGTAACTGATTCACTTTGGTGGAGACATTCTTGGCCAAACAATAGTGGTTGGTTTAAGATTGCAATGTATGACAACAATGCATCTACATCAAACTTCTACGCAACTCGTTACTATGATTCGAACAACACTTCTTATTATGGTGACTTTGCCTCAACATCATATTTCAATGATATCAGACCAAATATCATGTATGATAGAAATAATACTTCATACTATTTTGGTTCAGGTTCGGGTAGTGCAAGAGCAAATGTGATGAGAGCATGGGATTTCTATGCTGATAACTGGTTTAGAAATTACAATAGTGGTGAAGGTTTATACAACCAAGCAACCGCAATGCATTGGTACTCTGATTCATCTCGGAGATGGAGAATGTACTCAACTTCATCCACATCTGAAATTTACATAACAACTTCTGGAAATAACCGGAGAGGTTATGTTTATGCTGATAATAGTAACAATATTGGTTTCTTAGATTCAGATGGAAACTGGGCAGTAAGAGTTGCAAGAGATGCTTATGTAGAATTAAGAGATAACAATGAAGTTACCTTTAGAGCAGGTCAAAGTGGTGTAGATGGTAACTATGGTACTGTTCAAACTCATGGTGGAGGTAAAGGTGGTTGGGAAGGATACTCAATCAACGCAAGATATGTATTCATGTCAGCAAATAGTAGCCAATGTGGTATCTACAATGATGTTGATAATGAGTGGATGTGGTATGCTGAAAGAAATGGTAACTCTTATATGTACCATAATGGTAGTTGGCAATTCTATGCTGCATCATATGGTATCTATGTAAGAGACCAAGTAAGAGCAGCAATTTATTATGACCACGATACAAACTATTACTTAAATGCAAATAGTGTATCATACTTGAATGATATTAGACCATTCATTATGTATGATAGAAATAATACTGGTTATTATGTAGATGCAAACTCTACATCAAGAATGTATAGAATTAATGCAAACTATCTATACGCATACGGTTGGGTTTATGCTCAAGACAATGTAATTGCATACTATTCTGATGAAAGACTAAAAGATAAAGTTGGTAATATCGAAAATCCATTAGATAAAATTTTATCACTAAATGGATTCTATTACACCAACAATGAGTTAGCAAAATCAGTTGGATATACTAAAGAAGAAAAACAACTTGGTTTATCGGCACAAGAAGTACAGGCAATATTACCAGAAATCGTACACCTTGCTCCATTTGATACTAAGTTTGATGATGAAGGAAATCCAATCGGTTCTAAATCAGGTGAAAACTACTTAACTATTGATTATGATAAGTTAGTACCACTATTAGTTGAGGGTATTAAAGAACAAAATAGTATCGTAGAATCACAAAAAGAACAAATTGAATATTTATCTAAAGAAGTATCTGAATTAAAAGATATGGTTAACAAATTAATTAATAAATAAAAATGGCTGTAACTTATAGTTGGAGATTAAAAAGTTTAAGAAAGGCAGATAAGCAAACATCTTACTCTGGTTCTTTAGAAACTGTTAATGATTACATTTTCCAAACATATTGGGAAAAAATCGGTACAGATGATTCTTTTCAAGATTCCGAAGGAAATAACATTGAAGCAATATTTGAAGGAGCAACACCATTTAATGTTTCTCAAACATATAATCCCGATGAATATACCCCGTATAATGAACTAACACAAACTCAAGTTTTAGAATGGGTTTTTGCAGAAATTTCTGGTAGTGAAGGATATGCGGAGCATATTGATTATAGAATCGAAAAAATGTTAGAGGAACAAAGACAATGGAACGAAACACGAATTGAAAGTGGTTCATTCCCTTGGGAAGAGTAGAAATAACAAACTAATTTGTGTTTTGAAAAAACTAATATATATTTATAAGGAGTAAAGAAAACAACATGGCATTAATAATTAACACATCAATCGGAACATCTAAAGGTATTACTGATGAAGGATATGTTCGTATTGAATCATTCGAGTTCAGAAAAAATTTAGGGTATTTACGAGTATTTCCCGTATTATACATGAATTCTGGTTCTGCTGAAAGTGCATCTTATGAGGAATATGATGACCAAAGACCTGATGCAGCAAATGAAGAACTTAAAGCAAAGAATGATAACATATTAGAAATCTATAAGTTTGCTGTTACCGAATCAGTTACAAGAACGAGAGACTTCTCGAGAACATACTTAGTTTCGGAGTCAGTAGACATTATGGTACCAGACCCTTCAAACCCTGGTTCTGAGATTACACAATCAAATATTGATTATAGAAACGAAACAGTTACTGGTAGTGAAGATTACCAAGTTAACTTAATTTCAACGAATCCTATATCAGAAGTTAGTATCTATGATTTTGCTTATCCTTTATTAAAAGCAAAATTAGAAGAAAGTTTTGGTGAGGGTAATGTTATAAACGGATAAATAATTGAATTTACCTTTTGGGTATTTTCTTTATATTTATATGTGTAATTTGATATTAGTCAAATAATAATTTACTTGGAGAAAAAATAACATGGCAGAAAGAATCGTATCACCTGGTGTATTTACAAGAGAGAATGACCTCTCTTTCTTAGCACAGGGAATTGGAGAAATAGGAGCAGCAATCGTAGGACCTTTCAAACAAGGACCTGCATTTGTACCTACAATCGTTCGAACTCAAAGTGAGTTTGAAGATATTTTTGGAACACCCGATGGGACTTACTATACTGAATATGCAGTACAAAACTACCTCAGAGAGGCAGGAGTTGTAACTGTTGTAAGAGTAATGAACGAAGGAGGTTACTCACAAGCAACACCAGTTGGTTTATTAGCATCTGGTTCTGATAACTCTACTAAAAAATTAGTAGGTGTGTTACACTCTACTGAAAATGGAGATGCAGAAGTTGGATTTGGTACATTTACAGTATCACCATCAACAACTACATCTGGTTCATTTGTAGTAAGTGGTAGTGGTATTGGTGAAGTATCTTCATCTATTTTAGAATCAGCAGCAAATGATATTACTGATGTATTTGGTGTATCACCTTTAGGTTCTAAAGATGGATATACTTATGCATATTTTAAGAACGCAGCATCAAATGTTGACTTAGAAGTAGCAGGTGGTGAAGCAGTAACTGCATTAGCACTACCAACTCAAGAATTTAATGGAGGTAGTCTAAGTGATGATGTATCAACAACAGGAGCATCAGTTGCAAATACTCCATATATCCAATCACAACTTATATCTGGTGAGAGATACGACTTATTCAGATTCCATACACTTGGATATGGTAACAACGAAAACAAAAGATTTAAGATTTCAATTTCCAATGTAAAAGCAGCAGGAGAAGATGGTGGAACTGATTACTCTACATTTACAGTAACAGTTAGAGCATTTGGTGATACTGATAAGAGAAAGTCAGTATTGGAAACTTATAATAATGTAAACTTAGACCCTGCATCACCTAACTTTATCGCAAGAAGAATCGGAGATAGATTTATGACTATCGATTCTAATGGTAAGATTACTGAATATGGTGATTGGGTAAATAACTCTAAATACATTAGAGTAGAAGTTAAAGAACAAGGATTATATCCAGTATCGGCAGCACCATTCGCACATGGAGCATATACTAACCCTATTAAAACTACAACTGATGCACAATCACTTTGGGTACCAGCAGTAGTATTTACTTCAGGGTCAACTGGTAATACAGCAGGTTCACCGATTAACTACTCAGGTTTCAATTTTGAAACAACTGGTGTAAAATATGATAATGGAAATTACCTAAACCCAATTCCAAATGGAGCACAAACTGGTTCAAATACAGCATTCGCATTTGATGGTAATGTATTAAGTGGAATTGATTATGTAATGAGTGGTTCGGATTCATCTGATATGGTTAAGAGACAATTCTCAGTAGCATTCCAAGGTGGATTTGATGGAGGTTCTCCTGCAATTAGTAAAAAGTACGGAACTAACATTACATCAGGAAACTCACAAGGTTTAGATTTATCATCATCAACTGCAAGTGGTTCGGTTGCTTATACTAAAGCATTAAACGCAATTTCAAACCAAGATGAGTGGGATATCAATATGTTAGTAACACCTGGTGTTGTTAGACAATTACACCCATCGGTAGTAACTAAAGCAATTGATGTTGTTGAAGCAAGGTCAGACGCATTCTATATCTCAGACTTTGGTAAAGCAGATGCAACGATAAGTGATATTACAACTCAAGCAAACGCAGTGGATTCTAACTATGTTGGAACTTACTATCCTTGGGTTAAGACAGTAGATACAAACACAAACAAATTGATAAGTGTACCACCATCGGTATTACTACCCGCAGTATATGCAGCAAACGATGCTATCGCAGCAGAGTGGTTCGCACCAGCAGGTTTGAATAGAGGTGGAATTACAGGAGCAGCATCAGTACTAAATAGACTGACTCATTCTGAAAGAGATACACTATATGAAAACAAAGTAAACCCAATCGCATCATTCCCTGGACAAGGTATTGTGGCATTTGGACAAAAGACTCTACAAGATAAAGCATCAGCATTAGATAGAATCAATGTTAGAAGATTGTTGATTGCAGTTAAGAAGTTTGTAGCAAGTACTTCAAGATACTTGGTATTCGAACAAAACACCGCAGTTACAAGAGGTAGATTCATCAACACCGTACAACCTTACTTAGAAGGTATCCAACAAAGACAAGGATTGTACGCATTCAAAGTAGTTATGGATGAGACTAACAACACACCTGATGTAGTTGATAGAAACATAATGGCTGGACAGATTTTCCTACAACCTGCTAAGACCGCTGAATTCATTGTAATTGACTTCAACATCTTACCAACGGGAGCATCTTTTTCGGCATAACAAAAAAGTGAATAACTAATATTTATTAGTATAAAGGAGAAAATAATAAAATGGCAGAAGTATTAGAATTTAACGAAATGTTCTTTACCAACTTCGAACCGAAGATGAAGAACAGATACATCATGGAAATTGATGGTATCCAATCGTACTTAATTAAGACGGCAAACAGACCTTCTATCAACTTTGAACAAATTAAGTTAGACCACATCAACACTTATAGAAAACTTCAAGGTAAAGGAGAGTGGCAAGATTTAGAGATTACTCTATATGACCCAATCGTACCTTCAGGAGCACAACAAGTGATGGAGTGGGTAAGATTAGGACAGGAATCAATCACGGGTAGAAGAGGATACGCAGACTTCTACAAGAAAGATATTGATTTCTATATGTTAGGACCTGTTGGAGACAAAATCGAACAATGGAAACTAAAAGGAGCATTTATCGTAGCAGCAAACTTTAATGATTTAGATTTCTCCTCTAATGACCCTGCTGATATTTCTCTTACTTTAGCATACGATTACGCTATTTTAGAGTATTAAAATATAATCCACTACTATTAATAAAGGGAGTGATTCTTTTCGTAAGAATAACTCCTTTTTTTTTAACTTTTTTCTTTTTATATATTTATATACACAATTAAAGAACAAAAGTTATGAGTGAAAAACAATTTGACTTTCCAACGGAAGTTATTGACTTACCATCTGAGGGTAAAGTATATCCATTAGATAACCCTCTTTCTTCGGGTAAAGTAACATTGAAATACATGACTGCCAAAGAAGAAGATATTTTATCTTCACAAAACCTTATTAAAAAGGGTGTTGTGTTGGATAAATTATTTGAATCTATTGTAGTTGATGATATAGACATCAATGATATTACAATTGGTGACAAAAATGCAATCATTCTTGCTACAAGAGTATTGGGGTATGGACCTGAATATCCAATGAGATTTTATTCATCTAAATTGAATGAAGAAGTTGACGCAACTATTCACTTGGGTAAAGTAAGTACAAAAGAAGTTGATTTATCAGTATTTAATAACAAAAATGAATTTGAGTTTGTAACACCAGCAGGTAAAAACAAATTAATATTTAAGTTATTAACACATGGTGATGAAAAGGCAATAGAAAAAGATATTGCTGCATTAGAAAAGTTTAACAAAGATGCATCCTTTGATATTACTACTCGATTAAGATATATGATTAAATCTGTTGATGGAAATGAAGATGTAGGATTTATCAACAAGTTTGTATCAAATATGTTAGTTAGGGATAGTAGGGCATTTAGGAACTATGTCAAGAAAATCCAACCTGACATGGATATGACTTATGTACATGAGCATGAAGATGGTGAGAAGGAGGAAGTGCCCATTACCTTGGGCGTTAACTTTTTTTGGCCTGGGGAAGACTCATAGTGCACAAATGCACAATCAAATTTTTGATTTGTGTTATTATGGTAATGGATTTATTCAATCCGATGTATATCAGATGCCAACATACCTCAGAAACTTCTACTATAATAAATTAGTAGAAGCAAAGAAAAAAGAAAAAGACGCATACGATAAGGTTAATAATAAAACCAAACCACCTTCTAAAGTTAGGGTAAGGAAGTAGTATATTTCCTATCCTAACTTTTTTTGTATTCCGATATTTATAGTTGTATAATTACATAAAGGAATAACTTATGGCACGATATAAAATTTCAAAAGAAAACATTAATGAGTTTTTTGGTTTGTTTGGTAAAAAGAAAAAACCAAAGAATGTTGATGATTTAATTAAGAATGACCCTGTTCTTCAAAAATTAGATAAACAGATTGGTGACTTAAATAAAAGGGCTATGGACCGTTTGGAAAAAGACAAAGATGCTATGGATTTATTAAAAAAACATGGTATTATTGTAAAATAAGACTTAGTTTAGATGGCAGATTCTGGTAGAGAAATAAAAAACTTAGAAAAACTCCAGCAAGAGGAGCAAAGACTTTTAGCCTTACAAAAAGAAAGGGTAAAAGAAAAGAAGAAACTGCACCATATGCAAGAGAAGCAATTAAAAAGGCTTCAAGATGAAATAAAACTCAAGAAAAAAGATTTAGAAGAAACAAAGAAGGCAAATAAAGAATATGATTCTTTTCTAAAATCTTATAATAAACTAAGTAGTGCTGTACAAAACCAATTAAAAGGTAGTAATGAAAAAGCAGGCACATTTCTTAGTTTAGGTAGACAAATTGCAAATCAAAAAGCAGTAGAGGCTAGATACTCCGAAGATACGAGTAAGCAGGGCAAAAAACAATATGAAGCTGCCCAAAGTAGACTAAGTATTTTAGGAGACATAAGTTCAGACTTACTAGCTCAGGCAAAAGCAACTCAAGATGCTGAAGATAAATTAAAAGGAGTATCTGGTTTAGAAAAGGAGTTAAGGGATTTTAGGGCTTCGGCTACAGAATTAGATGAAGAGCAAATTAAACTGGGTGAAGAGGCCATAATACAAAAAGAATTATTAAAACAAAAACAAGAACAGTTAAATCAATTACAAGAATCTCAAAAAGATTTATATGATGCACTACCAGACTCAATAAAAGGTATGGTTAGTGGTGCACAAAAATTTGGAAGTGCATTAGTTACAGGAGCACTACCACTTGTATTGATTTCAAGTCTTGCAATTGCAACCCTATCATCATTTACAAAATTAGATTCTGCAGCCGAAGATTTCAGAAAGGAAACAGGAATCACTAACTCTCAAATGGGAGAGATGAAATCTCAGGCAAATGATATTGTAAAAGAATTTGCTGGATTAGGTGTTGAAGCAACAGATGTTTTTAACACTATAAAGGCTCTTAAAACTCAATTTAGTGATATAGTACAACCAAGTCAAGAAGTTGTTAGTGCATTGACCGTAATGACTAAGAACTTTGGAGTATCTGCTGAAAATGGTGCAAAAGTTCAAGGTATATTTGAACAAATAGGTGGTTTGTCTGCAGAAACTGCAGCAAGTACTCAATTACAAGTTGCTAATATGGCAAATCTTGCAGGAGTTGCTCCTGCTAAAATAATGGAAGATATTGCCGAGAACGCTGAAATTGCCTCTACTCTATTCCAAGGGGATGTTGAGTCATTAGCACAAGCAGCAATAGAAGCAAGAAGATTGGGTACTAACTTAAAGTCAGTTGCAACAACAACGGAACACCTATTAGACTTTCAAGGAAATATTGGAGATGAATTAACTGCTGCAACTTTTGTTGGTGGACAATTTAATTTAACACAAGCTCGTTCCCTTGCTGCAGCAGGTAAAACGGTTGAAGCACAAAAAGAAGTTCTGAAACAACTTCAAAGAAGTGGTGACTTTAGAAAGAAAGATTATTTTACACAACAACAACTTGCTAAAGCAGCAGGCATGAGTGTTGAGGAAATCAATAAACAATTAAATGCTCAAGAAAAATTAAACTCATTATCATCAGAACAAAGAGCATTAGCAGATAAAGCAATTGAACAAGGTTTAGATATTACTGATATTAGTAAAGAAGATTTAGCAAACCAAGTTGCATCTTTTGCAAAACAAAAAGAAATACAAGGTAATCTTACTGATATTAAAAATTCATTCGAAGGAATTATTTCATCGGTTGGTTCGGTATTTGTACCTATCTTAAATGGAATTGCTACTGTTATTAATTATATAAAAGATAGTATTGCTGGATTAGTTGGATTCTTTGGTACACTTGCAGCTTTATCTACTATAATCTACTATAATAAAATGAAAACTTATGTACTTGCAAAAAAAGAAGCAATATTAGAGGCATGGAGAACAAGAAAGAGTATTATTGGTGCAGTTGCTAGTATATTCCAAGGTCAAGGTAAATTACCTATTATTGGTGCAATTATTGCTGCAGCAATGGTTGGTGGTTTATTTGCTGCAATTGCAAAAGGTAGTAGTAAAGCAAATGACTTTTCACAAGGTGGGTATGGAAAACGAATGATGTTTTCACCAGAAGGAACTATATCATTTAATGATAGTGATACAATTCTTGCTGGAACCAATTTAGGTGGAGGTGGTGGAGGAATGACTGCTGCTCAAGCAGAACGATTAATAGCAGCAGCTGAAAAACAAAGAGAAACTTACTTAGATGGTAGAAGAGTTACCGCAAATGTTGAACGAGCAGTTGATATGTCAACAAAAAATAATGCATCAATAGGAACTTAATATGGCACAGACTTTAGAAGAATTATTTAATAATGGTACATTAGAAAGAGGACCTTATGCAGGACAAACTCCTAAAGATGCCTTTACTCCAAGAAATTCTAACAAAATTCCATTATCATCTAACTCACCCGTAATCAATGGAACTACTATGAAACTTGTGAATAGACTCAGAAGTAGAAATGGTAGTACATTAGAAGAAACAATCTTAGAACAAGAGACAACGGGTATTAGAGTATTAGG
>Ga0255743_10002121_pt1 | contig 16580 bp, 4 predicted proteins | sample 101ome_19_FD_179950 | JGI IMG/M metagenome (GOLD analysis project Ga0255743, IMG submission 179950) | Coastal salt marsh microbial communities from the Groves Creek Marsh, Skidaway Island, Georgia - 101405AT metaG (version 2) | ecosystem: Environmental > Aquatic > Marine > Intertidal zone > Salt... | reverse complement strand
GACTACTCCGGGGAGGGACACACACTCACCGATAACAGCGAGAGTTTCTCCGGGAACGCCTGGTCGTTCTCGTCCCTCTCGACCTCGAACGTCACGATGTCTACCGGGGACTTGGCGATGGAGGGGACGCACCCACACTCCGTGTCCCTGTGGTTCAACGCGGCGAACGTCTCCTCGAATGCCACACTGTTCCACGTGGGGACCGCGGCGGGTGAGGGCGACGCCAAGACGTCCATCTCACTCACGGAGTCCGGACACTTGGGTTGGATCGATGGTGGTGACAATCAGTTTGTGACGTCGAACACATGGCACAATCTCGTGTACACCACACAAGGGGCGGGAGGCGTTCGCACGTGCTACCTCGACGGCCGAAAGTTGGGGGACGCCCAAGTGCAAGACACGTTCGGGGACTATCCACCGTTTGCGATGACCACGTATTCGGAGTATGGGTACACGGTGAGTGCGAGTGGTGTACCCAACGGTACTTATGCACCTTATCACGCCTTTAATAATACTGTCGCAGAAGGGAACGGTAGTTGGCATAGTGGGTTCACGTATGAGACGTCAGGTTCTCGAGAAAGTACAACTTCAACATTATCAAGTTGGACTGGCGGCGGAGGAGGTCATAATGGTGAGTGGCTTAAAATTGAAGTACCATTTAAACTCGTTTTGAATAGTATAACTTTCAGACAGAGAACTGCAGCCCCTGGGCAACATCCTAGGCTTTTTAGTATAGTGGGTTCAAATGATGATTCAAACTGGTATCTTGTACACGAAGAAGTGAGCAGGACATTCGCAACTGCAAATGCCCCAGATCCAGATTCCCATACTATGACAGGACCGTATGCGGGTACAGCTTGGAAATATTTTGCCGTTGTGATTAGAACTGGTGCAACCGATAATACGTACAATCACGTGGCGATAGGTGATTGGCAACTCTACGGCCACAAAGAGAACGACACCACCCGGTTCCCCATCTCGTCGACCGTGCTGAAATATCCGCACATCGCGATGACTGGACCGGCACAGCGGGGGTATGTGGCGAGTGCGAGTAGTCAGTATCACGACAACAATTACCCACCTTACAACGCTTTCAACAATGTATTCACTGGTAGTGACCCCACGCACACGTGGAACTCAAAGGCAAGCGCGTACAACACGTCCAGCGGAGAATATAACGGTTCGGATAACTTTTCGACGACCATTTCCGGGACCGCGTATGCGGGTGAATGGATCCAAATCGAGTTGCCACGCAAGGTCGTGGCATCTGCGCTCAAACTTGGTTCGTATGGATCGAACTCCGGTCGATCACCGAGAGACGGTACTTTTGCCGGGAGTAACGATGGTTCAACGTGGGATTTACTGAAAACATACAGTGGCGAAACGTCGTGGACACAGGGAACTCTCAAATCGTTCGCGCCGAGCAATAACACGACGACCGCGTACAAGTATTTCCGATTCGTGATCACGCACGTCCAGGTATCTAACGACGGACTCACTGCTTTACAAGCATTTGAAGTTCACGGCACCGAACCAGAGGACGTGATCGCCCGCGTCGGCGAGGGCTTGGACGGCAAGGTCGCGAACTTCCGGGTCTACGACAAGTACCTGCACGAGGAGCAAGCCCTCGAACTGTGGGATGCCCAAAAGGATCAGTTCGGTGTGGCGACGTCGTCGGTCGTCGTGCACAGGGGACGGCTGGGTGTGGGCACGACGGAACCGGAGGGAAGGTTCGCGGTCCTCGATGAGCCCGGGGACATGGAGGAATTCCCACCGAGGGCGATGACGGCCGCGGAGACCCATATGGAAGGACATGGGGTTTTTAAGGCAAGTGCGAGTTCCGTGATGGATACTAACTCGTGGTTTCCATGGATGGCATTTGATAAAAATGGTGCTTACGGATGGCATAGTCGCTATACGGGTCAATCTGGTGGTGGCGTTGACGGTACAGGTACGACCTGGTATAGTTCAGATGGTACATATGGCGGTCCAAACTCACTCGGCGGATATCGTGGTGAATGGATTCACTTGGAAATGCCATACAAAGTGAAACTAAACAAGTTATTGTTTTTGCCGAGGTATAGTGTTCCGAAACGTTCACCACAGGATGGTGTATTGCTAGGAAGTAACGACGGTTTATCTTGGACAGTTGTACATTCTTGGTCGGGTGTGACGTCTTATGTAGCATATGAATACACAGAATTCGATATTTCAACATCATCCTATTTCAGCCACTACGCACTAGTGAGTTCAAAATTGATTACAGATGGTAACACTGATAGTCTTCAGATTATGGAACTCCGCTACTTCGGCACCCGCCAAGGTCAATCCACCCTCCACGACGGGGAACTCAAACTCACCAAAAACCTCACGGTGCCTCGCATCGGGCCACCGCTCGACGCGGACGACACGCCCCAACGGGACAAGCTCGTGGTGGAATACAACACCTCGACGAACCCCACGGAGAACGGGGTGGTGCGGGATACGAGTGGACGGGGCTTGGATGGTCTCACGTACAACGGGGCGTCATACGACGCCACGGAGAAGGCTTTGGTGTTTGATGGGTCAAATGACTACGTGAAAATTGACAACATCGGCAATCCGGCCGGTGGTTGGGCGCATAGTTTCTCGGCGTGGTTCAAATTAGATAATACCCCTTCCGGTGAACATCTCTTCCAAATTGGTAATGGTCTCGTGTCTGGATCTTTTTCACCAGGTAATTCTTATTCTGGTCTTTATTTTTCGTCTACACAGACTGGTTGGTATTTTTACTCAAACGATCATGCCTTTGATTTCATACCCGCCGCCGGAACCTGGTATCATATAGTGGGTATATACCCAGGTGGTTCCGCTGCTAATCGCACGTTATATGTGAATGGAGTTAAACAGTCTGTTAAATCTGGAACAACACCCGGAACTTTAACGTGGGATGTCGAAGCAAATTCAGACCTGGCAATAGGTGCCGATTGGAGCCGACATGATACGGGGTACGGAACACCCATTGAAGGTCAAAGTCATTGGATGGAAGGCTCCATCTCCAACTTCAAACTCTACGACGTCGCCCTCGCGGCCACGGAAGTCAAGCGACTCTACGATATGGGTCGGTGCGACGAGGGACACCACGTCGTGAATTTCAGCAAGACGCGGGTTGGCATCGGTTTGGGGGATGGGGAGGCTCCGAGCGCGGCTCTAGAGGTGCGGAACGGTGCAAATATTGGTGGGGATGTGAATGTAGGTAATAACACAGGTGTCGTCACTTTACAGGCGCATCCATTCACCACGGTCGATTTAGGCCCATCTACTTCAAGTACTCTCACACAGTTCGATACAGCTGACTACAAAGGTATTTGGCTCGCAACATTGACAAGGCCAGATGATAGGCACGGCGATGTCGGATTAACTACGTCTGCAATTATTCACAAGACAAACGGAATTCATATAACTACATTACATTCCAGTGCTTACATTCTTATCACCAACGACGGTAATTCGATTAAAATAGGGAGTGGTTCGTCCGTCAGTAAGAACAATCTACCTGGAACATACCCGTTTGAACTTAGAATGGTCCGTTTAATGTATTAAAAATGTATACATATTATAAATGTACGAAGACGTCATCAGGGTTGGACAACTAAGATACATGTTGCGTTCGAAACGAAATGACATGCTTTCGAATACTGACTGGACACAGGGCAACGATGCACCCTTATCCGAAGAAGAAAAAAACACGTGGAAATCTTATCGCCAAACCCTCAGAGACCTTCCTACATTGGCATCACCCGATCTCAGTGTGTGGGTCACCGATGAGTGTGGACCGTTGCAGGTGGGTGATAGACTCATGCTCTCTTCCAACGTCGAAGGTTATTTCACAAAAGGTGAGCCCGCGGTGCTCAAAGTGAGGACAGCGTGTGATTTTTCTAATACCTACTACTCCAACATCGTCTCCGTGACCCAGTCTAACGTGGTCGTGACGAGTGAGACCGAAGAGCCCGGATATGTCGAGAACTGTTATTGGACCTCCAGTAGCATTTCACACTACGAGGGGAATGCCGTGTCCCACTATTCAAATGTCGTCATCTACGACGGTGTCAGTGTGTACACGAACGTACAAGTTGGCGAATACTCCAACTTGGCCACGGAGATCCAAGAAGGATACACAGCCGTCGTGGTCAGCAATGTGTCCCCGGTCGAAATTGAAGGGTACACACCGGTCCTCGTGTACTCCAACGTGAGTTCGGACTCGTACGACGCCAATGTGCACACTGAGCACACCAAAGTCATCACACACTACTCGAACATCTCCGTGGTCGAGGAGGTCACGTATTCCAACATAACAGATGCTGAATACGCCAACTTGAGCACGGAGTACGTCGTGACCCCCGGGTACACGGAATTTGTCAATGAGGCCTCAAACACGACGATTCGCGTGGAGCAGTACGCGGCTTTGACCCCTGAGGAGAGGGCGGCGTACGTCGTGCAGACCATCGCACCGGTGACGTCCAACTTACAATCCCACTATACCCAACAAACGAGGACCGTGCCCCACGTGATTCGTGAACTCGAGGGTGGCATCAAGGCTCGGTACGTGTCGTGTGATTATGTTTAATTTTTCTTCGGTAACAATAGAAAGTGATGGTGTATACCGTCGATTTTTTGGGTGACGCCCAACTCAAATGTAGGAACATCTCCCTCGACGGGGTGCGCATTCGGGCACAGGAGTACGTCGGATTACAGGCCGTCACGGATGTGAATAATGAGACATCGAACACGATCGCGATATCCAACGTCACGCAATCTACGAGTCAGACGACGGGTGCGTTCACGGTGTCCGGTGGCGTGGGCATAGCGAAGGACCTACATGCATCGAAGATCGTGGCAAACACGCCGTCGTCCGATTCGAATGGGAGCCAGTTAAACGTTGGGAATCTTCAGGGTTCGTATCTGGCGCTCGGGGCCCACACCGAGTATTCATGGATGCAATCGCGGAACTCCAAACCCTTATCTCTCAACGCACTGGGGAACAACGTCGGTATCGGGACGACGACTCCTGAAGATAATTTACACATCCACGCAAACGAGGCTGGTGGCACACAACTAAAAATAGAAAATACGTACACCACGGGTGATTCGAGAGCCGGATTATTTTTACAAACACGGAATTCAGACAACTTTGCGTTGCAATTCACACCTACTAATGATTCTATTATTTTAGATAATAAGGGGCAGGGTGGATATTCATTCTATCAAAAAGACAGTGGCGGTACAACAAACAATGTCATGCAAATCCTCCCAAACGGCAACGTCGGCATCGGGACGGCGAATCCGGCGTTAAACTTGGACAATTATTACAATAGTGCACGGATCGCGGGAACGACCCAATATTACGTGAGCGGAACGAGCACGAACACGACTACGTACATTTACATCGGACGTTTTTGGACGTACGGTACGGTGACTGTGAATTTTACCGCCTCTGGCAGTTCATCATTTTCAGCGAATTACGCAACGTTCACACGTCAGTTTAACGATAAACCAACCGTCGCATATTTATTGAACGGTGACCAATACACGACCCACCACTTTTATTATCAATCGGTCGATTTTTATAGTTATGACGTGTGGCACAGACAAGATAATCTCACCAATTTGGCTATGCGCTTCCACGTCAGTGGACCTAGTATTAGTCTACCGACTGAACCGTCGTCGCCCACCCTCACCGAGTGTGCGTACGGACACCGTGCAAAACAGTGGCCAGGTGGAGGACTCCTGTATAATACTTTTGACGGCAGAGTCGGCATCGGGACGGCGAGTCCATCGTACAAGTTAAATGTACTCACGGACACGAATTACGATGGTATATCCCTGCGGGACTCAACTCGAGAACTTTTAAAAATAGCAAAGGGTAATAATGGTGCTTACATTAATATGTTTGATTCTGGTGTGAGTCAAGTGAATATATCTACCTCGGGGAACAGTTGGATTAATGGCGGCAACGTCGGCATCGGGACGTCGAGTCCGTCGCATAAATTAACTGTGGCAGCAGCATCGGGTGACGCAGAAGTTCATATACAAGCACAAGGAAATGGTAGCACTGGTGCAATTATTTACTTTAACGGAGCGGCTACGAATCAGCGTAAATGTGCAATCTTATCATCTCCAATCAACTCGTGGTGTAGACAAGATTTACACTTTTGTCATAATACGAGCCTAAATTACGACGATGCCACCATTGCCGATTCCAAAATGGTCATCACAAATGCTGGCAACGTCGGCATCGGGTTTACGAATCCTGGACTTCCATTGCAGGTGAATGGAACAATAAGAGGTACGACGTTGAGTGTCAATGGGGTTGGTTACATGGTTTCGGGCAATGGGAACCTTTCACCTAATGTCGGCAAAGACACTGGTATATCTTTATACGCAAGTACTGGTGGTGGTTCTATTTATTTAATGATCAGTGCGCAAAATAACGCGGGAAGTCAAACAGGTACTTGGGTGTACATTGTGAGAAGATACTATAGTACACAGAATACATGGACAAATTCGAGTGCTACCGTGAAGGAACTTGCAGCTATGAATGGAATGACCATCCCAAATCCAGGAAATCCTACATTATCTCTAAACTCGACTACTGGTCGTTTGGAATTTAGTTTTGGTACTGCTGTTAACTACAAATTCACAGCGTACGTGATTTAATTTCTCGTGTCATGATATATGGGACTCATCGTTGCGGACGACCTTATTCTTCAGAATGGCATGACTCTCAATGATTACTACATAAACATTGACGACATTCGAATTTTGAAATCAAATATTGACGCTTTTAAATACACGATTTCTGCAACTGCCAACTATTATGTCAACAAAACGGCACGCGAGGGTCGAAAGGCATCACTCAATGCTCATGATGTCATCATTTCGACTGATACACTGCCTAACATTCATTCGCAACTTTATGAAGAACTCAAAAAATCTTTTACGAGTTTCACCGATGATTTATAAGTATTCTGGAAAACGTGTGAATACATTTAATAACACGTGAATTTTTCCTCACGCTATATTAAATGCCCATCGAAGCACCGAGTGGAACATTGGACATTGAAAACGCCAAACTACGCGTGAGCGAGTTCAGTGCGACGACGAGTGTTGGCATCGGCACCGAAAACACACAGACGCACCCACTCTACATCTACAAGGCCTCCGAACCGGAGATAGTCCTCCAGGAAGGCACGACGGCCGCCGCGAAGTTAACGTCGAATGACGGCAGTCTAATCATTCAGTCGGGTGTCACCCTCAGTGACAGTTCCACCGGAGACATCGTGTTTTCGGACATGGGTGTGGCTAATAGACGGATGACCATCAAGGGGTCCTCGGGAAATGTTGGAATAGGCACCACCAATCCGACGGAGATATTTCACGTACACGAAAACATCTCCACTACCGGTCATCAAATAATATCCAGAGTCGGTGGGTCCACGTCTTCATATAACACGCTCGTGTTTGGTTCAAAGGAAGGAAGACCTCACATAGGAGGACACAGGGGTGATTACGGTTTATGGGCCGACCTATCGCTCCAGAACGACCTGATGGTTCTCAAACAGAGCAATATGAGTGTCGGCATCGGTACAACAAATCCCGTTGGAGATCTTCACATCACGGCAGGAACCACGACCGGTTCAATCACGGAGATATATCTCGGTGACACCAACGCTCCCGATGCAACGTCCATCATGAGATATTACAAGGGTGATAACGGGTCCAATCCGGGTCGTCTCACGTTCGGGAATTGGGGGGATGACTTTGCCACGGGAACGACCACGATGTGCATAAAGAAAGGTGGCAACGTCGGCATCGGAAGTTCGAGTCCCGAATATAAATTAGACGTGCTTGGTATATCACGCGTCAGTTCAAGATTGAACGTCCACCAAGGCTCGGAAGCACCCGTATTTAGTAATGTGATGGCGACGAGCAGCGATGGTGGTCGAGCGCAATTAGTCGTGAGTTCGGCATACAGCGATATCATGATCGCGTCATCGAGAGTAAATAACGTTCACGGTTCGACGTTAAGTTTTATGACGTACAATCCATCGGACACGCTTGATCACAGAGCATTTGTGATCAATCAAGGCAATTGGGGAAGTAGGAAACACATGCTCGATTTCGGTTATGAAGATGCCGGTTACAGCAATCCACACTACAACGTTAACGTAGTTCGTACCTCTACAATGACATTGGACGGGTTAAATAGAAGGGTCGGCATCGGGTCGACGAATCCGACGACGGCCCTCGACGTGGTTGGAACGACGACTGTCAGTGGAGAAGTGCACATCGCGACGACGTCCACGAACGGGGGACCACTTACCATTCGTGCTAAAAAGGGTATGTATTCCGCTGCATCACTCAGTTCTTTACGTTCAAACGCATCCGTGACGATTCATGCAACCGGCGCAGATGCCGACGCACTGTGTATCGGCATGCTTGGTACAGATACCGCCGGCAACTCCGGTGACAATCCATACGCGTACATTCAGAACATGTGGGACAATCAATTATCTGCGAGACCGTTACTGTTGAATCCCGCTGGTGGCACTGTTTGCATAGGTTCGGCGACTCCAACTACTACTACAGAAGGTCGGTTGGAAATTAAAAACGGTGACAATTCAATCGTGTACCTTGGACCAAACAGCACCTGGAATTCATATTTAATTCTCGGGGCAGGTCCAGATCAAACAGTCGCCAATGACGGATCTCGATGTCAAGTCATCAGTACGAACGGTAACTTACACTTGGACGCCGGACACAGCAGAGACATCTTTTTAAACTATTATCGGGGTAACAGTGTCTTGTTTGGAAGCACAGCCACGGCCGTTCACAGTTCTGACGATCGCTTGAAAACGCAAGAGGAACTCATCGAAAACGCCACCGACACGCTGATGAAATTAAAACCCCAAAAATATTTGAAAAAATTACGACTGTCTGAAGAAGAAACTCGGCCACCAGTAGTCGAGGCGGGTCTCATCGCACAAGACGTGTGGTACGACGCACCGGAATTGCGTTTTCTCGTAAAACTTGGTTCGGACGCAAATCCGAGCACAGAGAAGCCTCCGGAACCAGTGCCCGGTGACATTCAGCAAGATCCGGATTATTCAAGTTGGGGCACGGAAGAGTCCTCACTCAGTTATATTGGCCTCATCCCGTATCTCATCAAATCAAATCAAGAGTTACACGCGCAACTCACATCCGTCCTCGCGAGGCTTGACGCTCTTGAAAACGCGTGAACGCATTTAATAACATGTGAATCTTTTCCTCACACTATATTAAATGTCTTTGAGTTCGGACGGAAACCAGGGGTATCTAGATATTCGCAACGCCATATTACGCGTTGGCACGCTCGATGTCTACGGCATCACCGGCGTCGACCAGGTGACGAACGTGGTGAAGCAAAATTCCGTCCTCATTTGGGATGACCAGGGAAGCGACATGACGACCCCACCCTTTCAGAAGGGTGCGGGGGTGTTGCGCTCGACGTCTCCACCCGAAATCAACCTCGTCGACAGCGCGGGGAACAACTTCATGTACCAAGGCCTCAAGTTGCCCAACTCCTGGCAAGGCGAGTTCGATCTCTATTTCGCCGACGCCACCGAGGGTGCGATCAATTGTCACTTTTACACGACGTCCACGACGTCCTACACCGACGATGGGTACGAGTTGGCCTTTGACAGAGAGAATTCCACTGTGACCCTTCGCTACGACGCCACGCAAGTCGCACAAGCCACCGGGGTGAGCCTCTCTTCGACGCAGTGGCACACGGCCTCTGTGACCTTCAACCGAGGGGCGTGGGCGGTCGCCCTCGACGCCGAACGCGTTCTCACCCACGACGACGACGAGAGAAGCGCGGTCTACGACAACACCACCGGGCAGTACGTGCGCTTCGAGACCACGGCGACGACCGATCGCAAGGTGCGTTACATCAAATTCCTCAACAACGGGGCGCCGTGGCTCGAGTCCAACGCCGGCCACCTCTACAACCTCTCCTCTAACGTCGCCATCGGTGTGAGTGAGGACGACTACAGGTTCAGCGTCGCCGGAACCGCGAACGTCGGTGCCCTCACGACGACCTCCGTGAACGTCACCGGGGGGGTCGACGCCACCTCCGTGAGCACCGGTGACCTCACCCTCACGGGGCTCGGGGTGGAGTCGAACATTCACACGAGCAACTTGTACGCCTCCGGGTACGTGGGCGTAGGGACGGAGAGTCCAGAGGCATCCCTAAATGTCATCGGTAGTAGCGATTTATCTGGAAATCCAACCAACGCGATCGCGTCTTTCAGAGCCAGTACCGCAAATCCAGGCACTAGCGATGCCGGTGTAGTCATAGGGTCTGTGAATGGAAACTCGCCCTATATCGCCGATGTTAGTAGCGCTTCGTTAGGTTTGAATTTTTACACACAAAATAATAAGCGTATGAAAATCAAAAGTGATGGCAACGTCGCCATAGGGACGCACGACCCACAGTACAAATTGGATGTCGCGGGTACAGCCAACGTCGGCGCCATCACCATGAACAGCAATGTGTACGCACCGAATCTCCCCCTCGCCGAAGTCGCATCGAATCTCGTGACGTGGGACAGCACCACCGGTGACCTCATGGACTCCGGGGGTCTCATCTCCAACAAGTTGGCCATCGTCTCCGAACAACCGCCGGCGGCCCTCACGGGCGATTCTACGGTGGTCGATGGACACGGGAGGTACAAGGTGACGAGTTCGAGTGAAGGTAACGAACCGAACTTTGGTGACTGGAACTGCTTTAATAAAGCAACTGGTGGCAACAACGCGTGGCACACTGACGTGAATTACGATCTGGCGACTGGTACACATAACAACTCTGCAGTCACGTTAGGTGGTGTTCAGGGTGAATGGGTAAAACTTGAATTACCTTATAAAACCATTTTACGGCACATCGTACTAAACGCCCGCGACTCATCGGTAGCGAATCGCGCACCCGTCGATTTTACTTTACTAGGGAGCAATGACGACTCTACGTGGACGTCTTTGCTGAGTATAGATGGCGAATCGTACACTGCCGAAGAAAATCATACGTTCGCCGTAAACGCGTCTGCGTATTATAAGTACTACGCCCTCGTCGTCGAAAAAATCGGCGTAACCTCACAAGGAAATTGTGTCCTTGGCGAATGGCGCCTCTTCACCGAAACCTTCACGGTCGATGCCGGTGTCGTCTCCACGACGGCCGCTTCCGGTTTGGATGTGGGCTACACCGAACATCCGGAACCCATGAGGGACTACCACACCTACGTGGAGGGTCAGGGCACCTACGAGGCGAGTGCGAGTAGTTATGATTCAAGCGGTTCTCTGTATCCTTGGGAAGCGTTTGACAATAACACGTCTACGAGGTGGGCAATTGGTGCTTACAATGCCTACAATCAAACGACCGGTGAGTGGGATCAGACAGCAATTACTAATTATCCACATGTATACACAGATGATGTCGGTGGAACGCGCTATGCGGGACATTGGCTCCAGATTAAACTCCCGTATGCCATCACGCTCTCTCACTCCAATGTATATCCAACAAATACTCTTGAATATCGTGCACCTAAGGACGGGGTCATTCTCGGTTCGAATGACGGCCAGAACTGGTACAAGTTGACTCAGTTCACTGGAAAGACGTATACGTCCGCAACGTGGACACGCATCGACGTCAACGCGACGACACCGTACCAGTACTATAGAATGTGTGTGACAAAAGTTGGGACGGGGACGTACCAATATGGGTACGTAGAACTCACCGAATGGCGCCTCTTCGCCGAAAAGTCGGTGACTCGCATGGAAAACGTGCACATCTCCGGTGACCTCTCGAGCGAGACTCTCCAAACGGGGTATATCAAGTGGCCCCGGGTGCAACTCAAGGCGAATGACAGTGAGGGGTACGTGGCGAGTGCGAGTAATGTGTACAACTCTGATGTGAGCACAGCACCTTACACGGCATTCAATAATTACAGAGAAGTCAAATCTAATGGTTATGCCGACGCATTCGTCGGTGGCAATGGTGATTTTACATCCGGCGTGGCAAACAAAAGTCGCACGACGGGCACGGATACGTTCAATCACGAATGGCTCCAAATCCAAATGCCTCGCGCTATCACGCTTTCTTATTTCACTTTGCTTCAACGTGTAAAGAATTTAGATAATGACAACGACATGCCCAAGAATGGACGCATGTATGGTTCGAATGATGGCATTTCATGGACGAAATTGGTCACGTTTAGTGACCTCACCTATGAGAGGTTTGAAGAAACACGCGTACGGGTGAACAGCACTACTCCGTACTCTTATTATCGCCTCGCCGTGACTGAGACTGTTGGGAACGCTCAAGTCTACGTCGCGGTGGGTGAACTCCAACTCTTCGAAGCCGCCACGGGGGTGGGTACCGCCCCGACCAGTGCCAAGTTGCAAGTGGCTGGCTCCCTCGGGATGGCCAAGGGTGCGGAGTTCTTCGCGGGGGATGACGTCGTGATGGAGTTACCGAAGCACGATAGGCCACTGACGAAGTATCCGGAGATATTGTTGGGTGGAGTGGACAATCAAAGTCTTGGTGGGTATGTTGTAAGTTCCTCGTCGACTGCATTTAATAGCACGGGGTTCTATAACTCTAACGTGTACAACGGCATAATCGGTAACGAAGGGTGGCACACAGACACATCCACAAACGCTTCGATTGGAGGTGTATCTGGACACTGGCATAAAACAGAAATGCCAAAGGCTATCAAAGTAAAATACTTCGATGTAGCGGCACGACCCGGGTTTACAACAGATCAGGCTCCCAGAGACTTTACAATCTTAGGCTCAAATGATAATTTGCAGTGGACTACATTGAAGGTTGTTACGAATCAGACGTATACTAACTATCAATACGCGAGAGTCAGTGTTGATGCGACGCAATATTATAAATATTTCGTATTTTCGATTCAAAGTAACGCACAAGGTAATTCTCCAAATAGCGGAACCACTGTCGGGGAAATTCGCTGGTGGGGCTACGAAGAAGGTGACACCTCCGTGGACGTCGTCCATAGGAGCATCCCGAACAAGCCCGGGCAGCAACACCTCGAGGTGTACTGGGACGCCAACGACAGTAATTCGTACAGTTTCGCGAACAGTTCGAATGTCTATGATCTCTCCGGGAATGGGGTGAAGGGGACCATCACCGGTAACAATGGCTTCGACACCGAATACAACGCGTGGGAGTTCGATGGCAGCGGGGATTACATTAGTGGAACACTCAATACGACCACTGGCGCATGGGTACACTCATTTTCATTTTGGATGAATGCAGATACACTAGGAGGTTCTAGTTCGGGTCACTTCGTAACGCTTGGCGCAGAGGCCGATGACAGTACATCCACAATACGATTTGCTGGACAAGACAAGTTTCAGTGGTATTTCTGGGGCAATGACCTTCGTTTTGATGCACCCGGTACAATCGGTCAGTGGGTACACATTGTCGGAACATATGACGGTGGAAACGATTCCGGTGTGTCTGTTGGAAATTTTGGGGTGAGCCGAAAAATTTTCATAAATACTAAGGAAACAACAGTGATTGAAAACGTGAGTGGAACAGCGGGTAGCGATCCACTCAATCTCACGACGACGTCGACCCCGTTTAGAATAGGGACTCAATTATCTGGTGGTGCGGGATTCGACGGAAAAATTGCAAACGTGCGCGTGTTTTCAAAGAAACTTTCTATTGAACAAATACGTGAACTCTACGAGTACGATGCGGAACGCTTTGGACACCGCCAAAACTTGATGGCCCTTCGCAAAGGGTGTTTGGGTGTGGGAGTGGAACATCCCACGTCCAGATTCGAAGTCGCCGGGGCAGATGGGGTGCAGGAATTTCCACCCCAGGCGATGAGTGATTTTGAAACGTATATGGAGGGACATGGGGTTTTTAAAGCGAGATGGTCGTATTGGTGGAGTGGAAATACACCGTGGGGTATGTATGGAAAAACAAATGCCGTTGATTATTCAGCATCCACAGTTTGGTATGGTCCATATGACAACAACAACGGCTACACAGGTGGAAATGTATATAGCGGAACTGACTACGCAGCATCTACGACCAGTGGTTTGTTTTTGGACGACGTCGATGGAAATAGATACTACGGTGCTTGGACAACGATCGAAATGCCTTACGATATCGTTCTAAAACGTATCCATCTTTATCAGGGTGACAGTGCTGATAGTGTTAATGCTAAATGTATACCGGAAGACGGTGTTATTTTGGGGTCACATAACGGTTCAGACTGGCATCACGTACACACATTTATCGGTCTTACCTATGGCGGAAGTGTTGGTACGTCTAGTTTTTCTTCAAGTGGAGAACAGGTCGTTGTAAATGCAACTCAATCATACAAGCATTATGCTTTGATTACGACAAGGACATTGCATTATGCTTTCACAGTCATCATTGGTGAATTATATTGGTACGGCACCCCCGCCCCCTCGGCCATCGAGGACGGACACCTGACCCTCGGCAAGGCCCTCACGCTCCCGCGCGTCTCCGGACACGCCGCCGGGGCGGAGACTCCACGGGCGGAATCCCTCGTGGTCCACTACGATACCACGGTGGATTCGGTGGTCTCGGGGAGTGTGGTAGTGGACATCTCGGGTGAGGGAGCGAATGGGACCCTCACGAATGGGGCTGGCTACTCAACCACACAGAGGGCACTATACTTTGATGGGGTGGACGATTGCGTGACTGGTAGTATACCAAGTAGCATGTCCGGTAATCACCCGTACACGTTTTCGTTGTGGATAAAACCAGATGCGATTCAATCCGGATACATTGCGATATTCGAAATGGGTCTGAGAAGCAATGATCGTGCATGTGGATTATACTTGAATGGTGGTGTGATAGTTCATCTTGCCTTTGCGAATAATCTCATATCCACGACGTCGGTTGTCGTGAACCAGTGGATTCATATCACAGGTACATATACGAGTGGTTCGCGTAAAGTCTACGCAAACGGTCAACTGCTCACATCAGACACGTATAGTTCATTAAATCTTGGTGCCACGACTTTAACTCTTGGTGCTAACAACGAGTACACTCAAGAATTTGACGGCTCGATCTCCAACTTCAAACTCTGGGACGTCGCCCTCACGGCTGAAGAGGTCGCCGCCGAGTACGCCCTCGGACGCACCGGGAAATCAATCAATCTCACCGATACGGCCCTCTGCCTCGGGGGCACGGTGCCGAGGGCACAGTTGGATGTGAGGGGGTCGGCGAGGTTCGATGGACGTATGATCATCGGAAAGTCTGATCAAGTAGCCGATGATTTAGCTGATATCACACCGACTCTCGACGTGCGGGGACTGGACGATACGTACATCCGGGCGCATTGCGTGGCAACGAAGTCAGCCGGATTGATATTGAGTGAAGGAACCAATAACCAATTCATCATGGAGTACGAAGGTGCAGGCGCTGGCGCCGGGAATTATGTAGCATTTTACAGCGGTGAATCCGGGTGGCCAGCTGGTGCAAAGGGATTGGGGCTTAACTATGTCCCACAATCTGGCAACGTTGGCATTGGGAAGACGAATCCGTCAGTGCCATTTCACATAAAACAAAAAAATGATGGTTACCCAGGTTCTAATAACGCTGGAGCCATACGATTTGAAAGAGAAGGTAATACCAACAGGTGGGACGTCTATCACTATAGCAATGGCAATCTACACTTTGACTTCAATGGGGGGGGAAGAGGATATGTATGGGACGATGGAACTGATTACGTAAAAATGAATTTCACGGGCCAACACAGAACCTTCATCAAAGATATACCATTTTCCCAAGCGGGTGACTTAGAAGGTCTCATCGTGTCTGCCAACAATAACAAGTACATCAAAATGTCTGGCGGTATAGAGGTGGGTTCAAACGCCATCACGACGAATGAATCCCTTCCGGTGGTCTCCCTCTCCACAAAGGCGAACGACAAAAAATGTTTTGGAGTCATTTCCGCATCAGAGGACCCCGAAGAGCGAAGTGATGCGTTTGGTAGTTTTGTGACGCCGTACGAAAAAGAACTCGGCGACACCCGTGTCTACATCAACTCCGTCGGCGAAGGTGCGATGTGGGTGGTGAACACCAACGGTCCCCTCGAGTCGGGCGATTACATCACGACGTCCAACGTGGCTGGGTATGGTCAGAGACAGGACGACGACGTGCTTCACAACTACACCGTGGCCAAGATTACGATGGATTGCGACTTTAACCCACCGAACATCCCGGTGCAACGCATCCTCAAGGAACTCTCCAACATCACATACTGGTACCAGTTGGAAAACGCCACCTCTAACAAATATGACCGCACCCAAGAGGAGACGTACTACACAGTGGACCGTCGTGTGGAGGTCCACGGACACGTCGACGAGCAATCCAATGTGTTCGTCGAACCCGCGCACGACCTGGAGTTGTACACGAGGACCCAAGAGAACACCGTCACCGAAGAGGTGTACAATGCCCTCCCAGAGGATGAACGGGTGCTCTACGACAGCAACACGTT
>Ga0255743_10002114_pt1 | contig 16611 bp, 14 predicted proteins | sample 101ome_19_FD_179950 | JGI IMG/M metagenome (GOLD analysis project Ga0255743, IMG submission 179950) | Coastal salt marsh microbial communities from the Groves Creek Marsh, Skidaway Island, Georgia - 101405AT metaG (version 2) | ecosystem: Environmental > Aquatic > Marine > Intertidal zone >... | reverse complement strand
CCGAAACGGTGTAGCCAGTGTCACATGTCGGTTGACACGATGAGCCAGACGCTAAGTTTTCGGTGCAGGTGCCGTTGCCGCCATTCGTAGGTGGGGTAGACGCGTCGCATGGATTCGGGTCACATGTCGCCGGGGTCAACTCACCGAGTAAACACGACGATGTACCCGAAACGGTGTAGCCAGTGTCACATGTCGGTTGACACGATGAGCCAGACGCTAAGTTTTCGGCGCAGGTGCCGTTGCCGCCATTCATAGGTGGGGTAGACGCGTCGCATGGTTCGGGTAAACATCCAGAACCGCTGGCCATTCCATCGCTTCCTTCATCATTGTATCCATTCGAACACAAGCAATTGTAACCCCCAATCACGTTATTGCACACTGCGTTAGTATGACAGTCGTTTAGATTGGAATCGGCGCATTCGTCAATGTCGTCGCACGTTTCTACCGAAAGAGTTCCAAACGAGCAGTCAATATCGCCCGATAACGTGTACCCACTTTGACATGACGGCGTGCAACTAGACCCGGAGGAAAGGGTGGGCGGGCAGTTGCCTATAGTGCTATCGTGTACGTTGCCGTTAGCGTTCAGAGGCCTATTGTCATCTGTAACACTGCACGATTTGGGCGTTTGGCAATTGGACCCTTCGTACAATGTATTCGTACAGTCACACGAACAGTCTCCGACCGTTGCAACGTCTGTACCGACTGGCTCGCCATTGTTTTGGCATGGAAGACCATCCGCGCCGGAGGAGCACTGTCCAACACGACTGGGCGTTGGCGCAGGGCAGGTAGACGGACATTTTTGAGTGTATTCGGTCATCATTTTTTGACAGACATAATGATTGGCATTGAGGCAACATTTTCCATGCAACACGGAAGTCAATGGATTTGATCCGCTCGGACTTAGGTTTACACACCATGTGTCACGCGTGTACGCAGCATTCAAATTGTCAGCAGAGCAGTCATTATTGCATTGCAGTGCTCCGTTAGTGTCAAGATACACGTAATGTTGACAGGCCTCGGAATGAGCCTTCCATTTAGCCTCGTCGATAGCGATGTTTGCCTCGCTACGTCCATGTGGGTCGGTGGGAGAGTACTCATTGCAATTCAATGCTATGGCGTTGCCCACGGCAAGCAATGATACGAGAGTTTTTGTCCACATATTGTATAGTAAGCAGTATCCATATATACGTAAAATATATTGATGCATGCGCAATCAATATGACGTGCACTTTCAAAAATGACAGTTGCCGAACGCCACGCGGTGGCATGTTGCAGAGAGCGGCATGTATCGATTTTCACAAAAGATGAACGCGCTTGCACTTTACCGTTTGACTTCGGTCCCTGTTGAGGACACTAAAGTCGTCGAACATCGGCCACTGAAACGACCCAAAAAAGTTCAATCGACCGCACAAAGTGTCTTGTACCAGTGTCACGATTGCAAAGGTGAAGTAGCGTTGACCTCGGAAGACGCCGTTCTTTGTCCCACGTGCAACTCTCGCATCGTGTGCAAACGCATAAACACAGTGCCACGCACGTACAACGCGGTATAGTCACGGAGTATATATATAAGCATCTATACTGACGGGCACATCAATGACGTCGTATCGATTTGAAACGTCTGAGACGGTCCGTTTCGTCGAGCAGGCGAAAACGTCAAAAGACGCTATCATCGCAGCCATTTTAAAAGATCTGTTTCCAACGAGCAAGCCGTTGTTTACGCTTGAACTATCCAACGACTTGGACGATGATCTTCTTGTGGTAAAGCGTGTCTATCGACAAGACTTTGAAAAGGTACGCGATGAAGGCATTGTCTCTGTCAAAAAGTCGCCAGAACCGTCAAAACCATCGAAACCAAGGCGCAAGCGTCGATGGCGTTCGCCCGAGCCGTTGTTAGACATTGTTCGTCGTCGGTTTCAACGGTATGGGCGGTATTACTGAAAGTATAACATACGTAAGTTTAGGCAACGCCGATACATGTAATCTACACTATTTATGTGCGTGCATGTACCTTAGTAAGAAGCATGTCAAACACACTTTTGATTTTTATCGGTGCAATATCGGTTGTGTATGGCTTTTGGGCAGTCGTCACACTGCTTTCTTCGCTTCCCATTTTGTATGACTTGGACGTGTTTGCAGATCCCGCGCTGCAGCCAGACACGTCTGGGCAGTTCGCAATTGTAGAAACGTGCCTCGCTGCGGCGGTGTTGGCCATTGGCGTGGGCATCGGCGTTGGTGGTTTGATTGTCCGTGACAAGCCCTCGTCAACAACTCAATTTGTGACGGGATCCGTGTTTGCCATCTTTTGCATTGCCCAAGTTGCGTTGACGATTGTCCGGGTGAATGTGCGCGAGACGGTATGTTCAGACAGCAGCTTCACTGGATGTCCCGTCGCTCGGTACGAGCTGTCGCATACCATCGAGTCCGAGGAAGACTGCGTGTTTAACGCGTTTGATTTGGACAATATTAACAACCGCGACTTGAATGGCGGGTCTACGCTTATCGATTGGTCCGATCGCACGTTTTACGATCATGCAAACGTGCAGTTGCTCGTCGATGCGGCAAACAGCAACAATGGCAATGCTACGGGACTTGACCTAGACGCCGCGGCAATGCCGCTGATTCACGGTTGTTGGTATTGGGGATGCTCTGCGGTCTGCAACCCGCGGCACCGACTGAACACGACGTGGATCGTACATGGGATTGTCAGCAGCGTGATGTACCTGTTGCTAAGCATCTTGTCGTACACTTTGGCGTCGCAGTTGGCCGCAAACGAAGACACTTACGGCGACAAAGTTCGTGGCCGTGAACCTAGAGAGGAGTTTGATGCAAACGCGCCTGACGCTCCCGACGCTCCTGATGCGCCCGATGCTCCCGATGCGCCAGATTCGTCCAAAGCGAGCGAGTCGTTCGAGAGCAAAGACTCCTTTTCTCGCTCGTCTGTTCGATCACGAAGCGTCACTTTCCGCATGTAAATGAAGCACATCATCATCCCTCGCAGCAACAGGACAAGCGACAAATTGACGAGTTCCATGAAAACAGACGTGTCAATCTGCCTCTTTTTTATCTCGTAATGTCCGCGCACGGGGCACGATTGGTCGCACCGTTGGTCATAGACGTAACACTGCGACTCGCAGTCGCCCATGACAACCAAAAATTGAATGAGGCAGGAGAGCAAGTATGGCACAGTGAAACACAATCGCCACCGGACCAGTACATTGTGTGCGGGGATCCGGCACCACAGTGCGTGCATGCACGAGAGAACAAGCGATATCGAAAACGCAGCATTGAGCAGTAGGTAATCATCGATGGGTGTAAAGACCATGAACACGGTGGAGATCATCAGTATGTACAGGCTCATGGCGTTCGCACGGTCAACATCGTTTGGGTCGACGGAGCATGTAAAGCAGCCCATGCAGTACGCAGCTGGCTGAAATGAGCACCGTTTTGTCTTGGCAATGGGTGCGTGGCATATCTCGCACGTCGTTCGATCCACCGATTGCAACCATTTGACGAGGCATTCCTCGTGCACGTACGCGGTCGTACCTTTGCATGCACACGGAGATATCAGCTTGCCGTCTTCTTCTAAACAGATACGGCACGCCATATTACGTAGTTACAAAATAGTATTTATACCATGCGATTATTTTTTAAATATAAAACTATGCTTCGCACGAAATACACACACTCGCCTCTTCGGATTGGCTCATGACCACATCTTGTTGCTTTGCCGTGAATGCGACCGCGTTGACCTTTGGCTGACTCCGCAAGTAATACTGCCCGGTCTTCAGACCCGACTTCCACGCGTAAAAGTGCATCGACGTTAGTGATGCCCGTGTCGGACTCGCTTTGTACAAGTTCAACGATTGGCTCTGGCAAACGTACGGCGCCCTCTCGCGGCTTTGGTCAATTAACGCCTTTTGAGAGAGCTCCCAGACGGTCTTGAACACCGCTTTCACGTTCTTTGGCAACTCGCTGTTTTGCACGGACCCACGGTTGGCAATGATGTTGTCGCGCAACTCTTGCGTCCACACATTCATCTTTCGGCATGTAGTTTCTAAATATTTGTTCAGAATGACGAATTCGCCCGACAACACCCGCCTCGTGTACAAGTTGGACGTCCGCGGTTCGAAGCTTTCCGAATTGCCCAAGATGGAGGCGGACGAGGCCGTCGGCATCAGCGCGGTCAGAAGACTATTTCGCATGCCACTGTGCACCATCCGTTTTCGGAGTTCTTCCCAATCGTACCGGTTGGACGGGACATGGTCCCACAAGTCGAAGTTAAAGTGGCCACGGCTCGCTGGCGACCCATCGAAACTGTCATGCTTCCCCTGACGCTCGGCGAGGGCGACGGACGCGCGCATGGCCCCGTAGTAAATGGATTCAAAAATCAGCTTGTTCATGGTGGACGCGTCCTTGCTGTCGTACGGTATTCCTAACATTTGATACACGTCCGAGAGACCTTGGACGCCAATGCCGATTGGACGGTGGCGATTGTTCGCTTTTGTCGATTCGACCGGGTGCGCGGTCTTGTCCACGACGTAATTAAGATTGCGACACACCAACCCAGCCACTTCCACCAACTTGTCGTAGTTGAAGCCTTCTTGGTCAACAAACTTTGGCAGAGCAATCGACGCGAGTGTGCACACGGCCGTCTCTTCCGGACTGGAGTACTCGACAATCTCGGCGCACAAATTGGAACTTTTGATGACGCCCAAATGTTGCTGGTTGCTTCTGGCATTGCAGGCGTCCTTGTACACCAAGTAAGGCGTGCCAGTTTCCATCTGCGTCGACAGGATGCGGTCCCACAATGTACGGGCAGACACCGTGCGCCTCGCCTTTCCCGACGCTTCCGCGGCCGTGTAGTGCCGTTCGAATTCGGCCCCGTATGTTTCCTGCAAGAGTGGGACGTCACGCGGACAGAACAGCGACCATTTTCCGTCGGCCTCGACGCGCTTCATGAACAAATCCGTAATGTACAATGAGTAAAACAAATCACGTGCCCGGTCTTCTTCCACGCCATGGTTCAATTTCAGCTCCAAGACTTCAAAAATGTCCCCATGCCATGGCTCGATAAAAATAGCAAAAGAACCCTTGCGCTTCCCGCCGCCTTGATCGCAGTACCGCGCCGTGTTGTTGAAAACCCGCAGCATCGGAACCAGACCATTGGACGTCCCACCGGTGCCAGATATAGGGCTCCCCTGGCATCGAATGTTACTGACCGAGATGCCAATGCCACCGGCACTTTTGGATATCAGAGCCGTCTCTTTAATTGAATCGTAAATGCCTTCAATGGAATCGTCCTTCATGGTCATCAAAAAACAACTTGCCAGCTGGTGCTGCTTCATCCCCGCGTGAAACAGTGTCGGGCTCGCATGCGTATACAGGCCAGACGACATCACCCGGTACGTGTTCACGGCTTCCTCGGGTGATCCGGTCAAAAACACGGCGACGCGCATGAGCATGTACTGGGGCCGCTCCACATATCCCTCCGAATCTTTCAACAAATACGAACGTTTCAGCGTGCGCATCCCGATAATGTCGTACTGAAAGTCGTTCTTGTCGTCGATGTACTGGTCGTAATTGTGACCCTGTACTTTCTCGAGGAACGATGGGGCTAGTAAATCGCTCACGCGTAGCATCGCTTTGGTGAACGTCCCCGGTGTGACGGTCTGCAGCATATACGCCGAAATACGTCCGGCCAACATCGAATACTCGAAAGACTGAGACCCCATCGAAGCGCAAATTTCGGAGACGTGGGTGAGGAGTTCGTCGGACGAAGCCTTTTCGCTCAGTCCACTTTCTACCTCGTTACACACTTTCCGCGCGTCCACGACGCACAAACGTGGCTCGATGTTAATCAGACTGGTCATAAAATGGATCAGCTTGCGAGAATCGAATTGTTCTTCTTTTTTGTTCCGGTGGACTACGATCATTTGAAATATGGGTTACCTCACGAATGACGTCTTTTTATACTAATAAATCTCTTCGTCAACGACAACATAAATAGATGTAAAATTTAAATACCGTACCCTTCAAGCGGCTTTCGTCATGCCATGCTCTTCCAATTTTTCAACCACCATTTTCAGATTTATCCCCATCAAAAACCCACACACGATGCCGATGAACGCGCTGACAAAGAGCAATATCGCCACCCGTAGCGTACGGTTGCTCGAGCAAAAGCACATGATGAAGAACAGCACCATGTATGTCGTCCCAAGGACGCTCACCATGATGTTCTCCGCCAACACGACGTCTTTGTACACGCCTTGAATGACTGCTGTGGCCATGGCGACGAAGGATACCGCGAACAGGCACGTGCACAGCCAGTAGGACCGACTGATGAACTGCTCTTGCTCACGCAACTGCTCATCTTTGATCCGTTTAGAATAGTCTAGGTCGTACTTGTTCGACCCTAGCGACCGTGGATTTTCAATGTCGTCGTCTTTCTTTCGCAACGACATGGGTGTTTACACCAACGATCCGTAGTTTATATACTGGGTTGACTAGAAATCGAGCATCATGGGTCGTCCATCACTTCCACGAATCGGTCGGTATATAAACGTACTCTTCTACGCTGTATACACGAATGAATTACTTTTACCTGTACTTTTGCTACTTTACATTCGGATATTGCCTATCATTTCCCGGCGTGGCGACGCAATTCACCATGATCGACGGGCTGCACTTCACTCCCGTGGAAATGACCATGGCCATGGGCATCATTTCGTCCCCGTGGACAATCAAACCACTCTTTGGCCTCATTAGCGACAAATTTGAAATTTTCGATTGGGGAAGACGACGACCGTACATTTCTTTCGCCGGATTGATTGCCGCGTTTATTTACGTCCACATTGAACATTTCATGCGGTCCAAGCAACTGTTCACCGCTGCGCTCGTCTTCGTATCGGCCAGCGTCTGCTTCTCGGACGTGTGCGCGGACAGCATCACCGTGGAGTACGTCAAGGAAGAAGACACCAAAGGAAAGCTTCAGTCCAACTGCTGGATTGCACGCGCATTGGGGACGCTCATCGGCGCGTTTTTCGGTGGCGTCGCTTACAATCACCTTGGCGGAACCACCGTGTTTCAGCTGGTCAGCCTGTCCCCGCTCCTTATGTCTGTCCTGGTATGGAGACTACCACGGCATTACGGCGACCCATCGGACAATTTGCTTGGCATGCTGTGCACGAACGTCGCCCAGCAAATGCCACTGCTCTTCATCTTCTTATGCATCAACGTTGCCCCCGACTACGGCGTGCTGTACTCATATTTTCTCAAGGAAGAATTGTCCTACACGCCGCAGCAGTTCGCATGGCTCAGCGTCAGCTCCTCCCTTACGTTTTTGCTGTCCATGATCGTCTTCAAACACTACTTTCTGACCCGAAGGGCCAGTTCGACCATCATCGTGGGGATTATCGGCTCGGCCGTCTTTCGCACAATTCAACTCCTGGTCGTGTCCAAAACGTTGCCCTACTTTTCCATCGTCCTTTTTGATGGCGTCGCCGAATCGTTCTTTGGACAGCTCATCATGATGCCATTGATCGTGCGTGCCGCGCAAGGGTGCAACGACGGCGTCGAAGGGTCCGTCTATGCACTCATGATGAGCATGTCCAACTTTAGCTCCATCTGTGGCGATTGGCTCGGCGGGGCACTCGGCGCCGCGTTCGGTGTCTCCGAGACAAATTTTGAAAACTTGAGCGGTGTCATGACGATATGCATCGTCGCCAATTTTTTCATCCCGTTCATGGTGATTCTAAAAAGCTCTTCCTTTTTCTCGACAAAGGAGCAGGGCTCGTTGGAGAGTACGCCGGACTCGTCGGCGAATAAGCGGGGCTCGTGGGCGAGTATGCCGGAGAACACGGCGAATAAGCGGGACTCGTCGGCGAATAAGCGGGGCTCGTGGGCGAGTATGCCGGAGAACATGGCGAATGTAGTGGCGACGTCGCATTATTCGGATCATGCGTGCGTGTAGGGTCGTACATGTCAACATCGTGCATTCCTTCGTACTTGGGCGAGCATGGCGACCCTACCTGGTTGTCACCGTACATCCCAGGACGGTACGATGGTGACGGTGGCGTCTCCGTGGCATTGTACATCCCAGGACGATACGATGGTGACGGTGGCAACTGAGGCGTCTCCATGGTGCTGTACATACCGGGACGGTACGATGGTGACGGTGGCAACTGGGGACCAGGCAACTGGGGGACCATCGACGACATCTGACCAGGCAACTGGACGCCCGGTGCAAACGAAGACCCAAATGTACCGACAGGTGCCCCAAAAGATGGCAATGTCGACCCAGGCGACTGAAATATATGATTTGCCGTTGGCAACGACGGCTGTGCCCACACGTCGCCTGGAGTAGCTTGACCCCACGGGACACTCCCAGGGACCGACGGCTGTCCCCACACATCACCAGACAAGGCAGGAGCCGATGGCTGTCCCCACACATCACCAGACAAGGCAGGAGCCGACGGCTGTCCCCACACATCACCAGACAAGGCAGAAGCCGATGGCTGTCCCCATGGATCGGATGATTCTGCCCACGGATCAATATCGTCCGGTGGATCCATCGGGTCCGATTGGTTCGATTCGAACAAAAACGGACGTTCGACCGCGTGCTTTTCGGCAATCTCCTCGTCGTCCACAGTGCCGACCACGTGCGTGCCAATTTTTGGTGGCGTTCCAGCAATAATACACTCGGATATTCCATGAAGATCGTCCGTTTCATTGCAACAGGCAGCCTGGTTGAATACATCGACCACTTCTTCAAACGTACTCCGCTTCAAAGGGGACGCATCTACCTGTCGAATGCCGTGGCGTGTCAACGGGGTCAACTTACCCGTGTTTGTGATCCAATCGACCAACACCAAGATATGCCGCACGTTAACATAAATCCCATAATGACTCAGTATAAGCCGTATTTCACGTATAATCGCTAGTCGGGCCGCTTCGACACCCAATGTTTCCAGTATATTCTGTATATTGTTCGTGTACACCTTCTCATGCAGCACGTCAAACTCAAATATGGTGTGCAAATCGACCAAAGAAGTCTCAATATACCGCTCTTTTCCGGGAAATTTGACGATTTTGCAATATTCTGCCCCACGTGTGCCCCGAACAGTCAATTTACGCAAATGTTGGTCGTAAAATGTATCCAAATCCAACGCCGCACCACCGCTTTGTACGTGAAATATGGCCTTCGGACCATCAGTATATGCACACACCAGGCGACCCGTCCCGTAGATGACGCGCTTGAGCGATAATACGTCGTACCACTCTTTCAAGTACAGAACAAGCGTAGTCTCTGACTCGCCTGGCTTGTATTCTGGGTCTGGAAACAAGTGAAAAAACTCCATCTCGGACCGGTCGGGCGTCTCGGTGATCTTGTACGATTGAACGATGTCTTCCACACAGACATGGCGCATGTGCGTAATCACATTTTGCATATTGTCTGCATACACTGCCGAAATGGGTGTTTTCATCTTGTCCCCTTTGGTCGCGTTCAAGACTTCCTCCAAGCGAGGGATCCCTAAGGTGACGTTCTTTGAACTAATTCCGGCAAAATGGAACGTGTCCCGTTGAGTCAACCCAGACGCCGTGACCATATTACGCGTTTCCGCTACCGTCAAATCGTACACGTAGGGATGCTCGGAGACAACTTCCTCAATACTGACCACGGGGTCAATGAACACATCATTCAAAACTGACGGTTGCTTCACATGTTTTCGTCGCTTCGATTCTTCCAAGACGTCTTGGAGACGTTGCCGTTTTGCTGGCTCAGAAAGAGTCATTTGGGCGTGCAGCATTTGCGCATCAAGAATCTTGATATACAAACGATGTTGCAACGACCCTAATACCATATCATTGCCCAATGTCGATGGAATATTCAGCCGTGTCAGCAGCAATGAAATACCTTCAATCAAAGCTTTTGATCGCGACGAGGCATTCATTGATCCATTTTTATGCACAGTTCCGTCCCCAGACAGGTACCCATCCAATAGACCAATGACAAACGATCGTGGCGCGGAATATGCAAAAGACGGAACTCGCTTGTTCCATGACCCTTCGTTGCACCACATTTTCATTAATGTGGACAATATCGTGGAATGAAACATGATTGAAATGTTGATGCCGCGATTTTTTATCCGATCCTTCTCACTTGTCTCATGGTATTGAATACCCAATGACACTGGCCATTCTGCGGCTGCCTGTCGATATACGGGACAATTATTCGCAATGTGAATTTGATGCTCCGTGCGCCACCCCTCTGCGAGATACGCACCCACAAAAAAACCAAAGGAACGGTCTAAGTCTAATTTCGTTAGGCTGTTAGGGTCGTTAGGGTCGAGATAGATGCTCAAATCCACCTCCGTGCGATCTTCTGACGGTAAGGTATGCAAGACGGGAATCTGATCACCCACTTGTAAAGCGGACCCCTCCTTTGTGACGACCTTGCCGCACTCAACGACCAGGAACGATTTTGCTTTTGTAGCGGTGACTGTTCGCCCAGAGCGTGTCGTTATTTTTACCAACGTGCTTGAACCATCCTTATTATGAGGTGGATGCCTAGTCACCGCCTCGAGCAACTTCCACGATACGTTTCCATCGTCGTCGACCGTGAGAGCCTCTGCGGCACCTTTCTCCAATGGTAAATACGCCGTATCTGGCGTGGGGTACTCCACGTTGTGTTTGTACATTTCCAACATGGTATCAATCGTTTCCCCAATGCACGTATTTTGCAATGTAGAGCCTCGATTCCAACGAATGATCAAATCCGTGTTGTATTCCACGCTATTCAGCGTCATCTGCGTCGCTAAAATGAAAAAGAACGGTGTTAGAGTGACCCAGAGGCGATTCTACGACGTTAGAACTTACCGGGTTCGCCAATACTCTGCGCGGCCACTGCACCGACAGCCTCGCCTGGACATTGAAATGCCTTGTCGTATTGTTTCTTGATTGTATGTACGATGTACTCCATATTGTCCAGGGTGATATGCTGTGACACGAGAAGTGCCGAGTTCAACTGACTTCGAATCAAAATGCGCAGCATGTCGTTCTGAACATACTCGAGTAACTTCAAGACCATAGTGTACACTTGGTCGGCATTCAGCGCCTCCGACGGAATGCTAAAGAGACCAGTCGCGTTTGTCACGATCCTCGATACGTTGATTGGCAACATAAAGTACGACGTACCGGACAATGTCGGATCTTTCCATTGGTCCATGTCTTGCAGAAACGCATGGTCCAATCGCAGCTGCTCCGTCTCCGCGGCGATCGATGTCTTAATTTCACTCTCGCACGACAAGATATGCTGCTTTTCAATACGCATGCCGTCAAATCCATCGTCGCCGTATGCAAACTGCATCAGCATACCGTCGGAGTTGCGGACGCTTCGGTCCCAGTGCGTAGTCATGTTCTCGAGCGCTTTGATCAAACGACGTTCCAAATATCCGGTCGTGCTTGTTTTGCATGCTGTGTCAATGATACCCTCTCGTCCACTGATAGATAAGAACCATGCTTCGTGTGGATCAAGACCCTCCACAAACGAATGTTGGATAAATCCTCGCTCGGATGGATTGTTTGACCCACGACGAAAATGTGGCAACGTACGGTCGGTCCAAGTCTTTGGTATGCGAGCACCAGCCAAATTCTGTTGGCCCACGACCGCTTTGATCTGACTCACATTCAATGAATTCCCCTTTGAGCCGGAATTCACGGTACAAAACAAATTATTGGAATCATTCAAAGGCATTTGCACCAATTTTCCCATACTATCGCGACACACGTTCAAACGTTGATTGATCTTGCTCTCATTGGTCTCGCCATCGACGTCTTTAAAGGCATGCTCCACATCCGCGTGTACCGTGTCACGCACGGCCCGTTCCGTTATCATGTCGCGCACGCCAATCGTAAATCCATGCTGGTCCAACCACTTGTGTACCACCATCTGCAAGCGATGAATGAACAATATAGTCTCGTCCGGCCCGCAATCATTGTATATCACATGAATCAACGATCCATGGCTCGTCCCCAACGCCTTCTTGCTCAGCTGGCCACGGATAAGCCGACCGCCTCGTATTTCCACGTCGCCGCGTGACCAGTTCACAGAGGGAAGAACTTTTGATATCAAATCATAACCCGTATACACCTCTTTGTCGTCCAATTGACCGTTCCAACCCGGTATGCACATCACACACCGCATCATCACCGTGCGTTCCAACGTTACCCCCGGCGCTGACAACAAATACGCGCCCAACAGCGCATCTTGAATGACCGACATCACCGGACGGTTGCTCTGCGGCGACACCACCTGATACTTGACCGCCATGATATTGCGCGCTTCCGCTTGGCTCTCCACGGTCTGCAACGCATGCAAGTTCATCTCGTCACCATCAACTAAAAAAACATGTTAGTGCAAACGTCGAAAAAAGAAAAGAAAAGGATCAACCATGACTTACAATCCGCATTGTACGGCGTCGTGCAACTCAAATTCATGCGAAACGTCGAGTACGGAAGAACACGCACTTCGTGTGCCATCAATGACATTTTGTGCAACGACGGCTGACGATTAAACAACACAATATCCCCATCCTGTAACGTACGCTCAATCGTATAACCGCTGGTCAGGCGAATGTTCACACGGTTCACAAACGACAAATCCACACGCGAACCGTTTGGACGCGTCACGAAACGCACGGGTGACTTTTCCATTTCCAACATGTCCTGCAACGTTTTACGATTGTAATCCGTCACCTTTACTGGAATTGTCAACTTTTCGGCAATGCTTTTCGGTACGCCCACTTCATGCATGCCCAAATGCGGGTCACCCGTGATGACCGTCCGCGCCGTGTAGTCGCATCGTTTCCCCATCAAGTTGCCACGAATACGTCCTTCCTTGTGAAGCAAACGCGCCGCCAGCGACGTATACTCCCGCGAAGAATTGCGCTTTCGACCGTTCGACAACTTCTCATGATTGATGTAACCAGTCACGGCCAGCTGAAGAGACTCACGTGCACTGCGAACCACATGATCCGGCCGTGTACTCTCTTTCATCTTCTTCAACTTGTCGTTCGCACGCAAAATTTGCTGCAAACGGTATGTCAAATCGTCTTCGCCACGCAACACACCACCCGTCATGATTGGTGTCCGCACCGTCGGTGGAGGAACAGGTAGCACATGTATGAGCAAATCGCACGGATTACTCATCCCCAATGTTGATGGCACGCTCTCGTCCATCTTCTCCAAATGTGCACGAATCTCGGCCGTCGAGTACTGCACCGACGCTTTCAATACCGCATTGTTCTCCTTCGACCATGTATACTTTGGTTGACGCGCGTTACACGATGGACACCGAGCGTGCAAATTCTTAACGTACAATTGCATGCGCCGATTCAATGGGACATTGATCACCGACACACCATCCTTTATTTGCAACTTTCCACACTCGACACAAATGCACTTCAACCAATGAATCAAATTGGCCACCCAAGAAATGTGAAACACCTCTTCCGTCAACTCAATGTGGCCAAAATGCCCAGGGCACTTGCCCTTTGATAGGCCACAAGTCACGCATTTTCCCTGTAGTGGACCCATGCGAGGATCGCGGAGTCCATTTTCCAAAGGAATGCCCTTTTCCGTGGTCCGTTTCTCATGAACTTCGCAGACGGACGCCTTCCGAATGCTTTCTGAACTCCACACTGAAAATTTCACACCTGCCAACATATTTGATCCACTTTGTAACATACCTTCATATGGACTTTATACATTCCCAGGGGACGAATCCGTTCGTAGAACGTCTCCCGCCGTGCGCATTCAAATAATGCACGTAAGGGTGAATTTGTAATGCTGTGTCATGTAGTGATAATAATTGGTATATAATAGGTACTGTCGTAATAATATACATCTAAATAGCATTAATGCCAGGACGCAACCGTCATTTTTTCACCATGAAATATACGAACTATATACAATAACCTAGTATCTGGGTCCCAGTCGCTGATAAAGGTCTTGTGTGCATTCAATGGCCGCATATGTGGGTTATGTTTGTCGTAGTACGAACATGCGTCTTCTTTCCGGCGAAAAACAGCCCGCAAATATCCCACATGCTCCAAGAATCCACCGGCAGACACTTCTGGGTTTATCGGCATTCGTAACACTTCCAACACGTATGGCATGCTTCTATCGGTACGCGCACGCCCGACATTTATACTTATGTGACCGTCCCTTAGGTGATGTGTGTCACTTTAGTTGAAAATGCTGTATGTCGTGCCGCCAGGTATAATTGTGTCGACGCGCGTATATCCAACGACACGTTCTGCATTCCGTGCTTGCATGTGTGAAATTGAATTTTTTCACAAACTGTGGATCTAACTCGCCCTGTCTCCATGCATGGTAACTGTCATATAGTGATTTATTCGCCATGCACTCTTTCAAATGAGATGCCAATTCTTCTAACGATTCAAACTGATCCACACGAATGATTGAACCCGATGGAACAAATGAATCAATGTTTGATGCACCGTAATATATTGGAATAGTACCCGCCTTTAATGCCAAGTATACCTTCTCGGTCACATAGTCGTCCACATTTCCATTTTCAAATGCAGCATGAAATTTGTAATGTTGCATAATACGCACTTTGTCGTCATTGCCAGGTGGCTTCGGCGCATTATGAAGACACGCTGACATTGAATCCACGCGTATTCCGAGATCTATCAAACGTGTAATTATACGCTCTCGGTGATTCTTTGAATTGCAATTCCGTGCTAAAAATGACACACCGTCAATTGCATCAAACGAGACCGGGCTATTCTTGCCAATAAAATTCGTATATCCGCCAAATGAAAAATACGCTACCAAAATTGGCGACTGCCATCGATACGTACTTTCAACCGTCCAGCCTGTAGTGTCGATTGGATAGTAATGCGCACCTTCCAATTGTAAATACACTGTCACTTTGTCGGTTGTCCGAGGTGCCCTTCTCCCGCGCAGTTCATACACATATGCGTCCACATCCGCCGTTGAGGTAGTATACACACACTTTACATCGCAAGGCTCTACACGGTTGTAACCCATAGTGCTCCATACACGTACTTCATCGGAATATATTTTTGCCTCTACTTTTGCACGTTTCACTTCGTCCACCGTGTGCCGACGTACTTCATCGGAATATATTTTTGCCTCTACTTTTCCACTTGTCAATTCGTCCACCGTGTGCCGTAAGCCCTTCTCTTCTACGTTCATCAAATTATGAAAATACAACAGAACACTTCCATACGCCACGAGGTACAACACCATGTATCGAATCGTCATATTTCCATGTACAGCCATAAGCCATGTTTATACCATTGAGATCGACAATCTTGTACTTTGACACTTCACTTAACTTCACTTAAGTGACCGTCCCTTAGGTGATGTCTGCTCTCCAGTCTGACCCGTTTAAATGCCATAGTATGCGCGTATTATGGCCGTCATACAGATACACAGCATTGGCTTGCCATGCTCGCAATTATCTTTCCATACAAGTAATATATTATATATTCTAAAAATTCTATCAATTATTATCCCAGGATAAAAAATCTCAACTCATTTTTTGGAAAAAAAATTTGTCATTGGTCACAGTCACCAATGACAAATTTAATCTCAAAATTTTTTTAACTTTTTTTTTATCCTCGGAGGTTAGGACCGGTTTCATTCTTAACCGTGTTGGCAGTTCACTGATCTGTCCCCATTGGCCGGACACGCCATGTACTTTTACCCAACACCACGGTACACTCCTTCCCAGTATCTCCCTATCATATACCATATTAATATATGCATAGCATATATTATTCCATGGAATATATCTCATCCATATCTTGGAATAAAAATTCAGAAGTCATTTTAAAAAAAAAAAAATTGTCATTGGTCACAGTCACCAATGACAAATTTAATCTCAAAATTTTTTTAACTTTTTTTTTATCCTCCGAACCTAGGATCGATTCCATTCTTAACCACATCCACGGTTCACTGATGTGTCACCCATGGGACCGTCGCTTGACTGATGTGTCCCTCTTGTCACGCCGGCCGTGTACTTGTATCGCCTGGCATGGTACACTCTTTCACAGATGTGTCCTATCTGTTACCATGATAGAATAGACATAGCATATATTATTCCATGGAATATAAATTCATCTCTTGGAACAAAAATTCAGAAGTCATTTTAAAAAAAAAAAATTTGTCATTGGTCACAGTCACCAATGACAAATTTAATCTCAAAATTTTTTTAACTTTTTTTTTATCCTCGGAGGTTAGGACCGGTTTCATTCTTAACCCCATCCACGGCTCACTGATTCACTGATGTGTCACCTATGGGACCGTCACTTAGGTGATGTGTCCCTCTTGTCCCATCGGCCGGCTGCCGGCCGTATACTTGTATCCCCCGGCATGGTATACTCTTGCGCCGTCCCATCCTATCCGATGCCATAATAGAATAGTCATAGCATATATTATTCCATGGAATATACATTCTTGTCTTGGAACAAAAATTCCCAAGTCATTTTAAAAAAAAAAAATTTGTCATTGGTCACAGTCACCAATGACAAATTTAATCTCAAAATTTTTTTAACTTTT
>Ga0255743_10002095_pt1 | contig 16686 bp, 16 predicted proteins | sample 101ome_19_FD_179950 | JGI IMG/M metagenome (GOLD analysis project Ga0255743, IMG submission 179950) | Coastal salt marsh microbial communities from the Groves Creek Marsh, Skidaway Island, Georgia - 101405AT metaG (version 2) | ecosystem: Environmental > Aquatic > Marine > Intertidal zone >... | reverse complement strand
CATACAAAAAGCAAGGAGGTTTGTCGTTGGTCATATGGGGCGCAGATATGATACTAAATGAGAGGCTGACAGCACATCACCGCATGACCAAGCTATTTTCAGGCCCCCATTAATAAAGCGGGAATAAAAAGGCATAGCCCAGCTTTAAAGCTGAGATTGAATGGCGTTTGTAATCTGCTTGATTTTTTCGTTGATTGCCTTGGTATCTGTAGGCCACTCGTTCTTGGCAATTAACGCACGAATCTCGTCTGCCACCTGGATATTCACCTCAACGGGCAATTCGTTCATCATAGTGATCGTATCTCTACGAATGCCAGATAGTTCTAACGATACCGAAGCTGGTCCAGATTTTGGCCCCGAATTGGCATTTAACAGGCCAACCTTTGGAATATTATCGTAGCTATCTGAAATTTTCGACAGCGATGCTCCTCTGGATTTTCCCGCTTCCATGGATGCCGTCACTTTAAGGTAGTTTTTTGCAATGAGCTCTTGAGATAGAACCACATCAGCAGAGTTTTCACCTTTAGCCCCGTTCGTTTTATGCGCAACCGTCGGCGCGTTATATACGGTGTTTTTGGCTTGTAGGGCGACTTGCGCAGCTATATTTCCATCAATTTTCATAAAAGAACGTTACGATAAATTGAAATGGCTGTCGACCAAATGTTAAGGTCAAAGAGACAGCTTTCTTTGATCATGAGCGGTGTTTTTGTTCCGCCTAACAAAGATGACTTTTTTCGCCTTTGGTCCAAGTCGACACGCAGCGAATAGCGCGTGAGTGTGCAATCATTACTCTGTGCAAGATGGATTTTTTATCCTCGCTGATCCAAATTTTCCAAAAGCTCTCCTATCCGCTCAACCGTGCCATTATGGGAATAGGATTGGATCGCCGTGTCTGGCTGTTTTTCCCATGGAAATCTATGATCGGTAAACAATTCTACATTCGGTTTGAATTCATAAAACCCGCGCAACATACCCGAAAATATATAGACCATCCCTTCAAGTAAATCTGGCCTAGTGCACACATTCATGCCGCATGAGCTACAAAAAGTCAGGTTCAGCAAATTCCCACTGCCGCCTTTATAGCTATAGGTTTGAAAGGCTCCCGACAGCTCAACATCAAGTTCAGTGTAGACAAACATTTTCGATGAGCCGTCAAAAAGAACCTTGCAATCGGTGCAATGACACATGAAATGCATCATAGGATCATTTTTGAAATGTATTGCTGTCTCTCCACAAAAGCATTTTGCTTCTTGTAAATCGCTCGGCATTATCAAAACCTCCCAATGTGAGTATGTGCTATCACTCGTTTCGTTATTTTTACGAACAACAATGGCAGGCTCTAGAAACCATGGCAATGGTGATTTGCTTTGAACGTATTTAAAACGCTTAATCCATAGGCTTTCGTTGCCCTGCACCAACCTTGATCTAATCACCCATAATTGTAACGTAACAATTTGGTTACATCTTCAACGAGGTTTCATGACGCAAGCAAAAATCTCGGACGCTGCCTTGATGCATTTTTCTTTCCCAGCATAAGCTTTGAGGTGAATTATCTTTAGATCACGAGCCGGGTAAATAAGTTAAAATGGCATATAAAATCGATGCTTGGGCACATCGACAGCTGACAGATTACCAAAGCAAAAACCAGGCTCTATTTTCAAGGATGAAGGCTTTCACATAACCATCAATGAGGCCGATGCCATACAAGACACAATAGTAAAATTGAGGCCACAAAACGGTGAGGCAATAGCCGGTTACAAGGTGGGATGTACGGATTCTAGCATACCAAACTTTTTGGCGTGCGGGGGCCAATTCGCGTGAGTTTGTTCAACCAAGAAATTCACCAAAGCGGCACTACGCCGAACCTCAATCAATTTGATCATTTAGCTATTGAGCTGAAATGGCTTTTCAAACCGGAGCAAGCGGCGAAATCAACTCTGTCTTCCCAGTGATTGAATCGCATAATTACGTTTTTGCGCTTCAAAAAAATTCCTTGTTGGAACTGATTGCGAATACCAACCTAAATAAAGGAACTATTCTACCCGATCAAAATTGGAAAAGCCTACCCAACATATCGGGCGATAAATCGGTTCTATCGCTAGATAGTGAATGGCGCCGATAGACGGGGAGCCAAGACCTTCATTGGATTGGCTCACCTCTCATTTGGCAGAGTATGATTTGAAGATGGCATCCGGAAATATAGTTCTTGGGGGAACCGCCCTTGGCATGTATTTGGTCAAATCTGGAGACGGTGTTGTTGTATAAATTTGAGGGGAAGACAGCCGTACAAGGCCAATGCAGCGCTCCCTAACCTATCGAGCGGCATTCTCCCGCTGGGGCAAATTTTATCGCAGGCATTTCTCACATTGGCATGAAACGAGCCCTGCGCCTTGTATCAGAAATTTAGTTAAATTATATACTTGTAACGTCCGGCCTTGGCCTACATGCATTGTTCAAATCATCTTTTCCGCGCGCGGCCTTTGGCCAGTGCACCTGCGTTATCCGCAACGGTTGACAGAGATCGTAAAATCAAACCGTCGCCCTCACTTTAAGACTATGACATAAAGCACCGGGCTGCGGGGACGGAACCGGATTTGATAGCGCAATCAATCATAGATTTTCACAACATATGTCTGTTTAATAGTTCGTTTTGATAATTGCTATTTTATTAATCGTTTTTTTGTTATAGAACTAGGGAGTAACTGGTCAAAGGAACTTATCATGTCATCGTTAACACATTTAGCGAAATTGAGAGGCTTAATGCTGGATATGGAAAGCGAAGTTGGACTCACGGATGTGTCTCACCTTGAGCGTGATGTGATGCTCGCATGCGTCGAATTAAAAGACGCGGCACCGATTGTGAAAACCAAAGATATTCTTGCACATCGGTTTTTAAAATCCTCATCTCGTCCGTCTATCTTCCGCGCGTTGAAGTCTCTTATTGATCAAGATCACCTGGCTTATAATGGCAAGGGTCGCGGCGGATATATAATTCAGTCTGAATAAAAGGCGCTAATTACAAGGCCTTAAGCAGCCTTAAAAGGTAAGGATGTCCTTACTTTTAACTTAATAGTCATCAGCTTATACTAATCGCATCGGAGGCATATCCTATGCGCGCAATCGAGTTTTGCATACCATCGCTGGCTTTTATATTTGGATTGTTGCTGACGACTCATCTCGTGCAACCCGTGCAAGATTGGGTGCTTGGTGTAGAGATTTTTGGCAGTGTATTGTTTTTTCCGCATGCTGTGCGCGTTCTCACCGCGTGGCTTTATGGCTGGAAATCTATTTTTTTGCTGATGCCCGGCGTTATTTTAGGTCATTATATGCTGTTGGGGCTGCCGGGGTTTACCAGTGGCGCCGCGATCGGAATTATTGCGGGTCTTGTAATAGTTCCTCTGGCATTCGAATGTTTCAAACGATGTGGTTTTGATTTCTTTGCAACAGCGATGCATGTTCCGAAATTCATACCCGTTTTTCTTATTGGATCTTTTTCCAGCTTATTCAACGCCGCAATTTTCAACGGATTTACAGGTGGACAACCCTTCGCCACGCTAATTTTCGTTATTGGGGATATTGGAGGATTGTTTGTAGTCTGCCTGATCTTGATGTTCATAATGCGCCGGCAAAGAACGACTGCCGATTCTCAAAGCGGTGTTGCAGGCTAGCGCTTATAAGGCGCAACAAAGTGGGGCAACACCCAGAGGCGCCGTATAACCGGCGCCTCTGAGCAGTTTACTCGCTTGCGCCTGAAAACCAGTCTGCAGGGTTCATATTATAATCAGACAACGTGCTGCACCCACTCAGACCGCAGATTACAGCCGCCATAATGACAAATTTTTTCATAAGCTCTTTCTCCATTCTACCTCTCAGAGTAAAACAAGATCAGCCGTTATATTCAATATATTTGTCAGAGAAACACCCTGGAACTTAAAAGTTATCCTCTCAATTGCAGACTTCTTCAGTCGGTATAGAATTATCCGCTATTATCGAGAAAACTTTTTATGCTTTATCCGCTTTGGCTTTAAAGCATCCGCCCCCAATCGCCGTTTCTTATCCTCTTCATAATCGGCAAAATTTCCTTCAAACCATTCCACATGCGCCTCGCCTTCAAAGGCCAAAATATGCGTGCAAATCCGGTCTAAGAAAAAGCGATCATGCGAGATCACAACCGCGCAACCTGCAAAATCGACCAGCGCATCCTCAAGCGCGCGCAAGGTTTCTACATCAAGATCATTGGTCGGTTCATCGAGCAGCAATACGTTACCGCCTGATTTTAGCAGCCGGGCCATATGAACGCGATTACGCTCTCCTCCAGACAGCAACCCCACCTTTTTTTGTTGATCGCCCCCTTTGAAATTAAACGCCGAGCAATAGGCACGTGAATTCACTTCGGCATCACCAAGATGGATGATATCTTGACCATCGGCGATCGCCTCCCACACGGTAGCATCGTCTTTCAAATCATCCCGCGACTGATCAACATAGGATAATTCAACCGTATCCCCATAGGTAATAGCGCCCGCATCCGGCGCTTCATGCTGCGTGAGCATTTTGAAAAGCGTTGATTTGCCAGCCCCGTTCGGGCCAATCACCCCCACGATACCCCCTGGTGGCAAAGAAAACTCAAGATTTTCGATCAGCAGTTTGTCACCCATGGCTTTGTGTAAACCATCCACCTCGATCACTTTACCACCTAGCCGCGGCCCGTTTGGAATAACAATTTGCGCGCGGCTAATTTTCTCGCGCTCGGATTGATTTGCCAGATCATTATAGGCATTGATCCGGGCTTTTTGTTTGGCTTGCCGGGCTTTTTGACCCTGGCGCATCCATTCCAATTCGCGCTCAAGCGTTTTTTGCCGGCTCTTATCCTCGCGTGCCTCTTGCGAAAGGCGTTTGGCCTTTTGTTCCAGCCAGCTTGAGTAATTTCCCTCATAAGGAATGCCGCTGCCGCGATCCAGCTCAAGAATCCAACCGGTGATATCATCCAAGAAATAACGATCATGCGTCACAATCAAAATTGTACCCTTATAATCGATCAGATGCTGCTGCAGCCACGCGATGGTTTCTGCGTCCAAATGGTTGGTCGGTTCATCGAGTAGCAGCATATCGGGCGCCTCGAGCAGCAACCGGCACAGGGCCACCCGACGCCGCTCACCCCCGGATAACGTGGCCACATCAGCCTCATCATCTGGGCATCTCAGCGCCTCCATTGCCACATCGATTTGGCTATCCAAATCCCACAGGTTTTCTGCATCAATCTTATCTTGAAGATTGGCCATTTCATCCGCGGTTTCATCGGAATAATTCATTGCCAGCTCATTATAGCGTTCCAAAATGGCTTTTTTCTCGGCCACGCCCAGCATAACGTTATCGCGAACGCTCAGCTCTTCGTCCAATTTAGGCTCTTGCGACAAATAGCCGACTTTTGCGCCTTCGGCCGACCAGGCTTCGCCTGTGAAATCTTTATCAAGCCCTGCCATAATTTTCATCAGCGTCGATTTACCCGCGCCATTCACCCCAACCACACCGATTTTTACGCCGGGCAAAAATGACAATCGAATATTCTCAAAGCATTTCTTACCCCCCGGATAGGTCTTTGAAACACCATCCATGTGATAGACATATTGATACGCGGCCATCTCGATTGCTCCTTAGGGCAGTAATTCAGAATGGTTAGATACCCAAATGGGGGCGCGGGGGCAACGCCTCAGGTTAAAATTTAAACTCTGCAGATGCAGCTGGAGCGGCGGGGATGACTTCTGCCTTTAGGGTGGTTATTGAAGAAGAATACGATCCGTGCCCCGCACGAACCAAAAAAACGCGAGCAGAGTATGCCAGCACAACGCATCATTGGCCTTTTGGGCGGCTCTTTCGACCCTGCGCATGCGGGGCATGTTGAAATAACGCGGCACGCGCTGCGCCGCTTCGGGCTTGATCGGGTTTGGTGGGTGGTCAGCCCCGCCAATCCGCTCAAAACAACGGGGCCAGACCCGCTTTTATCCAGAATACGCGCGGCAAAACAAATGATGGAGCACCCAAAGGTTGACATCACCAGCATTGAAAGTGACCTCGGCACCTGTTTTACATCCGACACGATTGCAGCCTTAAAACAACGCTATCCACAATATCGTTTTATTTGGCTGATGGGCGCCGATAACCTGAACCAGTTTCACAAATGGCACGCATGGGAAACCATTATGAATTCGGTGCCCATTGGCATATTGGCGCGGCCCGGCGACCAGATGGCGCCGCTTAACGCGCGCGCCAGCAGAATTTATCGTGCGGCCCGCCTGCCAAGGCATCAAAGCCAGCTTTTAGGCCGCCAAAGCGCGCCATGCTGGTGCTATCTTCCCATTCCAATGACGGATATCTCCTCAACCCGGCTGCGCCTTCGGGCCGCTCAACCGGCTGGCGGAGAGGCCGCCGCAGAGTAAAATAACCAAAATGCCGGTCCAGCTGAGCATATTCGGCCAATCCTCAAAAACCACTGCGCCGCTGATCGCAGCGACAACGATCTGGCAATAAAACGAAAGGCGCCAAAGCATAGGCGCTTAGTAAAAGCAACATGCCAGCCATTGAGGCAATCCCGGATACCGGCCCTCCCAAAAACCAGCACAAGGGTTTTGCCCGGCCAATTCCAAGCCGCAAAAGGCAAAAGAACAAATGCCCCATAGACCAATTGAGTGGCCGCAATCTCCACCGGTGGCGCAATTTTGGACAGCGCGCGCGACAAGGCAAAAAAAACCCATAACACAGCCCTACCAACACAGCAAAAGCAAGATTTGGATCAAATTGGCCCTGCGGCTGCAACACGATCAAAACCCCTGTAAAAGCACCTGCAACCAACGCTAAATGCAGCGGGGCAATGGGCTCTTTCAGAAAAAGAACAGCTAGGATATAGCTGGTCAAAGGGCCGATGAAAAACACCGCATACACGGTGGCAATTGAAACAGTGGAAAGGGCTGTTAGAATGGACGTAATACCGCAGACCAATATGCTGGCCCGCGCAATGATACGCCAATCGAACAACAATTTATACGCGGCACGGCGCACAAAAAACGCCAATATGAGGGCGCCAACCGCAAACCCGCTCCAAGCGGCGAAAAACGGTAAAAGAGCGCTTTGGTCTGTCATCAATCTACCCGCCGTATCCCCTAAAGGGGTCAATGACATCGCAACCAACATAATCAAAATCGCCCTGGGCATTACACAGGCTTTTTTCGGATTTAAAACGCCTCAAGCGAAGAATATGTGTGGATATGAGCGATAAAATAACAAGGCGAAAATTCGCAGCCTGGCTTGCAGCTTCACTTTTGGCTTCACCAGCCGCCGCCACGGCGCCTCTGCGCAGCTTACGGCCCAAACCGCGCCCTGCTCCGCAACCTTTTGCGGCCTTGCGCAGCGCTTTGGCCACACCCAGCCTCAGCGGCAAGCGCGGCTGCGCGGTATACGATCTAGCGCAGGGCGGGTTGATCGAGAACCACCGCGGAGAGGATAGGTTTGCGCCGGCCAGCGTTACCAAAGCGATCACCGCGCTTTATGCGCTTGATAAACTGGGCAGGGATTTTCGCTTTAACACCACGCTTTCCACCACCGGGCAAGTGAAAGATGGCGTTTTAACCGGCGATCTTATCTTGCAAGGAGATGGGGATCCAACTCTGACCACTGATGCTTTGGGACAATTGGCCAAAGCGCTGGCTAAGACGGGCTTAAAAACAATAACGGGCCGCTTTCTTTATGCCACTGGTACTTATAAAGAGATATATCAGATCGATCCCCAACAACCGGCACATGTAGGTTATAACCCAGCCCTTTCCGGCCTAAACCTGAACAACAATAGGGTATTCTTTGAATGGAAGTTAAAGAATGGGCGCTATCAAACTTGGCTTGAAGCGCGCGGCTTGAACCACCGCCCCACAGTGAGCGGTGTCAAACTGGTGATTGAAAAGCGCGGCGCGCCAGTGTTCAAATATTCTGCAAGATCTGATTATGAAGAATGGAATGTTGCCCGCAGCGCCCTTGGCAAAACTGGTGGACGTTGGTTGCCGGTTAGGCGCCCCGCTGCCCATACGGCTGAGGTCCTGCGCAGTCTGTTAAAGACACAAGGCGTCGCGCTGCCCAAAGCCGAAGCGGCCAATATGCCATCCGCTCAGACCGTACTGGCGAATTATCAAAGCGATCCCTTACCAGAAATCATCAAAGATATGATGAAATATTCTACCAATATCACCGCCGAAATGCTGGGCTTGGCCGCCACCCGCGCCAGCGGCGGCACTATTGGACAATTAGAGGCCTCGGCGCGCCACATGACGCGGTGGGCAAAAGCCAGATTAGATATGCAAAATAGCCTATTCATTGACCATTCGGGGCTCGGCGCTGCGTCCCGGGTGACACCCAATGACATGGTAGGCGCGCTGCAAAAAGCGCTGCTGATATGGCCAGAGTTTCCGCAATTGATGAAGAAAATCAAACCGCGAGATCCCCGTGGCAATATTGATCGCACATCCGCGGCGCTAATCCTGGCGAAAACCGGAACGTTGCATTATGTCAGCGCCTTGGCGGGCTATGTCACGCAAGGGGTTGCACGGCCCTATGCATTTGCCATTTTCTGTCAAGATCTTGAGCAGCGCCAAAAATTATTGGCCTCAGCCCGAGAAACCTCGCGAAATGCGCGTTACTGGAACAGACGGGCCAAACAAGTGCAGCAAAACGTGCTGCGAAAATGGTCGCAACAGCTTTAAACCGCGCTAGGCTGTGACGTGGCGCGCGCGCGCGCCGCGCTCGATCGCGGCGGCGTGCAAACGATCGATATTCAGCTCATATCGCATCTCTTCCAAAAGCCGCAATTCAGGCTCACGAATGATGCCATCCGCCGCCGCCACATCGCAACATAAAGCATAGGCGGTTTCAAATAATCGATCCGGTAGGTTTTCGCGAATGAGGCCAAAAAGCATATCCAACCCATCTTCTTTTTCAAAAAGATTAAAAACCACCTGCGACATCAGCGTGAATCGATCCACGTCATAATCGGCAAAAATTGGCAAATGGTTCACGGCCGACTGAATTTTGACCAGCTCAGCGGTTAAAATGCGCCCATCCGAGGCCGAGATTGCCATCATCAATGTCACCAAACAATCCTGTGAGGTTAAAACTTTTGGGATATTTTCGGCCATTATCTGATCCTACAGCGACAGGTCTTTTTTAGAGAATATTGACCTATTGGTCCAGTCGCAATAGGAAGCCGCAACCTTCAGCAGAAATTTGCGACCAGACCTGCTGACAATCTCGGAGAACGAAGCAATGTCGAATATGCGTGACCTCGCCCTAAGTGCGAAAGCTTGGCCTTTTGAAGAGGCGCGCCGGCTGCTCAAACGCTATTCTGCGGCGCCACCGGAAAAAGGCTATGTGCTGTTTGAAACGGGCTATGGGCCTTCTGGCCTTCCCCATATTGGTACGTTTGGCGAAGTGTCGCGCACCACAATGGTGATGCGCGCATTTCAACAAATCAGTGATATCCCAACCAAGTTAATCTGTTTTTCTGATGATTTGGACGGTATGCGCAAAGTTCCGGGCAACGTGCCAAACCCAAAGCGTTTGCACGCTCATATGCAAAAGCCGCTGACCTCTGTGCCCGACCCGTTTGGCGATTATGAAAGCTTTGGCCACCATAACAATGCCATGCTGCGCCGGTTTTTAGACACGTTCGGATTTGACTATGAATTTTACTCGGCCACAGAATTTTATCGATCAGGCCAGTTTGACAAAGTTCTATTGCGCGCGGCGGAAAAATACGACGCGATTATGGAGGTGATGCTCGCCTCGTTGCGCGAAGAGCGGCGCCAGAGCTATTCAATATTTTTACCGATACACCCGGAAACGGGCCGGGTGCTTTACGTGCCGATGAAGGCGGTTGATGCGCAAGCGGGCACGGTAACATTCGATGATGAAGACGGGCGTGAATTCACCCTTCCAGTGACCGGTGGCAATGTCAAACTTCAATGGAAACCTGATTTTGGCGCCCGCTGGGCGGCGCTGGGCGTTGACTTTGAAATGTATGGCAAAGACCACTCAACCAATACCCCTATTTATGACAAAATTTGCCGCCTTTTGGGCGCGCGCGCCCCCGAACATTTTACCTATGAGCTTTTCTTAGACGAGCAGGGGCAGAAAATTTCTAAAACCTCAGGCAACGGGGTCTCTATTGACGAATGGCTGCGCTATGCCACCACCGAAAGCCTGTCTTATTTTATGTATCTCAAACCAAAAACCGCAAAACGGATGCATTTTGACGTGATTCCGAAGGCCATGGATGAATATCAGCAACAGCTCAAAGCCTTCCACACACAAGAGCCGGCGGCGCAATTGAACAACCCCATTTTTCATATTCACGGGCAGAATGCGCCAAAGCCCGATATGGCCGTGTCTTTTAGCATGTTGCTGAATCTGGCTGCGGTTGCCAATGCCGATGAAAAAGACCAATTATGGGGCTTTATTCAGCGCTACGCTCCGGATAGCTCAGCCGCCACTCATCCCGGTCTAGATCAAGCCGCAGGGTTTGCCGTGCGCTATTATAATGATTTCGTTAAACCCACCAAAACCTACCGTGCGCCCTCTGATCTTGAGCGCACCGCGCTTCAGGATTTACGCGATCAATTGGCGGCCTATCAGGGGCCGCTTGACCCCGAACAGCTGCAAAGCATCGTATTTGCCTGTGGCCGCGAGCGTTTTGAACCGCTGCGCGCTTGGTTCAAAGCCATTTACGAGGTGCTATTGGGCGCCAGTCAAGGCCCACGGTTTGGTGGGTTTATTGCCCTTTACGGCGTTACAGAAACCGTGGCTTTGATCGATCACGCTTTAAACGGCGGATTTGTGAAAGATTGATTTTATAAATCTCTGATCTAGCTTTTGCGCAAGAGAGGAGAAATATATGCGACCAATTTCTTTTATATGCGCCCTATTCTTTTTGGCAGCGCCAATCTTCGCCGGTGATAAGGAAGATATCCAAGCCACGATCTCTCGCCAATTAGAGGCGTTTCAGCTTGACGATTTTGCAAAAGCCTTCAGTTATGCAAGCCCGTCTATTCAATCCATCTTTGGGGGCCCTGATAATTTTGAATCGATGGTCAAACGCGGCTATCCTATGGTGTGGAAGCCGGGAAAGGTAACCTTTTTAAGCGTTGATCCGTATCACCATGGAATGGCCCAAAATATCCAAATTTTTGATCGAAACAAAAAAGCGCATTATCTGCGATATTATATGGTCAAGCTGGGCGACAGCTGGAAAATTTCCGGGGTGGAAATCTTACCAAGCTCAGATTTCAGCGTGTAACTGGCTGCCCAGCGCGCGTTGCGCGCGGCCCATCTTAACCCAAAAACCCTAACACGGCTTCACGCAACCATGTGAAAAGGGAAGAATATGGGCTTGGGCATAATCGAGGCTGCCAGATTTACGCCACCTACCTTTGCGGAAGGGCTTGAAAATTGGTCAAGCGGCGATGGGGTGGCTGGCGATCCCGGATACGATCTAAGCCCGGATGCCAGCTTGGTGCTGGGCGATAGCGATTTTGGCGCCTGCCTAGAGCTGCGCAAAACGATCGAAGTACAAAAATTGCGCAGCTTCACGCAAACTCCAATACTCAAAGAAACCTATCTCCGGGTGAGATGCAGGGTTAAAATGATCAGCGGGCATTTTCCGGCGGTGCGCATCGCGGGCTGGGCCGGGGCCGCTTCGGGCGCGCATATTGCCCAAGTCACTCAAATAGGCCCCTCGGTGGTGCCCACAGCCTATGGCCAATTGTTGGAAGTCAGCGCTATTATCGGCCCTGGCCTGCGCGACGGGGTGGATATGGTTTGGGGCGCTAGTCCCGATTATGGCCATTTCGGGCTTGACCTCACGGGTCAGAATGGCGGGGTTATCCGCATTGAAAGCTTGCAGATCGAAGATGTCAGCGCCTTATTCATGCTTCAAAGCACAAATATCTTGGATATCCGCGATTACGGCGCCATAGGCGATGGCGAAACCCCAAATTATGATGCGTTCAGCGCCGCGGATGAGGCCGCAGCGGGGCGTAGATTGTTGGTGCCAGAAGGGCAATTTTATATTGAAAAGGGCCTGACGCTGCGCTCGAAATTGCTGTTTCGCGGTACGGTTAAATTGCCCGTATCAGCGCCGTTTGTGCTGCAGAATAATTTCGACTTCACCACCTATATTGATGCGTTTGGTGAAGAAGAGCTTGCCTTTAAAAAAGCCTTTCAAGCCCTTTTAAACAGCGGCGATCATGACGCGTTGGATCTGGGAGGGCGCACAATCGGCGTGAATGCACCGATCGATCTTCAAAAAGCCGTGTCCACGCGGCAGGGATATGCGGTGCGGCGGGTTATTCGAAACGGAGAGTTCTATGCCCGGCACAATACGGCATGGGAAAACGATATCATCATCTCACGCGGCACCTACGCCCCGTCCAATCCCAAAAAACTGTACAATCTCAACAATATTGCCAATATCCAAGCGGGCTCACTGGTTGAAGGCAATGGCGTTGGCCGCGAGATCTATGTGACCTCTGTGGATATCAATACCGGCGAAGCAACGCTTTCCGAAGCGCTTTATGATGCCGAAGGAACGCAAGATTTCACCTTCACACGCTTCAAATACATGCTCGATTTCAGCGGCTTTGATCAATTGCAGAAATTCATGCTGCAAAACGTCAACCTCAAATGCAATAGTATCGCCAACGGTATCATGCTGGCGCGGGCCGGTGATACGTTTCATATCGCCGATTGCGTGATTACCAAACCCCGCTATCGCGGTCTCACCTCAACCGGTTGGGGCTGCCAAGGCATGTTGATTGACCGCTGCCATTTTATCACCGCAGAATCCTTGCTTGCAGCACAAGACCGGGTGAGCATTGCGTTGAATGCCAATGCGAATGATATCAAACTGCGCGATAACCGCGCATCCCGCTTTCGCCATTTCGCTATTTTAAGCGGTTCAAATAATATCATCAGCGGCAATCATTTTTATCAGGGCGACGAAAGATCAAACGGCATTCGGCTGGCTGGAATTGCCTTAACGCAAACCAACACGACCAGCACCATCATAGGCAATTATGTCGATAATTGTTTTATCGAATGGACCAATGAACATGACGCCAATCCTGATTACACAACCGGGTTTGGCTTTTCGGCGCTCACTATTAGCGATAATATTTTCTTATGCAGCAATGTCGCGCCATCCTTTTCCTTTTTGGTCCTTAAACCCTATGGCCAGCGCCACGGCCTGTCGGATCTGAGCGTGAATGGCAATACCTTCCGTGCCATCAATGGCGCAATTGACCGCATCGAGGCGGTCGATACCAGCCTATCTGATCTTGACCGGGAGCGATTTTTTCAAATTCAATTTCAGGGCAATAATTTCAACAATATCACCACCCAAAGCGCCAACCCTTTGCGCTTAACGCATCATCAAAACAGCGCCGCCACCCTTTGGACCATCGACACGGTGCAGCGCCTGCCGTTTCAAGCCCAGTGCCGGGATGCGGATACGCTGATCGCAAAAAGTCCCCTCCTGACAGCGTCGGGAGCGCGCCGACATGCTTTGCCTTATATCGAGCTGCAATACGGATCCGATAAAGATCAGGCCGCCATCGTTTGGCCCGAAGCGGTGAAAGGCAAAGTGGGGCTTCAACTGCGCTGTGATCGTTAACCTTGCGGCTCTGGCCATCCCGCCCGCGAACGCGTATAGCGCCCTTAGGAACACAAGACGGCAAAGGGGCATAGGATGGTTGATATAGACGCGCTAAAACAACTGATCCGCGCCGACAGCACCGCACGCGGCACCACCATCTCAAAATTGGGCTATTTTTGCGCGCCATTCCAACCCCGTACGGGGCCTTTCCGCAGCAAAGTCATCAAAATATATCAAAGCCTATCGGACCATGGCGCGCTGGATCAGCTTGCAAAAAACCATACCGATTATGTCGCCATTCTGCATAAAACCGGGGTTGGGCTGCCAGAGACAGAGTTTTTATTGTTAGAGATGGATGGGCGCCGCTTTCCGGTGATTGTTCAAGAGGCGCTTGACAGCAATGCGTTGATGCGGCCGCTGATGATCAAGGCCTCACATGCACAAGCGCTGCAGATGCTGAACGCGGCCGGCCAAGTGATCGCCAGGTTTTGGAATAATTTAAGCCCGGAAGACGGGCGCGTCGGGTTTCATCCGTCAATCCGAAATTTTGCAATCATCCAGGACAAAGCGGTTTTTTTTGATACGTTCCCACCCCTTATTCACTACACGCGTGATGACATGGGCAAGCTGCTCTTACAATTTTCTGAAAACCGCCTGATGCGCGTGATGGGGCCAATTTTGCAGCGCAAAGTCACCGGCATCCAAGATGAATGGTATTCGCCGGCCGAAACATTTATCGGGCTGGTGGGAAGCGCCTGCCGCTTACGCCCTGCCGAAGCCACGGCATTTTTGGATTGGGGCCGCGCGTTTGCAGCCGATGAAATGGCACAATGGGCGCATGAAATTCATGATGGCCTCACCAAGCCACCCCGCCTGCCCGGCTATTGGACAGGGTTTCGCAAGCTGTTAGGGCTGCAGGGCGAGCCGAATATTTGATCTGCATCGCAGCTGGGGCGCAATGGAGAATTTTGGCCTTAAGCCTTTTTAGTTTGCGATAAGATCACCCCAAATGCCAGAATAGTGGCACCAATGACCTGCGCGATTTGCAAATTCTGGCCAAAAGCCACCATCACGATCATCACGTAAAACGGCGCTGCGTTCAGATGGAAAGAGGCAATTGCGATCCCAATTTCGCCAACGCCTTTCACCCAAAGCAATTGCGAAATTCCCACACCTAAGAGCGCGTAAATACACATTGGAATGATATGCCCGGCGCTTGGCGGGGGAATATGCGCCCCTGCCCATCCAAACACCCGCCCAAGCCCCCATAAGAGCAGCGTAAAAGCCCACATTCCAAACGTGGTTACGACAGTGCGCGCAAGCGGCGAGGCTTCGGGCAGGTTGACAACACTCGCTCGGGATCCCCAGGCAAAAAACGACACGGAGACCAACCCGATCATCAGGCCCCAACCCAGATTAAAACCAGTAAGCCCTGCGCCAGTGGCAACAAACCCACCCATCAAAACCAACACCAACCCAATAGAAAACGGAAGGGTAAGCTGCCGTTTATCTAAGATTATCTCAATAAAAACGGCAGAAATTGGCATCGCCGCAGCCGCCAAAGCGGCGGTGATCGGATCGCTTATTGCTTGCGCATAAATCAATAAGGTTGAACCAATTCCAAAGCCTGTAAAGCCAATCCAGAAGCCTCTTACCCATGGTAAATCGCGCAGCCCCTGCACACCTGACAGCGCAATAAACAATAATAGGATTAGGCCAAATGCCAGCATGTTGCGGATCGAAATCAACCCCAAAACACCCCAATCCTGCAACAGGAGGTCGGCGGCGGGAAAGGCCAGAGAAAACAGAAAAATAGAGCCTACACAAATCGCGTTTCCGTGCAAAAGTTTAGCGCACGGTGCGGGAGTCGAAACGGAAGCCTCTATGCGCATAAATGGGATCGCTCATAAATGGATGGATATACAAGCCTGTATAAAAATTATGCTGGATTATGCGCTCGCATTACCGACATTAAAGTCGTTTTCCATCCTATAAAGCGATACAGCTTGAAACAGCGCCCGCGTTTTTTGACGCGCAAAAAACTGCGCGTTATTCCATACGTTTTTCGCGTTGAACATGGCGCATTAACGCATCTGCTTGTTGCGGCGAGAGGCCAAATTCTTTGCGCAAAGCTTCCAAGGATCGGCTTTCTACAGCATCCACCACGCCATCTTGCAGCGCTTCACGGATTTGATCTTCGAAAATCATCTTCCGACGGGCGATTTGGTTGCTAAACGCGTTGGCTAAAATACCCGTTAAAAGCGCCACAACGGATACGCCCATCAAAGCGGTAATGATCGAAATCACTTTTCCAATCCATGTCACAGGACTGACATCGCCATAGCCCACAGTGGTCAAGGTGATCAATGACCAATACATTGAATCCGGAATAGAGCCGAACTTATCAGGCTGGGCTTTGGTTTCGGCGAAATAAATCAACGAGGAGGTCAAAACGAAAGCAATCACCAAAAGGTAAAGAGCGGCAATAAATGATTTACGCTCTTCATAAATGGCGCTGAACAAATCTTCGATTGCTGTATTGTAATTTGACAATTTGAAAATACGCAGCAAACGCAAGGTTCGCAAAACGCGTAAATCCAGCCCCGGAAACAAAGCCTGTAAATAAAACGGAATGATTGAAACCATATCGATCAATCCGCTAAAACTAAAAATATAACCCAGCCGGTAACTGCCGAACAGCTTTGTGCCAGGATCAGAGCGCGCGGCGCAAGCCCAAACGCGCAGTAAATATTCCACCGAAAAAATCGCCACGCTAAACACTTCGAAAAAGTAAAATGGAGACGCATAGGTGACTGAAAAATCACTTACCGATTCCAGTGTTACGGCCATAATGTTCAAAATCACCAAAGCTGCGATCAAATAGTCGATGATTTTACTATATAAATCGCCCGAACGCCCCGGTTCTAAGACTTCAAGCGCCCGCTGTTGAATGCGGCTATAGGTCATTGCATTTGCTCACAATACGGCATCATTTTTTC
>Ga0255743_10002085_pt1 | contig 16723 bp, 14 predicted proteins | sample 101ome_19_FD_179950 | JGI IMG/M metagenome (GOLD analysis project Ga0255743, IMG submission 179950) | Coastal salt marsh microbial communities from the Groves Creek Marsh, Skidaway Island, Georgia - 101405AT metaG (version 2) | ecosystem: Environmental > Aquatic > Marine > Intertidal zone >... | reverse complement strand
ATTTTTTATCCGTCATGTCTGGCTCTCAGCTTCTCGTCCGTGAACACCGGGTCGCGGGGGCGTCGTTGTGGCGGCTGGGCGACTGGGAGGATTGCATGAAAAAGTGCTTCTTCTTCGTCGCGCCCGGTGCGTTGTGTTTTTACACGCGCGAAAGCTGCTAGGTATCGCTATGGACTAATTTAATTCGCGGGGACGGACCAGGACCGCGGCGTCGCATCGCTGTCGTCGCACTCGACGCAGACGAACTCTTCGGGTAAGCCGAAAGAGACGACCGAGTCGCGAACCAACGAGGTGAGGTCGAGCTCTTCGCAACCGACGGCAAAAGGGAAGACTTCGTAATCGCCCGAAACGCCCGGTTCGGTGGCGTCCGGGTCGAGCCACGCGAGGAATCCAACGCCGTCGTCTTCGTCTTCGTCGTCTTCGTCGACCGGTGATGATTCAGGAAGAACGTGCGTGAACGCTCGCTCGCAACAGACGCACCGCGCTCGCACGCCACCGGAGACGCGAGCGTCTATAAAAAAGCCGTGAGCCCCGCACGGTTCAACCAGAGCGTCGACGCACAGAGACGCGTCTGTGCTGTCGTCTTTCGCGACGCCCAACCCGATCGCTCGCGAGCCGAACGTCCACGTCGTCGTCCACGGCGCGGGGGAGTCGACGTCTTTGTACGCGCCCCGTCGAAAAACCACGACTTGCGCCGCTCGTTCCCGTCGGCGTCCACGAGGCGCGGTTTCATCCCTCGTTCGACCCGATGACGAGAGCGGCGTCGACGACGACGCGCGCGCGAACGCCGCGACGCGCATGACGCGCTGTCACCGGATGGTGTGTCGAGCGACGAGCTCTGGGGCTTTTCAAACAAACTTTGCTCGTTCCGCTCAAAAAAAGCGTCTCAACTCAGTCTACGAATCGACTCTCAAACGATGGAAAACCCCGCTCGAGCGAAACGAGAAAACTACCGCAGACGTCACGAATGAACACACGCACGCAAACCTGTGTTCATCCAGTCATCCATCACCCCGTCGTCGTCTCTTCCGCCTTGGTCTCTGCCCCGACCGCCGGCGTCGCCGGTCCTCTCCAACACTCAAACTGCTCCTGGAAAACTCTCTCCCTCGTCCGCGGGTTCTCCATCGCCGCCCGAAACTCCTCCCGCATCAACTCTCGTCTAAACCTCAACGCGTGCGGGTACAAGACGTACCGCGCGTACTCTGGCCGCTCCCAATACGAGAGGTAATCGAGGTAGGCGATGAAGGCTGGATCTCTCAGCGTTCCATTCGCGGCGAGATGATGGACGTATCGCGGGTTGGCGAGGGCGGAGACGAACTCGAGCTCGAGGGTGAAACGTTCGTCGTCGGAAACCCCGGTGAGGGCTTCGTTTTTGGCGCGGCGTTCCTTGGGAGTCATTGATTGTTTCGTCGACTGGAAATCAAATTTCGCGCGCGCGTCGCAGACTGAGGTTGCGAAAGCGAGCGAAACGAACGATGATACAATTACAATTGCGCCGCCTTGGTTTGAAGAGACTTGAACCGATCCTCTAAAGCTGTGACGTGTTGATCGAGCTTGGCGAAGACGCGCTCGAGGACCCCGACCTCCGTCTCGATGCGAGAGACGGCTTCGAGTTTCGGACGGATGGATTCGCCTTTGGATTTGAGCGAACCGACGAATACGTGTAAATCAGCAATTTGTTGACCGATTTGGTCATAGTCGCGCATGGCGACGGCGTTGGCGTTGGCGAGGAAACGAACTTCGCTCGTCGCGACGGCGAATTCGGCGTTCACGGCGTCGGCGACGCGAGTGAAGGCGCGCGCTGCGGCGGCGCCTCGATCGGGCGCCGCGGCGTCTGAAGGGTCCTTTGAGCCAGATGTTTTAGCGCCGGCGGAGGTTCTATTTTGCGCGCGGGCCGTCATGATGTCTTCCCGGCGTTTAGACGCCCACGTCAACGTCTCGCGCGCCTTGTGTCGACGCGCGCGAAGGTAGGCTTCGTCTTCGCCTGGTGGCGCCTCGCCGCCACGAATGAAACATCTCCCGACTCCGATGAGAAACCCAGCGTCGTTATTCGGCAAATCATCCCTCGCCTTGCCTATATCTCTCTTCACCCTCGCCGTCGTCGATTTCACCGCGTCCAACCCGCTCTCCACCTTGTGCGAGAGCACGCTCGCGACGCCATCGCTGAACGAACACTGCCACGCCAAGAGCGTTCCTTCGCGGTTACTCCAAATCTCCGCCTCGTTGTCATCCCCCGCCGCCGTCGCCACCACCACCGCGTCTTCGGGTAACCGCTCAAACCTCTGCGATCGGTTTTGATGCACCACCATGCGTTCCCCGGTTCCATCTAACGTCGGTCCGTACGTTTTCGCCGCGTTTACGAAACTCTCCCCGTCTCTCCACTCCCGCGTCGGCGTCAACGCCGTCTGCCCAACCACGTGCGACGAATTCTGAAGCATCCCAACTTTCCCCCCGCACGCCAAACAACACGCGTACGCCCCGAATCCCATCGCCAACACCTTCACCTTGCCCTCAGCATTCAGGTAATCCTCCCGTCTGCTATCCAACGCTCTCGCGCACCACTCGCGCGTCGCCTCTGCCCACCGCAACCCTTCCCCATCCGCCCGGTGGCTCGACCCGGACACCAAAATCCCCTCGTACGTCGCGAAATCTTCATCCGAAGGGAACTCCCCGTCGTACGCGCGGTAGTGGTGCCACGTTTCGTCGTCGCGGCCGAAGAGGGCGACGATGCAGGACGCTAATCCAGTCCAACGCGCGTCGTCTTCGCAGTCGATCACCGCGAATTTCTTCGGCGGCATGGGGTCGTCGTGCGCGCGTGTTTTGACGCTCTTGCCGCGTCGCCCGGGTCGATCGATCGCGCCTCGACGGGGTCGTCTAGACGCGCGTGCGAGAGTGAAGAAATGAGTTCAACGAGTTCATGGTGTTCAATTCCAGAGACGCGCTCGGTATTAAATATTACAAACAAAAAAATGACACCACGCATTCCTTCCCCGCGTTCTTTCCCAGACGTCCACGTCTCTCACGCATCGATGGATAATCTATCGATCCGCACGAGGGTATCGCACGCGTTGACGAGCTGGGCGACGTTGGCGAGCTGTTTGACAACGAAACCCGGAATGGCGATTTTAATAAGCGTCGCGAACGACGGTATAAACGGCAATATGCGAACGAAAGATGGGTCCGCCTTGAGAGCGTGGAGGCAGAGATACATCGCCTCGACGCTCGAGCAGCACACACCCATGAAGATTCGGTCGGTGTAGTAGCGACGGAGAAGCCAAATGGAGGAATCGGAGACGTCCTTGTGTCCGTCGGCGCCGATGAAGAGTTGCACGTATTGATGCAACCAATGCGACGCGATATCGAGGGTCAACAACCCGAGCGCTGTCATGTAATGCGATGGGTACTCCATCGCGAGGATGAGCAACAGCGCCGTCGTCGCCAACCGATCCGTGAGCATGTCTAACACTCTTCCAAACTCTGAGCACTGGTCGTACTTGCGCGCGAATCGCCCATCCAACTCATCGCACACGAACGACGCCATGTACGCAAACACGCACGCCCGCACGTCGGTAAACGCGACGCTAAACGCGTACGCCGCGAGCGCGATCCGAACGTACCCGATGAGGTTCGGGACGTACGCGTAAACGTTTTCGTGTCGAGCGAAGAATCCACCACCCGAAGACGCTTTGGTTTTCGCACTCTTCGGTGCCGTCTTCACGGCGGCGCTCTTCCGTTTCGTCGCCGATCGAGACGACGACCGCGAGGGCGCGCGTTTAGGAGTCTTACCCGCCATTCGACGCCTTCGCCGATGAATCGCTCTTCGCGCGGTGGTCAATGACGCCGGCGAAGTGAATCGGAACTAAATGATTGTTTGTCCTCCCGCAGACGCCATCGATCGACGCGCGCGTTTGAGTTCGTCCGTTCGTCATCGTCAGTCATCATGTCGACGACCGCGACGCGGATGCACGCGTCAACCCGCGCGGCGTCGAACGCGTCGACGCGTCTCGCGTCGCGCGCGTCGCGAACCGGCGGCGTCGGCGTTCGACGTGTGAGTGGAAGAAACCCTTTGCGTGCGGCGTCGTCTTCCGTCGCTCGTGCGGCGTCCGAGGACGAGAAGAAGGCGTTGTCCGACGCCGAGTACGTCGCGCTCAAGGCGGAGCTCACGTCGACGACGATGACGCACGCCGGGGCGCTCTCGGCGTATTGCTTGTTGGGTTACGGCGTCGCGCCCGGGTTGAGCGCGGCGTTGGGAGGCGTCGGCGCGTTGGGATATCTCAAGCTCTTGCAGGAGTACGTCGACACGGTGAGCGAAGAGGAGTCGAGCGGGAATATTAGCGAGTCGGATTACACGAGGAACTTGGTGTACGAACCGGTGACGGATGTCGGGGCGATGCTGGGCGGGGCGTTTGGAAAAGTGGGCGGGGTGTACTCTAGAGCGCTCTTGCAGAAGCGTTTGCTCGTCCCCGCGGGCCTCGTGGCGTTCACGTCGGCGTGGAATCACTTGGACCTTCCCTTTGACTTTTCCTACGGCGCGACGTTTTGTGGGTTTTTGTGTTACAAGACGGCCGTGTTAGCCAAGACGTGGGATATTCTCAAGCCGCTCGTGTTGGCTGAACGCGAGGAATAGCAAAGCCGGGCGATGACGGCGAAGATAACGACGGCGGATCCGACTCACACATAGCGACTTACACGATTATTTTAATTCTCTAGAAGCAGCGATTTAACTTGCAAGATAAGCGCACCATTGCGCGTGAGTGCGTCGAATCGTAAAGACCGTTGCTAAAAATTCACTTCTATCGCGTTATTGACAAAAACTATCAAACCAACTATCCCTCAGCGCTCGCGTCGACGACGAACGGATCAGCCCCAGCCGGGGCGACGAACACCCCTCTCTCCGCCTCTGGATCCGCGGTCGGGAACGGGACTTCTTCACCGAGTTTGGGCGGCTTTCTCAGGCTATCTTTGAGCTTCACCATCGTCCCAGCGTTCCCCGGCACCTGACCCTTGACGTAAATCAAGTTTCTCTCCGTGTCCACCTTGTACACGTACACGCTTTGCACCGTTCGATTACGTCCACCCATTCGCCCAGCCATCTTTTTCCCTTTAAAAACCCTCCCTGGGTCTTGACACTGACCAATCGAACCGTGTGCTCGGTGCTTCTTCGTGTTCCCGTGCGACGCCGGCTGCCCCGAAAACCCCCAACGCTTCATCGGCCCTTGAAAACCCTTCCCTTTCGTCACCCCTTGCACGTCCAAGTACTGCCCGGGCGCGAAATGTCCCGCCGTGATCGCCGTCCCCACTGGAAGCACCGCATCCTCGCTCACCCTAAACTCGACGAGTCCGCGTTTGATCGGCACCTTTTGCGCCGCAAAGTGCCCCAACTCCGCCTTGGTCACCTGTTTCGGTTTCTTCGACCCGTACCCGAGCTGAAGCGAATTATACACCCCATTCGGTCCGTTCCCACGCTTCACTTGCGTCACGCACACGTCATCCATCCACAGAACCGTCAAAGGCACGCGAACGCCCCACGGAGTCCAGTCGCACGTCATGCCCGCCTTGACCGCCAACGCCCCCGTCCGCCGCTGTTCGGCGTTCTTCGCCACCTTGTACGGGTTCGGCGTCCGGAAAATCGCATCGATCGCTCTCGCCGAGGTGGCGTAGGCGCGATGCGGCGCGGGTCCCACCGACGACGACGACGCGCTCGGTGTCATCAGGGTTGCGGTCGGCGTCGCCGTGAGAATTCTCAAAGCCGCCGTCGTCGCACCGCCGGTACCGGACGCGCGGGCGCCGGCGGTGAGCGACGAGGCGATGGAGCATCGCGCGAGCGCGCGCGCTAAGGATGCGGTCTCGCGCATGACGCGCGTGCGTCCGCGTTTGAGGAAGGCGCGCGCGGGCGCCGCGGGAAAACCTCGAGCGAGTTTGAGGCCGAGGGTCGTGTATGTATACTGAAGATTAAATTCGACCATCAAAATGTTTTGTGCGCTCACATGTCCGATCGTTATGTACTTGCGAGTATTTCGAGCTATGTGGGAAAAATTAGATGATTTATTGAAACAGAAATGGATTGAATATGGATGCTGGCGAATGCTTCAGATTTCGACGCGGCATGGCGCCCGGCGCCGGCGCCGATATCGACGACGCGCGCGACGACGACGTCGGGAACGACCCCGACGTCGTCGTCGACGCGTTGTCCGATCGACGCGCCGCGGGGTATCCACAGAGCGAGGATGGAATGGTTGAAGATGTCGAGACGGCTTCATCCTTGGCGGAGTCAGAAGATCCTCTCATGTCCCCGGATGGGGACGCGTACGAGGCGATGCTGGCGCAGAGCATGCGTGAAAACGACGGATATAACGATGGGTTTTCAGTTCAAATGCTCGGGACGTACGCGGATCGGTTCGTGAGGTCGTTTAGGGGGAATCAGTCGCCCGCGTCGCCGGGTGTTGAGCGCCCGACGACGACGGCGTTTGGAACGCTCGGACGCGGAAGCGCGACGACGAGCGCGGATGGGGATCGCGTACAGGATAAATTGGTAGAGGTGGCTCGGGCGATGCTGAACGAGAGCGATCACGGGACGAGCGGGGCGGATCCAGAGGATTTGGATACGGACGTCGGCATCGGTTTGCGCTTGCGCGAGGTGGCGTCGAGAAGAGAGAGGTATGGGGAGAACACGCTCATGGCTGGGGTCGACGACGGTGACACCAACTTGATGAGCGATAGGTTTGGCAAGGCGTTGCGCAAAGAGATTCGGAATCCGATGATTCGCGTGGCTCTCGTGGCGATTGGTTTGGAGCTCGCGCAGAGCTTTAATTTTTCAGAGCGAGACGATCCCGTGTTCAACGCAATCATTTTGGCCGGTCTCATCGTAGGAAACGCGTACGTGTCGTATTTAGAGCGTGTCGACGCCGTGCGGGCGAGCTATGAGTTGACGAGAATGGTGAGCGCGCGCGCGACGGTTATTCGCGCTGGGCGCACCGTCGTGGTGGACGCAACTGAGCTCGTTCCGGGCGACGTCGTCATTCTTAGTCCGGGAAGCGGTGTTCCCGCCGATTGCGTGTCGAGCGGACCGCAAACACTAGTTTTAGATAATAGTTTGATCACGGGTGAGCGTCAAACAGTTGATGTCGCCGCGGGGGAACCGTTGTTCATGAGGGGCGTCGTCAAGCGCGGTACGGCGCGAGCGCTCGTCGTGCGCACTGGGAAAAACACGTTCGCCGGTCGCGCGGCGCGTCTCGTGCGTAAACGCGAGGCGGTACGCCGAGAACTCTCTGCATTTGACGTCAATTTGACACACGTCATGTACGGACTCTCTCTCGCCGGTTGCGTGTGCTCTCTGAGTGTTTTGTTGTACCTGCTCGTGAGCGGGAGAGATTTTTTTGGATCGCTCTCCTTTTGTGTCATCTTGCTCATCGCGTCCACACCCTTGGCTATTCGCACTGTGGTCGCCACCACATCAGCGTTGGGTGTGCGCGCGCTATCGAAGAGAGGCGCCATCGTCACGAGGATGAGCGTAATTGAGGATTTGGCGTCGATGAATGTCGTGTGCGTGGACAAGACGGGCGTGCTCACTCGCGACGCGACGAGATTAAACTCGTCGCTTCCGACGATTCCTCTTCTCGAGGGTGTGGGAGAGAACGACGTCATGACTGCGGCGGCGCTTTCGACGAAGTGGAACGAGCCGGCGGCGAACGCGATAGATTCGATGATTCTCAAAGCGTTCGATACGTCTCCACTGTCGGCGTATGAAATGGTCGAGTACAAACCGTTCAGTGCCGCTCACCGTAGGTTTAGCGAGAGTCTGATCCGTCGTAGCGACGGATCCATGTTTAGAGTGATGAAAGGACCGATAGACACGGTGTTGGACGCGTGTTCAAACGGAGAAGAGGTACAAACGATCGTTAAGGATGCCATGGCGAATTTACAATCGCAGTCGGCACGGGGCGTGATTTCTCGTGCGCTTGCCGTGGCGTGTTCAAAAAACGTCGACGACCCGTTCGTCGCCCTCGGGTTGATTATCTATGAAGATGTCCGACGTGCAGACGCGAACGAGATGATTCACACGGTCTCGTCGCTCGGCATTGATGTTAAGATTATCACTGGCGACAGTTCAGACGTCGCGGCGTTGGCTTGCCAAAAGGTTGGGTTTGATTTTGACGACATCAACTCACCCTCCGACGTGCCTTACGTACCGTTACGAACGAGCGTCCTCAACCCTCAGGCGGCAGAGTCGATCAAACGTATGCGCGTCTTTGCGGACATGTTACCAGAGGACAAGCTGGCGTTGGTCAAGGCGTATCGTTGCGGTGGAGACGTCGTCGGTTTAGTGAGCGACGCGGCGGGCGATGCTGCCGCCCTTCATCTCGCTGACGTCGGCGTAGCGATGAACACGGCGAGCGACGCGGCGAAGAGCGCATCTGACGTGGTCCTCACCGTACCCTCGCTCGCAATCTTGGCGCACGCCGTGCTCTCGGCTCGCATCATGTTTGCCCGAGTACGAGATTACATTCTCTTTCGCGCGACGTGCACGACGCATCTCTTGGGTTTCTTTACTCTTGGTGCGCTGACGGTCGCCCCGAACTCGTTCGACGCCGAGTGGCCCGACATGTTCACGCTGCCCGTCATAGCGTTGTGCGTCGTCTTGGCGCTCAACGATTTGGTTGTCATCGGGAGCGCATACGATCACGCCGCACCTTCGAGACTTCCAGAAAAGTGGCGCTTGCTTCCAGACGCCGTCGTCAGCGTCGTGTCTGGTCTCGTGGCTTGCTTTACATCGTTGGCGCTTCTCGGTATCACTCTGAGCACGACAAAGGCGGACACGTACTTTGCGCAAGACGTCAAAGGCCGTGCGTTGGCATACGGAGAAGTGCAAACCTGTCTCTTCCTCAAGATTGTCCTCACCGACGCGCTCACTGTGTTTAGCGCTCGAACGCACAATTCGTTTTTGGAACGTCGACCTGGAGGCTTGGTCGTGACGGCGTTCCTCACGTCGCTCGTGTTGAGCTGTATGCTCGCCGCAAATTGGCCCTTTATGGCTCTCGAGTCAATCTCCTGGGCGCACATTCTCTTTGTCTTCGTGTTCTCACTCGGAAGCTTTGCGCTGCAAGATGCCGTCAAGGTGACTACGTATCGTGTGTTGCTTCGAGCGGAATTCATCGAGAATGTCGGTACGGTGAGTTCGGCAGAGTTTGCCCGCGTCTCCAAAGCCGTTGATCGAGTCACGCCGAAACAAAAACTCCTCAAGCGAGAGACGTCGTTGTCGTCACCTGAGCGGGTTTCGACACCGCCGGATGGCGATTACGACGTCGAGGAGGCGAGGCAACCACTTTTGGACGAATCGGACGACAACGCAGAAGAAGAATCCACCTCTTTTGGAGAGGACGAGCGACGTTCAGTCATCACCGCGAGCGATGAAGACGTCGATGAGTTTTACAGCGACTATGGTGGCGGTACTGAAAGTGAGATTTCTGCCGCCGCCGGCGCGATCGATCCATCTCCAGAGATTATCGCTGAAATGCTCAACCGTGAGGCTGATACGCCAAAGTACGAGCGTCTTCGCCGAACGCCCGGGTATTGCATGGCGACGCTGACGGATGTGCAGGCAATCACCGAAACGCACGACTGGTGGGTGACGTTTCAGAGTTTGCAAAAGGAAGCCATCAAGGAGCACGTCTACGACGTCTCTAGTGTGAAATCTTTCGACAATGACGACGATGACAACGATGACGACAACAGAAGCCTCGCGAGCGCTCGTACGGGCCAAGGAAGAAAGGTCATCCCGTACGATGCGCTCACCGCGCTCGAAATGGGATGCGGCGTCGGAACGTTTTCCGCCGCGCTGTGCAGACACCTCAGTGATGCAACGACGGAAGCACTACGCTCACCGCTCGCGGATCCAGCAATGCGACGTCTGTACGTGAGTCTGGATTTGCTCGACGTTTCGGCCGTGGCGTTGCACGCGGCGTCGTTATCTCTCCAAGCGCCGTTTCACGTCGGTACGCTTCATCACGGAACACTCACGAGTTTTGTGCCTCCGCGCGACGCGGCAATGCTCGCGTCTTCGGCGGCTAACAGCAGCGACGGTGAATCCGTGATGGATGCCGGCGGGGGCACCGACGGCATCGGCTACGACATTGTCTACAGCGTGCACGGGTTCGCGACGTGTCCTCGATCAAAGATTCATCTGGCGTTGCGAAATTTCAGAGCTTCCCTCCGACCCGGCGGGTTGGGATTCATCGCCGCCGCGACGGAGCAGAGCCACGACGCCAAGTTTTCGCTCATGTACCACGCCGAGAGGCGTAAACGTCTCGGCGCGCCGCAAGGGGAGATTCCGCGGATGACGAGCGCCGAGGATATTTGCGACGCGCTCAGCGCGCAAGGCGTCTCTTACAACGTCGAGGTGAAATCCCACGAAACAATCGTCGACGTCGCGGATGGGTTGGAATCTCTAGAGTCGTACCTTCACGGTGTCGTCATGGACGATTCACTAAGCTTGGACACGATGATGACGTCCAATAGTCTCGGCGCCTACCTTTCGAGTTGCATGTCGTCAGATGGGTCGTCTTACACGTTTCCTCAACGCGTCGCGCACGTGACGCTCTAATTGTACGGTAGAAGATAGGCATTACGCATTTTAGATACTACATTAGACCAAACCAACACATTGACTATACTTATTTCGCCCCGCCCCAGGTGCCCGAGTTTTTGCTGACCGCAATCTTCCCGCCGCCGCCCGAACCTTGGTACGGTTTCACGAAATCGCACCCCAACGACTCGCGCGTATCCACCTTTGTATACGGATTCGTCCCGCTCGCATTCTCACACAGCGACAACACCTGGTACCGATCGATCACAGCTTCGGTGAAATCTGCGTTCGTCACGTTCACCTCCCCGAGATCCGCGCGCACGAAATTCGATCCGGCCATGACGCTATTCGACATGTCGGCGCCTCGCAACAACGCGTAATCGAAGAACCCATTCGTCGCGTCGACACCCGAAAAATTTACCCCAGGCATGATGGCCCGGCTAAACACCGCCCCACGACAATCCGCGCCGTGGAAATCCGACCCTCGAAGCTCGGCTTCGGCGAAGACGGCACCGATGAGATTTTCAGAGGTAAAGTCTCCGCCGATGTGTTCCGACTTGCTCTCGAGGATCACCTCTCGGTCTCGCGGTTTAAGCTTGAGCCCCATCACGCTCGGCGTGTCCTCGATGTCTTCCATAAAGGCGGCGAGAGAGACTTGCGCGTGCGTGCACGTCGCGAGCGTCGCCGCGAGCGTCGCCGCGACGCACGCGCGCGTCGCGCGTCGCGTGAGTGATGACGAAGCATCGACATCGTCATCGGTTTGACGGCATCGTTTCGACGACGACGCGGACACGACGCGTTGAGCGCGTTGAGCGCGCGTGCGAATCGTAGGAAAGGTCACCGCCTTGGTCGCGGTCGCGGTGATCATGACGAAAAGGAGTCGTTCGCGCGCGCGCGTGTGAGGGTTCGGGTGAGTTTGAAGAAGCGAGCTACTCGGTAATATTTGGAATGGTACTCACACAAAAAGAAGGACAAAAGTCCGTGGGGAAACGACCGACGACTCACATGCGAATCGTGACGCTGTTCATCTTGACTGGGGTGTTCGGGTTATCGTTGCGATCCGTCGGCGTGCTCTCGATCGCCTTGACGACGTCCATGCCTTTGGTCACCTTGCCGAAAACCGGGTGCTGACTCGGCGACAAGTCGTGTCTCCAGTGATCGAGAAAGTCGTTGTGCACCGTGTTGACGAAGAACTGAGACCCGCCCGATCGCGGTTGACCCGTGTTCGCCATACTCAGCGTCCCGACGTCGTTCGTGGTGCGATCGTGGAGTTCATCCGGGATGCATCCCTCGCGAGCGTCGCGCTTGACGGTTTCGCCCGTGGCCAAGTTCTTAAAGGACGAGTTCGGTTGCGGACCACCGGTACCCGCCGCCGGGCTCTTCGCGTTGGACGAGTGCGGGCATCCGAATTGCTGCGCGACGAACGGATTGATTTACCAATCCAGAAATCAAAAGTCAGTCTTTATCATATCATCGCCACCCGAAAGAAACGCTCGGCTCTGGTTCGCTTTTCCAGCCGTCGCTTTGCGTCGAGAATAATCGTTCACTCATCAAACACCGCGCGCGCTCAAACCCACCAGCATGAAATCAGCGATGACGCGGTGAAAGTGCAATCCATCGTAAAATCCCGTCTTGGCCAAATCGATGAAATTCGACGCCGTGATCGGCATCTTATCGAGGTAAAGCTCCGCTTCAAACGTGCCCTTGGACGTGTCGAAAACTGCGATTGGATTCCCCATGTCGTTCGTTCGTTCGTTTACTTGTTTGGTATCAGAGTCCCCGCGATGCGCGATCGGATGGAACGGGTGGAAGAAGAACCGAGAATCCTCTTCGTTCGTTCGCGTGCTTATAAATTAAGCGCGAGGCGACGAGTGCGGTTGAGTGACGATTCACTAATCCAATCCAGTCCGACAGAGGGGATCCACGAACGGCGAACAGATCGTCAAACCGAACCGCGAACGTCGCGAACGATGGGGGACTACGAAGCGCGGGCGAACGAGGCGTTCGCCAAGGGGGAGAAAAAACTGAAATCGTCCTCGCTGTTTTCGTCGCTCATGGGTGGAAACAAGCACGACGAAGCGGCGGAGTGTTTTCAATCAGCCGCGAACGGGTATAAACTTGCAAAGTCGTGGGACCGCGCGGCGACCGCGTACGTCGCGGTGGCGGAGTGCCGAGAGAAATTGGGAGAGTATCACGATGCGGCGACGGCGCGGGTGGACGCGGCGGCGATGTGTAAAAAGTACGACGCGTTGGCGGCGATCGAACACTACCGAGCGGCGGTCAAGTATTACACGGAACTGGGAAGATTGTCGCAGGCGGCGAAACACTTGAAGGAGATTGGAGAGGCGTACGAGGGACAAAACGATGAAAACGCGGCGGTGGTGGCGTACACGCAAGCGGCGGATTTGTACGAGAGCGAAGAGAGTTCGAGCACGACGGCGAATAATTGTAAGCTCAAGGTGGCGACTTTGTGCGCCAAGTTGGATCGTTTTGAAGAGGCGACGGAAATCTTTGAGGACGTGGCGCGGGCGAGTTTGAACAATAACCTTTTGAAGTACTCGGCCAAGGGTTACTTTTTGCAGGCGGGCATTTGCCGCCTATGCTGGAACGATCCGATTGGGGTGCTGAACGCCTGCGAACGGTACGAGGAAAACGATCCCGCCTTTTCTGGGTCGAGAGAGCGCGAACTTCTCGTTGGGTGCGCTAAGGCTGCAGAAAATGGTGATCAGGACGAATTCTCCAACGTCGTCGCCGAGTTTGATTCCATGTCTCGATTGGATGGTTGGAAGACGACGATGTTGCTCAAGGCGAAGAAGAGAATCGAAAAGCACGTCGAAGCAGAGGAGGACGACTTGACGTAATTACGTCGACGAAAAGGATTAGTGTTGTAAACATCGATGTTCATTCGCATTCACAAAGTTCGTTTCATTCAATTCGATTTTTCTAGTTTCATCCATCAATCTTTGGCGGAGTCGCGTCTATCGAAGAGCACCCGACGATGAGATTTCGACGACGTGCGTTCACCCGGTCGCAACATCAACACTGGCATTGTCGCGTTCTGCAGGCAATAATTCGCCACCGATCCGACGAAGAGTCGCGTGAACGCGTTTCGATTATGTGTCGCCATGCATATTAGATCCGCCTTGACGGCTTCGGCGACGGCGCAAATCAACTCTCCAATCGCTATGTTTCCTTGCGACCCTGCGACGCGTGCAAACATTTGTCAGTCTATGAATTCCCAAGTCTGATTTGATTTCACTGATTTTACCTGTGGTCAAATCAATCAAGTATGGGATGCCAAGTTGCGAAAGCTTGCGACCGAATCGCGCTTGTATGAAATGTTTCGCCTTGGCGCGGTCCAATCGTCTTCTGTGTTCCATCTCCTCGTCGAGTTTTTCGTAGTACACCTTCGTCGGCGTTCCCATCTGCGAACGAGAGTGACCAGAGCGTTAGTCTATTGAATCCAATCGACACGCGATGATGTACCATTGGGTACACGTAACCCGTGTTTTCATACCGCGTCGGTAAGATGCACAGCAAGTGAATCGTATCTTGTTTATCGCGCCAGACGTTGTCGAGCGCCCACTCCACCGCTGCGCTGCTGGCATCGTCATCGACAACCGGGCAAAGAATCGTGCGTCCTCGATGATGTCCCGGCGGTAAATCAGCCATCCGAAGCTTTGACATGGCGTCGGACGTTTCTTCAATCGAGTCGCTCGCGTTCGCGATTTGAGACGAGTCCGTGGCGGGCATGTGCGAGAGTCGCGAAATGTGGCGAGCGCGTCGTTCATCATTGAAACATCTCTTCTCTAACACTTCAGCTAAAACTAGACTACCGCGACAACCAATGAATGAATGCACTACTACTTATTTCGTGAGGCGTTTCGTGAGAAACTCCAACCCGCGACGAAGATTCACAACCTCTCGAATGGTGATTGAGATTCTCCGTCCTCGTCTAGGCGCGTCGTCGTCTGGAAAATCCTCGGGATTCAACAACAACGGATTCGATCGCGCATCTGACTCCCGCGATTCAATCCCGTGTAAATATTCTGTGTACACTGCCTTTGTGAACACCAACAGCGATCTCGAGGGCACGAAGACATCGAACGGCAATCTCTCGCGTGGATTTGTCTCGGCGCCGAATTCCGCATTCGGCGTCGGCGTTTCGTCGTCCGGTCCGGTCGCGCCCTTCATCTCCTTTGGTCTAAACGTCAGCACGCACGACGCCCCGATGGACACGATACAAACGCAATCTCTGTACAACGGTCCGTCCTCGTGCGGCATGATTCCATCGCCTCGCTCGAAATCGTACACGTTTACCAATGCGTGGTTTGGTTGAAACGAAGAAGACGACGCTAAAGAACCAGAAGACTCGCCGCCGTCGATCTCCCATACCGACGCCGCCACGCGCTCCATCAACCGACGAACGACGGGTGGAAAATCATCCACGCGCACCGTTCCTTTTTCGTGCACCGTCCCACCGTACGGGCGACATTTGCGTCCATTCAAAGCGACGTAACGAACGCTCATCTTTGTTTCGTCATCGTCATCATCATCGTCACCCAGCGCGCGTCGAAGCGCCGATTCAGCGTCACCATCGACGTACTCGAGCGCGAGAAAAACATCGCGTCGTCCACCGACGGGTTTCACCGTCGCCGACATCCCATCCGACGCGCGTCGGTCGTGGAATGACGCCGCCGCACCAGCGAAAGACATCGTCAGTCTTTGACTTTGATGCCATGACTCCCAACGCCTGGTCCTCGCGCGCGCGACACGTCATACGCGCGTGCAACATCACCTCGGCGACGTTTTCCGTCGTCGGCGCCGGATTCGTCATCCTCTGCGCCGTCGTCGCGCCGGCGTTCGCGCGCGGAAGGACGTTTTCGCTCGTCAAGAGACTCGCGCTCGCGGATTTCCTTTTCAGCGCCTTTGCGCTCATGGGCGATCGCGGCGCGGACGCGCCGCTGGACGAACCCACGATGACGTGCGTGATTCAAGGGGCGGGGACTCAGATTGCGAGTCTGTGTCAGGCGATGTACGCGACGACGATTTCGCACACGTTGGCGACGGCGGTGGGCAGGCGCGCGGCTTCGACGACGAAAGAGCTTCGAGAGAACATACGACGGTACGACGCCGTCGTGCTCGGCGTGAGCTTGACGTTGGCGTGCGTGCCAATGTTCACGGCGACGTACGGGGACTCCGGGCTCGGGAGGTGTCACGTCAAACACGGCGTCGTTCGGGTGGTGTGTTACTTTGTTCCGATTTGGCTTTGCATGGGGTACAACGTGTACAATTGGGGCGCCGTTTGGCGCACGGCGACGCGCGTGCAAGCGTTAGATAGATCATTAGATGACGACCCGCGTTCGAGGGCGGCGACGAAGCGTTTGACAACCTTTGTCCGACGTCTGTTGGCGTATCCGTTCATCCAAGTGTCCACAAACGTCCCGGGCACGGCGCTTCGTCTCGTCGCCCTCTTCGGCGGCTCAAAAAACCCATCCCTCGGGTTAACCGCCGCACACGTCGCGTGTAAAACCTCCCAGGGTTTCCTACACGCCGTCGTCTTCCTCTACGCCCACCCGGCAAAGAGAGAACTCGTCGCCGCCGTCTCTCGCGCGCTCGGTTTGGAATCCGTAGCGCTCAGAGTTTCTTCCCCGGAGACGGCTCCGGGACATCCGCAAGACGGCGGGACGTACCCGAACCTCTCCGAAGACGTAGATTTCATCTCCGACGACGACGACGATATCGACGATATCGACGACGCGCGCGCCGCGACCGACGAACCCATTCGTCCGATCGCCGGCGACGCCTTCGTCCGCGTCGCCTTCGCCCGGCGAACCGCCGACGACGGCGTCGAACTCACCACCGCGAACTCGTCCTCGGACGCCGGCGCCGGCGCCGGCGCCGACGCGTCGTCACCACCGTCGACGTCCTCGTCGTCGCTCATCCCGGGCGAAATCCAACGCTCGGACGACCGGACGACCGACCGACGAACCGGGACGGGGTGGTAGTCAGTCAGCAAGCACCATCCAGTCGAAGAGACGAACGGACGCACCGCGATAAAATAGAACACATATACACTACTAGCTGTATAACACCATTAAATACATACAAATAGAACATATAATAGTATAAAACATTACC
>Ga0255743_10002064_pt1 | contig 16853 bp, 20 predicted proteins | sample 101ome_19_FD_179950 | JGI IMG/M metagenome (GOLD analysis project Ga0255743, IMG submission 179950) | Coastal salt marsh microbial communities from the Groves Creek Marsh, Skidaway Island, Georgia - 101405AT metaG (version 2) | ecosystem: Environmental > Aquatic > Marine > Intertidal zone >... | reverse complement strand
AGTTTAGCAATGAAAATGGCAGAAATCACAGAATCAAAAGGCGTATGCCCAGATTGCGGCAACCCTAGTTATACAACATTACCAGAAGAAAAGCAAAAAGGTGTTGATGGCAAAGTATGCTGGAAAGGCTACAAGCGTATGGGCACTAAGAAAAAAGGCGGTAAAACTGTAGATAACTGCGTTAAAATGTAAGGAGTTCATAATGGATTACAATGCACTACAACACAAACTGTTTGCTATGGATCCTACTGATCCAGCAGAAGATTTAGCAAAACTTAGAGCACAAGCAGGTGGCAATGCTCCAGCACCTGCATCACAAGTTGACTATATCGCAGAAAGTGCAGCAGTGCCAGAGGGTTCATTACAAATGGATAGAGACTACAGTGTTAGCGACTTTGCTGCACTTGCTGGTATTCGTTTAGATGAAAAACAAAAAATGGGCAGTGCAGGACAAGCAAAAGGCAAGGATCCTATGCCTAGCACAAGCAAACCTAGCACAAGCGGAGAACAACCTCATCCATTAAAAGACAAACTAGTAGGTGAAGATGTTCCCGGAATGCCGCCATTTAAGGCTGCACCTCCTAACCCAAAAAGTGCTCCGCCAGATAAAGCACTTGGTATAACACCTCCAGGTGCAGATTTTGGTAAAACTGCTAAAAGTGTAGATGATTATTTTAAAAATACAAGTGGGTTGACAGCGGAACTATTTAAAGCATTTTATCGTGCTATTGGCAGATTAAAGCCTGATGCTGATCCACAAGATATTAAAAAAGCAGCACAAGCGGCAGCAAATAGTATGCAAGAATCAATGTATGAACGTAGTCTAACCAAAGGCGAAGAAAAGAAAAAAGAAAAATACGTTAAAGGTATGAAGAAAAGCAAAGGCGATTTCAAAGATCGTTACGGCGATGATGCAGAAGCAGTAATGTATGCCACTGCTACTAAAATGGCAAAAGAATCTAGTGTTGACAGTATTAAAGATCAACTATATGCTGCATTAAATAAAAAAATGAGTGACTAATGAAATTAGATGATCTATTAACAGAATCTCCATTAGCTAGTTTTGGTAAAGGCTATGCTGGTCCTAGATTAGGCCCTAATAATATTGGCTTTCCAAATGGCGATACAGTTAAAGAACTAAAAAGAGCGTTAAAAAGACACACAATTTACATTCCAGGCCAACCGTTCAATCCAGCACAAAAAGCCTGGATAGGTGATGACACAGGAGAATGGAGTCAAGCTCTTAGTGATGCAGTAATCAATTGGAAAAAAAGCATAAATGCACAAGATACAAAAGCAAAGTTAGATATATCCACACCAGAACTAGGTCCAAGAGATATTAAATATTTATTGTTCACAAAATTATATACAGATAGAGACAACGCAGGTTTAATTCAAAAACAAACAGGCGGTGGATCACAAGAAACAATACGTCCTCCTACATGGACAGGACAAACAATTGACTTGCGTACAGTGATTAATACTCCAACTCAAAACATTACAAATGTAAAAGACTTTTTACGTGCAATTACATTTAGTGGTTGGGCTATAATTTTACAAGAATTAGTAAACAAAAAAGAATTAGGTGATAATTCAAAGCCTCGAGAAATTAGCCGTATGCTAAAAGAAATATATGTGAAACAAAATCATACACCTGTAATTTGGTTACAACATTGGGAAGATAATGTCTTAAGGGAACAAGGAGAAAATCTTACTGCAACATTAGAAAATGGCGAAGAAATGCCATTCCATCCAACTAGAAGTTCTACCTTTGATACTCGTTGGGGAAGTATGGCAGTTGGTTCTCAAAGATTGTATGAATATTTTAAATTACTTGGCAATGGATTACTTGCAAAGTATAATAAAGCTCATGCAGCAGAAGTAAAGAAAAAAGAAGAAAAACCAACAGTTGATGATACACAAACACTTGATAAAAACACTGTAGATACTTGGATCAGAAACATGAACGATGCTATATATAACTCTTGGATTGATTACATTCCAGGAGTAGACGGCATTGATGAAAAAAGTGTAAATGATTTAATGAGACAACTTTCAAAAGCAGGCGATTGGGATCAATATGCTACAGCATATGAACAAAAATTTAAAGACAACCTAGGTGCAGAATTAGCAAGAAAATTGTCAGACGAAGATTACGATAATTTTGTTGTTAGACATCTTGCAAGAATAAACAGAATTAATCCTCAGGTATTATTTGCTGCAATTGTATTTGGTAATAGTGAAGAAAGTGTTATAGCAGAATATAATAATGAAAATTATACCATAATGAAAGCTATGCAACAAGGAAAAGTTGTCGTAAAAAAAGGTAATAAACCTGTAAAAGATGTTTTAATTATAGATGCTGTACTACGTATTGCTATAAATGAATCAGGAGGAAGCGTTCCTGATCTAAACAAAGAATTTACAGCAGAAAACATTGAAGATGCAGCAATAATTGTTGTGGCAGCAGCACAAACTATTCCTTTCCTTGTTCCTTACTACACAGCACAACCGCCTTTTGATCAAGCATTAGCACCTGGTCAAGGACCTTCGCGATTAGTAGGACTTCAGGAACAATCTGCTAGGTTATTAGCCAACAACTATTCTAACGAAGCTGTTATGAAATGGGTTGTAAGTGAAATGAAACGTGATGCTGAATACTTGATCGAATTAGAGGAACTGCATTGGGATAGAAAATGGAAAGAAGATACAGGCAGCGAAATACTCAAACAATTTGGCGGAATACTTGATGTAGAAGATGCTACCGAAGATGAACTATCTTTAGTTGACAAGATTCATTCAAACATAGATGATCAAAGAGCAGAAGCATTTGCTGAAATTTCAGCAAGTAACGATGTTGCATCATATTATAATAGAATATATAGAATTTTTGAAAGAACATATCAAGAAACTATAGACAAAAGAATTTTTGGTAACAATACTACTCCTGTATTAAAATTTATTGAAGAAAACGTTCCATTTGAAGCAGAGCTTGACAGTTTTACAACAATAGTTAATGAAATAGGAATAGCAAAAGCAGCACCTTATACGATAGCAAGGTTATTTGCTGACAGCATGGAAGGTGAATGGTGGGAAATATTTGGTGGTACCAACGAAGATCTGGCTAGAAAGTTAACTGATAGAATTGCAGATAGAGAAGCCTATATGTTAGTAAACGAATATTATAAAAAACAAGGCGGTGGAGACGATCTAATTGATGATTTAGATTCAGAATGGTTGTATGATTATGATGATGTTATTAAAGATTTGAAAAAAGAAATAGGTGAACAAACCACTGTTGATGCAGCAAGAGTTGGATTAAATCCACAATTAGTCAATGTGTTAGGTGATGTAAATAATGAACCAACAATAAGTAATTTGAAAAGACTTTCTAAAGCTATGAACACGCCAAATAATATGTACTTTACAAAAGATGCTAGTGGAGGCAAGGAAATTATAGACACCAAAAAATTACGAGCTGTAACAAATATATTAGATGATTTGGTTCAAAGAATGATGTTTGAAGATAAACAAAAAGAATTGTTCTTTGAAATAATTGACGGTATGAAAAAAGAAGTTGATAGAATTGTTCCAGACGATAATCCATATTCGAGCTTTTGGTTTACTAGTTGGTATAATGAGGCAAAATCTGCATGGTTTTCAAACAATCAGTAGAACAATGGATAGAAAATTTTTTGTGCAAAGACAATCCAGCATTTAACAATATGCCACCTTGCCCATTTGCAAAACAAGCAATGTTAGATGACAAAATACTTTACTGTGAACTACAACCTCTACACATACCAATGGGCGATTATTTTGCAGCAGAACTAGAAAACTTCAGTTATCATTGGCCCAAGGGCAAAGAGGTTGTTGTAATAGGCACAAATCCGCAATACATCTCAGTAGAAGAACTAACACTTGCTGTAGAACGTGCTAACGCAATATTCTTAAAAAATAGAGGTTACATTGCATTAGAAGATCATCCTGATGCAGAAGAAAAAGTACAAGACGTTTGTGTAAATCAAGGCAAGTATGCACTTGTGCTACTACAGGAACGTGATAAACTACAACGTGCAAGAAATATATTACAAAAACAAGACTACTATAAATACTGGACACCAGAGTACTATGAAGAAGTAGTTGATGATATGTAGAATCGATTTAACTAAGACACACTACAAACAAATAGATTTTAAGTTATTAGGTAAAAATGACTTTTCAAGTTGCGAAAAAATATACAAACAATATATAGAACACAACGAAATAGAAAATCCACACCCTGTGTTTGAAGAAGAATGGAATCGCGAAGCAAAGTATAATGCAGATGTACTAGGATACTATGACAAAGATGTTTTAGTTGCTTGGAGTTTGACATATAAGTTTCCAAGCAAAAATACAGTGATAGCAGATCAGTTTGCTTGGGACTATGATAATCCTAAACTTAAACTAGGCTATCGTACAATACGAAGTGAATGTGCTTACTATAAAAACAAAGGATTTAAATATTTTATTTTAGGCGATCCTGATAAGTACAAAGAAGAACTACAAGGTTATGAGATAATAGAAAGAGGCATGGATGGCATTTTTAGTGCATAGTTTACCACTACAGTCAGTTTATGTGCGTAAAGAGTTTTTGTATGATCACGAGCGTGGACACGGAGAGTTTACACCAGGTATTTGGGTCAGTGTAAAAAGCATAGAAGCAAAAGCATTGTATTTCGAAACACTACTAACAGACTATGGAGCATTGTATGATAAACTACCTATCTCAGCATTTGTTTGGAAAACTGATCACGGCGAACTACTTCCGCTTGATGTTCTTCAGTTGTGGGATTGTTTTGATTACGACATCACCGTTATCCAAAAACCATTATTGTCACGATGCGAATTTTTTGGTAAAGACAGACGTATGCATCCCGGTGAGTATTGCTTCACAATCGATAATTGTCACCGCGATACTTCCATCCTTGACACCAACTTCAGCGAACACGACCCTGAGCACAAATCATTTAATGTTATTAAACTGGACAACGGTCAATTCGCTGCTCAACCAAACAATAGGGTTATCTGGCGTGATAGCTCCCTAACACCAGAAAACTTATTAACACCAGACTTTAAAGTATGCACACAAAACTACAAAGTAGAAACAGAACCTAAGTGGAGCGTAGGACATACTGAAGAATGGCAGTATAAAACACTTGACGAAGAGTCAGAAACATAGTAGTATAAACAGATAACTAAGGAGTAATATATGAGCGATCGTGTGTATGGCCCTGAAGAAAAGGCCAAACTAGAACGTCTTGTCCGTGAAGGCGTAACTGTATTACAAGAAATTGAAGATTTGCAAGGCGGACTAAAAGAAACAATCAAAGCAGTTGCAGAAGAATTAAGTGTAAAACCAAGTTTGATTAACAAAGCAATTAAAGTAGCACAAAAACGTGATTGGAGTCGTGTTGCAGACGAGTTTGAAGATTTAGAAACACTTGTTGCTACCACAGGATACGACAAAGACGCATAATGTACCGTATATTTGACGGTGCTTTTAACATCACCAACGTTTGTAATTTAACTTGCAGTGGTTGTGAAAGTTTTAATAATTTTAACTTTCGCAATCACTTTCGTTTTGACGATTACAAAGACTTGTACAAACGTTGGAGTGAACTTGTAAGCATAAATGTTGTAACTATACACGGTGGAGAACCGTTTACTAATCCTGATATACTCAACTGGGCACGTGGATTAAAAGAATTATGGCCCGATGCTAACAAGCACTATGTAAGCAGCAATGGTAGTTTGTTAAAAAATCACATAGATACTGCTAAACAACTACTAGATTTGGGTTGGTACATAGATATAAGTGTACACGACAGAGCATTGTACAATGACATAGAACCTGCTATAAAAACAATATTAGAAGATCGTCCATATCGTGTAGTACAAAACGGTGAAGACACAAAACTTGTAGGCCATAACAACAATCAAACATATTTTAACATATACGAAACCATAGACTTTATAAGCAGTGCTAGATTAGGCACAGATAAAGGCAAATGGCAGTTCCACAACAGCAATCCTCAAGCATCACATAGAGTATGTTTAGGCGGAGAACCTCCTTGTACACACTTTAACAAAGGATTAATGTATCAATGTCATTTAACCAGTGTTAGTGCAGATTTAATACAACAGTTTCCACTAGAACAACGTGCAGTAGAACTATTGCAACAATACAAGCCAGCACACCCCGATGATGACCTAACAGACTTTATGCAAACACTGCACAAGCCTATGCCGCAATGTGCGTTATGTCCTGAAAGCAGTAAAACACATTGTATTGCACCTCTTGCTACAAAGAAGGAAAATGCATGGATTTAGTAACAAGTACAATATTTGAACCCACGGTGCATTTAGATATTGATATAAAAAGTTTACCAAACAGAGACTTTGACAAACTGCATATTATAGGATGGAGTGAAGAAGGTGTAGCATTTGATTTTATCAAACATATGATACTTCGCGACAATGAAGAACGAGATATTATGCAAAACTTGTATGATCAAGGCAGACTGATTTATCATTGTAACATTATTCATCCAAGGCACAACGACAGCAGTATCCATCAACCCTGGCCAGAGTTTGATCAGTTTTTAGGTTGGCAAGAATACAGAGAAGTACCTCATACACCTGAACAGTTGTATCATTTGCAAACACTTACATATAGACCGCACAAAGATATGCTTGTAGAACAACTACTAAACAGTGGATTGCATGGAGAAATATACTACAAACGTGAGCAGGACATTTGGGACAAAACAAACATAACTCCTTTATGGCACAAACAAGTAGATAGGTTTGTAGAAAGCGAAAATTATGATCCAGACTTTGTGTTTGACAGTGACACAAATCCACCACCGCCTGTAGATGTCTGGAAGCGTAGTTTGTTTCTTGTTACACCAGAAAGCACAGACGAAATAGTTCTACACACAGAAAAAACTTGGATGCCAATGTTGTGGAAAATGCCCAGCATACTAGTTGGAGCAAAATATCTAAATAAAACCCTAGAAGATAAAGGTTATAAATTGTTCCATGATGTGATAGATTACGAATTTGATTGTCTAAATACAATGGAGCAGCGTATAGAAGTATTGATAGAACAATTACAAAATATAAAAGATTACAAAAGTGCAGCAGAACTAATGGCAAAAACCTGTGAATACAATCATAAAAAATTTGTAAATGATATTGCGTATGGATACAAACCTGAGGTAATCAGTATGCAGGCAGAATTTACACCTGATGCACAAAAACTTATTGATGTAATAAACAAAGCAGTAGAACAAGCAAAGGCAATGTTATGATAGATGTAATTTTGTACAATAAAGATTACAACAACATAATAGACTTGCCTTTTGTAGCAAAAACAATACTCAACAACAAAAATTCAAACATTATATTTTGGGCACCTGATGAAATAGATACTTGGCAGCGTATAAAAGCATACAAAGACAAAATTAACAAATTATGTGCTAGTGCTGACAGCACAATAGAGTTTTGGGAAGGAAATCAATTGCCTTACAAAACTTACAAACAGGATCGTATTACTGTTATAAATTGGCAAAACTTTTGTGTTCATTATACACTGGGCAAATACAAAATTAAAAACGAGCACAATAAAACACCGCAAATACAAAATTTGTTTGTTTCATTAAATAGATCATCTGTATTGCATAAATGTGTTTTTATAGATTTATTAGCAAAGTATAATTGTATTGATAACAATTTAGTAACTTGGCATGATATAAACAACAATAATTATAATTTCAAACATTTTGATAACCAAAAATTAATATTGGATGATATTTCAAGTGGCGTAGAAATTGTAAATTATCCAGATTACTATCACAATGCATTTTTAGATTTAGTATGCGAAAGTTTTGATAACTTTCCTGATATAAGTGAAAAAACATATAAAGCAATAGCAGCCAAGAAACCATTCATTACAATAGGATACAAAGGTCTGTATGCAGAATTACAAAATCTGGGTTTCAAATTGTATCACGAACTTTTTGATTACAAGTTTGACAATTTAGTAAGTTTTCAAGATAGAGCTGAAAATGTGATTAAACAAGTAAAAAATTTACAAAATCAAAACTTAAATACACTGAAAAAACAAATAGAACAAAAACTAGAATACAACTATAATGTGCTTTTAAATCTTGCAAAAACAGCAGATAAACAAATAATCGATTTTGCCAATAAGCATACAGTGCCTCATTATAGCGATATTCTAGATTATGTAAAAAGAGATAGACATCATCACAATTTTGTTTTATAATAAGAGATAATTAGGAGACTCCATGCCATACGTAGATGCATTTTTTGATAGAGACGCTGACATCATTCGTTGTGTAGAACGCAAGGAAGGCAAGCGTCTATATAATGAATATCAAGCAAAATACACATTCTACTATGAAGATCCACGTGGCAAATACAAAAGTATTTTTGGAGACCAACTGCAACGTGTAGTGTGTAAGAACACAAAAGACTTCCGCAAGGAACTTGCTATCAACAAGGGCAAGAAGATGTTTGAGTCGGATGTAAATCCAATATTCCAGTGTTTGAGCGAAAACTACTTGAACCAAGATGCTCCAAAGTTGAACGTGGCGTTTTGGGATATTGAGACAGACTTCGATCCAGAGCGTGGCTTTGCTCCAGTAGAAGATCCATTTATGCCAATCACTGCAATAACAGTGCATTTGCAATGGCTTGATATGTTGATTACAGTTGCAATGCCGCCCAAAGGTATGGATTTTGATGAAGCAAACGCTATGTGTAAAAGTCGCTGGGGAGAAGAATGTATACTGTTTCCTAACAGCAAACAAGGCGAGTGTGATATGCTTGAAGCATTCCTAGACTTGATTGAAGATGCAGATATCCACAGCGGTTGGAACAGTGAAGGCTATGATGTTCCATACACTATCAACAGAATTCAACGTGTATTGAGCAAGGATGACACAAGACGTTTTTGTTTGTGGGGACAATTGCCCAAGCGTAGAGAATATGAAAAGTTTGGAAAGATGAGCGAAACATATGACACTATTGGCAGAGTGCATATGGACTATCTAAACTTGTATCGCAAGTACACATATGAAGAACGCCACACATATAGACTAGATGCTATTGGTGAAATGGAAGTTGGTGAAAACAAGACTGTGTATGAAGGTACATTGGATCAACTTTACAACAATGACTTTGAAAAGTTTATTGAATATAATAGACAAGACGTTGCATTGCTTGACAAACTGGACAAGAAACTGAGATTTATTGATCTTGCAAATGAGATTGCACACGACAACACAGTGCTACTACAAACAACAGCAGGTGCAGTTGCAGTTACAGAACAGGCTATTGTTAACGAAGCACACAGACGTGGTATGCAAGTGCCCAACAGAGTGCAGCATGAAGGTAACACAGCAGCAGCAGGTGCTTATGTTGCGTTTCCTAAAAAAGGCGTACACGAATGGATTGGTAGTATGGACTTGAACAGTCTGTATCCAAGTATTATTCGTGCAATGAACATGGCGCCAGAAACTATTGTAGGACAAATACGTCCAGAACTCACTGAAGCGTTTTTACACGATGCAATGACACTGCAAAAGAAATCATTTGCGGGTGCTTGGGAAGGCAAGTTTGCCACACTTGAATATGATGCTGTGATGGAGCAACGCAAAGATGTTGCGCTAACATTGGATTTAGAAGATGGCAGCAGTCACGTGTTAAGTGGTGCAGAGATTTACAAACTTATTTTTGACAGCAATCAACCTTGGATGCTCAGTGCAAATGGCACTATTTTTACAACAGAAGTTGAAGGTGTTATTCCAGGATTGTTAAAACGTTGGTATGCCGAACGTAAAGAACTACAAGCCACAATGCGCAAAGCAATCGCAGCAGGCAACGAAACTGAAATTGCTTTTTGGGATAAAAGGCAACTTGTTAAAAAGATTAACTTAAACAGTTTGTATGGTGCTATCTTGAATCCAGGCTGTAGATTTTTTGATAAACGTATTGGACAATCAACTACACTTACTGGTAGACAGATTGCAAAACATATGGCCAGTGAAGTTAATAAAATTATCACAGGTGAATATGATCATGTTGGTAAAGCAATTATATACGGAGACACAGATTCTGTTTACTTTAGTGCGTATCCTGTGCTTAAAGATGAAATAGCAGCAGGTGATATTCCTTGGGGCAAAGACAATGTAATTACGCTGTATGATCAATTGTGTGAACAAGCGAACACAACATTTCCTGACTTTATGGCAAGAGCATTCCATTGTCCACGTCCACGCAGCGAAGTTATTGCAGCAGCAAGAGAAGTTGTTGCAGACACAGGTTTGTTTATTACCAAGAAGCGTTATGCAGTACGTGTGTATGACTTGGAAGGTGATAGAAAAGACAAAGATGGCGCATTAGGCAAAGTTAAGGCAATGGGCTTGGACTTGAAGCGCAGTGATACTCCAGTGTTTATGCAAGACTATTTGAAAACATTGCTTGACATGGTGCTTGCACTCAAGGAAGAAAAAGAAATATTAGAAAGCATAACAGACTTTAGACGTGAATTTAAAGAACGTCCAGGTTTTGAAAAAGGCTCTCCCAAACGTGCAAACAAGATTGGACACTATCAGCGTCTTGAAGAAAAACAAGGCAAAGCAAATATGCCAGGACACGTTAGAGCAAGCATCAATTGGAATACGCTAAAGAAAATGAATGGCGACAAATATTCACAAGATATTGTAGACGGTATGAAAGTTATTGTTTGCAAATTAAAGCAAAATCCATTACAATATACAAGTGTTGCTTATCCAACAGATGAACTACGTTTGCCTGATTGGTTTAAAGAACTGCCATTTGATGGAGATGCTATGGAAGAAGTTATTATTGACAACAAACTAGATAACTTGATTGGTGTGCTTAAATATGACTTAGAAAGCACAAAACAAAACAATACATTTAATACATTATTTGAGTGGGGTTAATGAAATACTTTATTACAGGTACTAGACGAGGTTTAGGAAAAGCTCTAGAACAAGAATATAATAATTGTTCGACTTTAGAGGAATGTGATGTTTTTATAAACTGTAAGCACGACGGATTTAACCAGGTTTATATGTTATATAAGGCTGCAAATTTAAATAAACGTATAATTAACATTAGTTCTAATTCAGGAGATGGAATTAAAAAAGAACCGCATTTGTATGCAGTAGAAAAAAATGCACTTGACAAAGCAAATGAACAATTATATTATCAAGGGGTGAACACAACTAGTGTAAGATTTGGATGGTTTGATAGCGAACGTGTTGCAGATGTCAAAGATAAAAAAATGAGTTTAGAATATTGTATAAGTGTCATAGACTGGATATTACAACAACCACATAAAGTAAAAGAGGTCACAATCACACCATGAAGGTAGGATTTACTTGTAGTACATTTGATTTATTACACGCAGGTCATGTACAAATGTTGCGTGAAGCAAAAGAGCAGTGCGATTATCTTATTTGTGCATTGCAAATGGATCCAAGTGTAGATAGAAAAGAAAAGAATGCACCTGTGCAAACAATAGTAGAGCGTTATACACAACTAAAAGGTGTAAAATATGTAGATGAGATTATTCCATATGGCACTGAAAAAGACCTAGAAGATATATTGACAATGTATCATATAGATGTTAGAATACTAGGAGAAGAATACAGAGACAAAGACTTTACTGGCAAGGATATTTGCCGTAAACGTGAAATAGATCTGTATTTTAACAAACGTGATCATCGCTTCAGTACAAGCGATCTTAGAAAAAGGGTATGTGAAGTATAATGTGGACACTGTTTATTATTAGTTTTGTTGCAGAATTTGATGAATATAAAGCAACAAGGTTTAATACTTATGAAACTAATCAACAATGTGAAATAAACAGAGTAGTGTTGGAAACAACATTTACAGAAGGTGAAAAGGCAGTATGTGTGAATGAATAAATTTATATTTGATGTAGACGGAACACTAACTCCAAGTAGGCAAACTATTGATCCTAAGTTCAAAGAGTTTTTTAAACAGTTTATAAAAGATAACAAAGTTTGGCTTGTAACTGGTAGTGATTATGCAAAAACTGTAGAACAATTAGGTGCTGATATTTGCGAATCAGTTGTAAAAGTTTACAATTGTTCTGGTAATGATGTATACTTTAAGGGCAGTCGTGTTCATTGTAAAAAGTTTGAAGCACCAAAAGAATTATATGACTTAATGAATGGCTGGCTACAAACCAGTAGTTTTCCACTACGGACGGGTAATCATATCGAAGAACGTATGGGCACTATTAATTTTAGTATCGTAGGACGTAACTGTACACTAGGCGAACGTAAACTATATGTAAAGCACGACTTGGAAAACAGAGAACGTGAAAGCATTGCATATCAAATCAACTTAGAATTTCCTAATATTACTGCTACAGTAGGTGGTGAAACAGGCATTGACATTTATGCAAAAGGTGCTGATAAAAGCCAAATACTAGAAGACTTTAATAAAAATGATAAAATATATTTCTTTGGAGATAAAATAGAACAAGGTGGCAACGATTGGCCTTTAGCGTCTAAACTAAAAGAAAAAGGTTGTTTTAATGTCAAGGATTGGCGTGACACAATGGAAAGACTTCAATACTTACAAGAGGCTAAAATAGCAGCATGATTATTGCAGGATATGGTTTTGTAGGTAAAGCCTACGAATTACTATTTAAAAATCATCGTAGAGAGATTGTAATACACGATCCACCTAAAGGTATAAAAGCAGATTTGAAGAATACCAGTGCTGTTGTTGTTTGTGTACCAACGCCACAATCAGAAGATGGTACGTGTGATATGAGTGCTGTTTACGAAATAGTTGAACAGTGCAATGATTTTACACCAATATTGATCAAAAGCACAATCAGTTTGCAAGGTTGGCACGAACTAAAAGAACGCTTTCCAAATCACAAACTTTGCTTCTCGCCAGAATTTTTACGAGCAGCTAACTTTATGAGCGATGTGCAGGATATGGATCACGTCATACTTAGTGGTGAAACAGACTATTGGCGTGATCAATATAGTTATAATTGGGCACATATTAAAATTAATATTGTGAGCCCAGAAGAAGCAATTGCAATAAAATATTTCCGTAATGCTTTCTTAGCAACAAAGGTCAGTTTCTTTAATGAAATTTATGACTTTTGCAAAGCATATGGAATAGATTTTAACCAAGTAAGAGGTGGTATAGGTTCAGACAAACGAATAGGTGATAGTCATACCTATGTTTGGCCAGAAGATAACGTAAGAGGATGGGGAGGATTGTGCTTTCCTAAAGACACTAGTGCATTATTAAAAATGGCAGAAGAAAAAAATATTAATCTAAATACACTTGAAGCAGCAGTTGAATACAATAAAAAAATACATTGACAATCAAACACTTAGGCAGTATAATAAAGAACATAGGAGACTAATATGCAAGACATTCTACAAGATATTGTAAGCCACACACATAAACTTGGCTTTATTACAACACTAAAGGTCACAGCAGAAACCGATACACAGATTGAAAGTATGGCAGATGATCGCAGTGTTATTATGAGTGCTACAACACATTCACCTGTTGGTGAATTTGTAGGCACATTTGGTATGCCGGACTTGGGTAAACTGGATTATCATTTGAAAAATCCAGAATATAGAGAAAATGCAACTATCGAAGTTGTACAAGCAGAGCGTAACGGAGAAGTTATGCCAACACACATCCACTTTGAGAACCAAGGCGGAGACTTTGAAAATGATTATCGTTTTATGAACAAAGCGATTATTGAAGAAAAATTAAAAAGTGTAAAATTCAAAGTCAGCACATATGATGTTGAAATTGAGCCTAATATGGCAGCAATTGCACGTATGAAACTTATGGCAGGTGCGCACAGTGAAGAAACTGTGTTCCAAGTAAAAACAGAAAATGGTAATCTAAATTTTTACTTTGGTGACGAAGCAACACACGCAGGTTCATTTACTTTTGAACACGGTGTAGGTGGTACACTAACACACACTTGGGCTTGGCCAGTTGCACAAACAATTGCTATCTTAAATTTGGATGGTGATAAAACTATGAGCATCACAGACCAAGGCGCTATGAAGATTTCAGTAGACAGCGGTATGGCAAAATATGACTACATCCTTCCTGCACAACAAAAATAATGAAAACAAACCTAACTAAAACACAAAATGATTATGCTGTATTTTTGCCTAGTATCAGTGGCTTTTATGCTACGTTTGTAGGCAAACAACGTTTTGGAGAATACGTTGATTACAATCGTGTTCCAGCTGGTATTGGCGAAGTAGAAGGTCTTAATTTTTTAAATCCAAACAAAGGAGCGTTTCATTACAAGTGGGCGCTCTATTCTGCAGGACACGCTGATTTAGATGTTAACAAACACGTAGAAAAAGAAGATATGTTGCGTAACCGTGACAGAGACAACAGTTGGTTACTAGGAGACTCAGGCGGTTTCCAGATTGCAAAAGGCTTGTGGGAAGGTGACTGGACTGATCCTAATTGTCCAAAAGCACTCAAAAAACGTGAACTAGTTGTAAACTGGATGGAAGAATATATGGATTATGGAATGATGTTGGATATTCCAACTTGGACATTCCAAGATCCTAAAGCAGCAAAAGCAGCAAACATTCACAGTTATCAAGATGCTGTAGATGCTACACACATTAATGCACGTTACTATATGGCAAACCGTAGAGGCAACTTTAAAGTGCTAAACGTGTTGCAAGGTAGCAACCACGGTGATGCTGATAATTGGTACAATGAATTTAAAGATTATTGCAATCCAGCTAAATACCCTGATACCCACTTTAATGGTTGGGCAATGGGAGGGCAGAATATGTGTGATGTACACTTGATTCTGCGAAGACTTGTGCATCAAATACATGACGGGCTACTTGAGCCTGGCGTACATGATGTGATGCATTTCCTTGGTACAAGTAAACTTGAATGGGCTGTTTTACTTACAGACATTCAGAGAGCAGTACGTAAGTATCACAATCCAAACTTTATGATTACATATGACTGTGCATCACCTTTCCTTGCAACAGCAAATGGACAGGTGTATCATAGCATACGTGTTGAAGACCGCGGAAAGTGGAGTTATATGATGGCTCCGGGTGCAGATGCATTAAAATATGCTAAAGATACAAGATTGTTTAGCGATGCTATTACAGCCGACGGTATACTAGAAGCATTTGAAGATTCTCCTATCAGTAAACACTGCAAAATAAATGACATTTGCTTTTATGCAGAAGGCGACAAAAACAAAGTTGGTGCTATCAAAGTCAAAGCAGGTGATGTTGATTTAGATAAAAACGGTAACCCACTTGTTGATGATGATGGTAATCCTGTGATTAGAAAAAAAGACAGCACAAGTTGGGATAGTTTTAGTTATGCATTGCAAATGGGTCATAATGTTTGGATGCACATTGAAAGCACACAACGTGCAAATGAAAAATACGATGCAGGATTGTTTCCTTACATGTTGATAAATGATAAAGACTTTCCAGGTTGGGGAGTTGTAAAATTCAAAGATGTTGTGGATGAAATTTTCAGTCTAAAAGATAGACAAAAAAGTCTTGATTTGATTGACAAGTATTCTAAATACTGGATGCACGTAATTGGAACAAGGCTTAACATTGGTAAAAAGACTGTGAATGCAAGCACAATGTTTGGAAAACTATTCGAGGAAGTATAATGACAAATTCTGATTCAATTAAATCACATTTAGAAGAACTTGTAAAAAAACATAGAGCATTAGATGAACGAATAAGTAAATTAGAACATCATTATAATATCACTGAAGAAGTAAGACGCCTTAAGACACAAAAGTTATGGCTCAAAGATGAAATTCACAGGATTACCAAGCAATTAGAGAATCACGTTAATGGATCCTAATGAAAAGAAAGCAAGATTAGAATTAATCGAAATTGGCTTGCAAGACCTAAATAAAATCATTGACACAATGGAAGAAAAAGGGTATGCTAAGGAAGAGATCAACGAATATTATAAAAAACGTTGGGAACTTTGGAGCGAACAATACAAGGTAAAAAAGCTATGAAACGTGACTATGACCAAGGCACAAAAGAAGATGTAACTATGTTTGTAGGTACAGAGGTAGAACATACACCTCAATATGGTAAAAAAACACTGTTTGTTGTAGGTATACAAAATGTAGAAGACATTGTTGCTACAGCAGAAGAACAAGGCTGTAAACATATCTATCTTGGTGCTAATATGAGTTGGAACAAAGACGAGTCTTGGGACGCCATGGTATTTCCGCTGTTAAAAGACGGATACTGGGTTACACTGGATTTTCCTGTACAAGACATTGAGTGGGTATTAGAGTCTGGTTACACAGAATACAATCGCTTTATTCCAATGATTAGCGTAAAAATGCCTTACATCGATCTACTAGGTTACAATGCTTGTTTAAAAGTAGATGATAAGGATTTTGATGCTACCAATCCAGGTGTATGGGTTCATAAGGTGCATGATTTAAAAACACGTGATAGTTTTACTGATTGGTCTAAATACACCACAGACACAATCATTGGTTGACAATATGCAACAAGAACGTTATTATGAATATATGAAACGGCGCAACAGAGAAGAGGACGCTAAATTGACAAACGCATTAGAAAATGCAAAACGCAGTATTTGGGTAACTTTTACAAAAGAAGGTATCCACAAATATCCAGCAGCACTGGAAGATCCAGCACTGGCAACAGGTGACGAATATGACG
>Ga0255743_10002059_pt1 | contig 16879 bp, 29 predicted proteins | sample 101ome_19_FD_179950 | JGI IMG/M metagenome (GOLD analysis project Ga0255743, IMG submission 179950) | Coastal salt marsh microbial communities from the Groves Creek Marsh, Skidaway Island, Georgia - 101405AT metaG (version 2) | ecosystem: Environmental > Aquatic > Marine > Intertidal zone >... | reverse complement strand
CACAGACTTTATCGTCGGCCATATTTTCGGGTTTGAATTTTCTCAACTGAAGATTCATCTATAATATCGCACCGTTTTATTTCATAAAATTTTACTCACATAGAGTAAGAATGTCTGGTCGTTTAAATCTTGCCGTAACAGGCATCCAGGACCAATGGCTTACCGGTGAACCAGAACTTTCGTATTTCCTGATAAATTTTAAAAGGCATACAAAGTTTTCTATAGAAGCCGTGGAAGTACCTTTCGACGGTGACACTAATTACGATGCAATCATAGAATGCAACATACCTAGAAATAAAGGCGATCTCGTGAGAAGTATGATGCTTAAATTCACTTTACCAAAACCAACGGGTACGGTGACACCTGGGTACGATATAAGGTACATGAAATCTATAGGTTCTCAAATCATAGAGTATGCAGATCTTTGTATAGGTGGTCAAACCATAGAACGTATAACCGGTGATTACATATACATGTACGATCAAATACACACTAACAAAGATGATATAGATCAAACGCTTTATTTTCTCACTGGTCACGATAATTATATATCCGTTTCTTATGATTGGGATTATAATGTCTTTTTGCCTTTTTATTTTTTCAGACACCCGAGTTTGGCAATACCCGTATGCGCACTTACGAAACAACGTGTTCACGTCAAAATAAAGTTCAAAAAACTCGAAGACGTTGTCATACAGTATAATTCGAGTACGGATATTATAGACCCACCTTCCGACGTTTCATCTTCGATTAAGAAAGTTTCTTTAGTGACCGATTACTTCTTCGTTACAGAAGACGAGAGAAATTTTTTATTATCGAGACCGATAGAATATGTCATAACGCAACTCCAAATGTCACAGTTTAGGTTCAGAGCGAGTGAAACTAAAAAATCTGGTATGCTTAATTTTAAACACCCCGTAAAGGAAATGTTCTTCTTAGCCGTGAGTGATGATGTTCATAAAATCAGTCCTATAAAACACGTTTCCATGAAATTTAACAATAACGAGATAATAAATGCCGATAATTTGATGTTGAGTTACGAACAACCGTTAAAGTATTACACGGGTGTTACCGAGAACAATTTCGGTGTGTACAGTTTTTCATTAAACCCAGAAACGTATTATCCTACAGGTCAAGTTAACATGAGTAGAATAGCGCATAATTTAATAGAAGTTGAGATAGACCCACCAAACTCTAATTATGCACACAAAGTATACGTTTACGCCGTAAATTATAACGTTTTACGTATAAATGGGGGTCTCGGTGGTTTAAAATTTTAGTGAGTTATAATAGTAATGGCTGGCCGTGTTCAGTTAGAAACAGTTGGACCACAGGACGCTTTTTTCACTGATGATCCAGAATATACTTATTTTATTAAGAATTTCAAAAAACATTCAAATTTTTCACCTTTTTATGTTGATTTAGACGTGATTGGTGAGGTTGAATTCGGTAGTATAATAAAGTGTACAGTTCCACAGAACCAAGGTGACCTTCTTAAAAGTATAAGTTTAAAAGTTGAGTTAAGTGCTATAGACCAGAGTTTAATAAGCTCTTTACACGCGAACACGACGGGTATAGGATACAATGAATCTATAGGTCACGCCATGATTGAATACGCCGAACTTATAATTGGTGGTGAAATCATTCAGCGTATACCGAGTGATTTTTTCTCTATTTATTCAGAAAACTACGTTACACAAACGAAACAACATAATTTAGAAAAACTCGTGGGTAAACCACCTTTAGAGTTTTCCGGTACACCGGTAATGAAAACGGTTATAGGTCATTACAATGGTAACGCTCTTACCGATAATAAATATTTTATAGATATACCCTTCTATTTTTATAATAATCCCGAACTTGCCATACCCGTCTATGCTATAAAACAACAAGAAATAGAAGTATCTATAAAGTTTAGAAACGTTGAAGATTGCATTCATTCCATTAGATCGGATATACCTTATGTTGACTACGTCATGTATACCGGTCTTAAACCGAAAAAATTGATAAAGAGTGCTAAGATAACACTGGAAATGGTTTCGTTAACAAATCATGAAAAAGAAGAAAACTTACAAAAAGATTATATAATAACACAAGTTCAGGAAAATGTTTTTAATATAAATAAAAATACGAATAACGATCCAGTCAGTTACGTATTTGATTTAAATTTTGTAAACCCCGTAAAAGAACTTTTCTTTTTAATACAGGGTAAAAGAAAATCCGTCAATGGGTATTTTACCACGTCGTTTGATTACGATAACTCTTCTAGAGATTTAAACAGTGAATACATAACGTACGAACAATTGAAAAGTTTGGAACTTAAACTCGACGATTCTGAAATTTTAAACGAAAAAACGGGTAGTATAATAAACTTACGAGCGGTTCAAAGTGGTATACACCACACGAGAACACAATTGTTCAGGAGGTACTATTCGTATAGTTTTGCACTTGAACCAGAAAGATGGTATCCTACGGGACAAAGAAACTTTAGTTTAGTAAAAAATCAAACACTTAAAGTAAACTTAAATAGTGAACAAGAAACTGATAGGGAACTTAGAGTTTTGGCGCATAGTTATAATATACTCCGTGTTGAAAACGGTATTGCTAAAACACTGTTTAACGTATAATATAATGAATCAACAAGAAAAAGACGCAGAACAGACAATCGCAGAAAACGTTCAGAATACAGTTTTTGATATTATGTTACCGGTCATAGAAAAGTCGGTATTACTTGCAGCCGAATACGCAAAGGCGTGTGGAAGAGACATAATTTTACCAGAAGATATGGAATATACAATGAAGTATTGTATAATGAATGAAGTGGGTAAAGATGTAGGTTCAATATTACCAGAAATTTATGAAGACGAAGACGAAGACGAAGACGAAGATGAAGACGACGAAGACGACGAAGACGACGTATTTGAAGATGATACAGATGTTCCTTTTACTAGATATTCAGGAAGAGAATATAAATTTGTAAAGGTAAACATGGCGTACGATAATTGGGATACGTGGCAACCTAGAAATCCGTCAGAACAGCTTTTAAAAAATGCTATAGATAATAATGAGTACTCAGGCACCGAATGGATGGACGACGAGTCGTGAATACTTTAAACTATCTGATAAAGATAGTGAAGACTCAGACTCAGACTCAGACGAAAGTTTAACAGGAACAGAAACCGAATCTGAATCTGAATATGGTTCAGAATTGGGTGGTGAAGAAAATACTAAAATGTTAAAGGGGTACCTTAAAAACACGAAAAGGTATAAAAAAATTTTATTCGAGGATGATTTGTTCCCAGAATAAAATCTATTGATATAGTATAAAAAAATGTCTGCAGCTTCTGAAACTGTTATGCTCGTCACCCGTGAACTCGAAGCACAATCGCTCAATGCTATTGTCGCTGGTTTTTCTTTCGCAGCCGCGCTTTCGTGGATGGATTTGGTTAGATGGACGGTTAATAAGTTTATCAAGGTTAACAAGAACGGTGGTATGAACTACGCTCTTACCGCTTTGTTGACGACTTTGATGTCCGTTCTCATTTACTTGATCATTTCTCGTGTATCTTCTCGCGTGAGAAAGCCAGAACAACCAACCTTCGCGGTTACTCGATAAGTTTCCTTTTTTTGGTAACTAACAATAAAAAGAGTCCAGTAGCGACTATAGCAAATATAGAAATAAACGCATCCCATCTACGCGGATCCTCTAAATCGGGGATACTCATAGGTGGTGGAAGAGATGTATCTCTTTTCACATTAGACAAGTTTTCGAGTTTATCAGTAGAACAAGATACAGCAAGTTTTATGATATGGTTCGCGTTTCTGAAATCGTATGGTATTAGTCGGTTATTACTACTATAATAAAACTGAACTCTCAAACGGGATATAGTTTTTTGGGATCCCGAATCAAAATTGTGTTCTACGGCGTCATCTACACCCGAATAGTTTATGACATCGCCACACAGTAGTATACGACCAGTATAAAAGGGTGTTTGTGAAAATATCGTTTTATTAAACTCGTCCGAACCGCTACTTAGTTTAACGACTATAGCATCGGCACCTTGTAAATTTATACTCCCCGTTTCTAACGTGTTCGATGTAGACGAAGTATCCGAAGCCGGTAGACCTAATATATCGTGAGGTGTGGTGTATCCATGAACGGATGAGTTATACCCATTCGTACCACTATAAAATAGAAACGTAAAATCACTTGAACCAGTAAACGTTATCGCATTCGTATCTTTATTGAAAGTTGCACTCGTTATCACGGTAGATTGAGCAACAATAGCGTCTGCTAATGATTGACCACCGTAGTTACCAACTGGTATGGTTATGGTTTGTGTACTACCACCATTTGTAAGTATATCAAACGTATTGTTTCTCGAGTGTATAAGGTACTGACTATTGTGTATACGTGCTGATATAAGTGAAATTTTACTAACATCGTATATTGGATTTTTTAAGTAAACGACATAGTCACCTGGATTAGGATACAAGACCGGATCTCTTTCACTACTATCTATGTCTAAGGTGTGTACCTTCATTAAAATATATGAACAATATTTTAATGAGTGCGTGTCACGAAATAATATTTATTTAACAGAGACTATGCGCTAATGGGTTATTCATGAGTTGTCTCTTTGCAGTTTCTAAACTATGGTTTGTTGCATTGGGGTTCATATTACCTTTATATGCGTTATTTTCTTGGTAATCGTTCTTTCTATATTGTTGCGTCCAAGCTCCATTCGCCGAGTTAATTCTACCATCGATTCTCGTCGTATCGGAACGAACACTCGTTAACATACCACCTTGGTTGAGTGCGTCTGCTCTTACATTCATTCTACCGGGACCACCTGCTCTACCCGCCTTACCTCTTCTATCGTCTGGTCTGAAACCGTATTTCATGAGTTCTTCCACTGTATGTTGTGTACCAAACGTTCTCTTTTCTCCTATCTTACTTGCTGGTGCATTTACGTAACCACCCATAAAGTTGCTAACACCTGGAGCGGGTTGATTCGCGTATTGGTATTGTTCCATGTTACCATCCTTCTTGTTTCTTGTTGGTTCTTGAGCACGTGTAAGTGAGGAAACGGTTCTTTTTGCACTCGCATACGATAAGCCATCTGCTCTTAATCCAGTTTCGGATCTGTTTGTAGTTCTCTTTGTTTTTTCGTGTTCGCCTCTTGGTGTTCTACCGGACATACCTTGTGCTCTACCCGCGACTGGTGGTAAACGACCATACAGAAACGCCGTTTTCTCTGGTCTGTTATGAGCAACTTCTCCTTCTATACCACGTCTACCACCTTTAGAATCGTAAGCTGGACCGCTTCGTCCTGGTAAAGTAGTGAGGCGGTATGCACCAACATTCTCTGGGTTAATTCTGAAAAGTTGCTGGTAACCACCGACGGATGGTACCTCTGGTGAAACACCTAAACCTGGACCTACGTTTTGTCTTTCTATTGGTGAAAGGTTGTTCATTATACCTCCATCATACATGAATCTATCTCTCATCGACAAAACTTCGTTACCTGAAGACCTTTGTTGCGGTGCCACTTCTCCGAATGAATTCATCTCTTGTTTTGAAGAATACGTTGGTTCAACGAGTGGGGACGTTTGTCCTAAATATTCATCTTTTATAACTACGTCTCTAACCATGGGTGATTCATCTTCTAACGGTTTTCCTTCGATTTTGTAATTTTCTGGTTTTTGTTCTTCTGGTTTACTTAATTTACGACCGGCGTAAACAAGACCCGCTATAGCTAATATTGAGATGGGATCAGCCATTCTTATTTCTTATCAACATTTTTATCCATGTATCTTTTTTGAAACAAACCGTTTTGGAGTTCGGCACGCGTGCTCGATGGTTCATAACTCATGGTTCTGAGGGGAACTTTACAGGATACATTTTGTAATGGGTGAAAGTTTCTTTCGTACGTCTTGGCTAATATTTTGTTAAATTGAGAAGTTGATTGTGGTCTAAGAGCATCACTCGTTTCTATAAATTCTGCTGGTGAACCTTTACCTGCCATGTATGGAGCTGTACCATAGAGCATGGTGTTTGGTCTAGAAGAACCATAGTTGAGAGTACTGGGCTGAGGATACACGAACACTTCTTCAGTGGCACATACACTTGGAACAGCTTTATCTTGAACAATTTTTAATCCTGGTTGGAGTTGATACGCCATTTACTATTACGTAAGATTTTGTTTAAGCAAATCGAGTACCTACTTTTCTTTTAAGACATCTAAAATATAAAATTGACATTACACTGATCTACTGGCTGTTATTCTCGCATCACCGTTTGGTGCTAAACCTGCGAAAGCTTCGAGTTGTACACCTCTCGCGTTTGGATCGCACAAACGTGGATCTTGTCTACACGTATCTTTTCTAGAACCGTGTATAAATTCGTAGTGAGAACCACAATCTGTAGATGTTACTGGCATGGTTATAAATTGTCTAGATAATGCATTTCTTTGGTATTCCGGTAAAGATGATCGTGAACGCGCTGGTCCGTACGAAATACCGTCTGTAACGTAATTATTGCACTTATTTTTTACGGTTGAGTATTCACATGCACTTGGTCTATCTGGTCTGTCTATAAAATCGCTAATTAAATAATTACCCATTGGATTTTCCTTGCTTGGTTGTTGACAACCACCCGTCATACCTATTTGTTCTTGTTCAGGCCTGGGGATATGGTCTTTAATCATACCTGAACGTTCCATTACATAAAGAACACCTAGAGCTGTTCCTCCGATTATAAACATGCGTACATCTCTATTAATGAGATAGAGTACACACGTTGCATATATTATGAATCGAGAAGCGGCATTTATACGTTGTTCTGGAGCAAGTGTTTCCGATGGCCAAAATTCTGTTACTTTATCTGAGCGAATGAGTTGTTTTGGGTCTTCGAACCAAGAAACCATTTATATATAACGAGTTTATTTTTTGTTGCCTCCCAACATCCCACCGAGCATTCCCTGCATGGTTTTCATGAGAGCATTTTCATCCATACTTGTACCATCTTCACCCATTTTGTCTGCACACTGTTTGGCTACTGCTTCAATCATAGAAAGAGTATCTTCTGGAATAGATTTTATAGTGGTTCCGAGCATGTAAAGTGTTTGTACGTATTGCCAAATTGCGTTTTTTGTGTTTTCTGAACACGAAGACCAGTGTTTTTCTAAATTAACATCTTTCATGAAATCTAAGTTTTTGGATTCGTTAATAAAAAACGTTTCATCTTTAGAAGAAATTTTATCAGCATACGGTGTTACGCCTGACATGAAACCATCTACAACTAATTTTGGATTAGTATCTTTCATGAGTTCGAACGCGGAGATGCATTTTTTCAAGCCTTTTTCTTCTGGAAAAGTTTTGTGTAGTTCCATAAGAAATTGACCCATCATTTCGTTGAAAGCAGATACGGAAGTCATTTTGTATTCTATATAGTTTTGCTATCTTTAAGCTATAAAATTTTTAAAACGGTTCTGTTGATATACTTTCTCTCTTACCTATTCCGTTACTTATTATAAAAAATACTAAAATTGCTACGAGTGCGGCTGGTTTACTGTACGCACTCAAAGGTAACTTACCTTCATTGTTAAGTTTTGATTTAAAGTGTATATATCCTGCAGTAATAAGACCAGCTATCATGGCGGCCGATGTTGGATCTCTTAAGTAGTCTTCAAACTCCATTTAATATAATTGAGGTTTTTTTCTTTGAGTTTCGGGTGCATCCGGAAATAAGACATTATCTTCTTTTACTCTTCCTGTGTTTATGGTTTTGAATTCGTTATCCACGAAAGAGGACGATGGTTGTTGTTGTGGTAATGGTTCCTGATATTGCGATGGTGGTTCTTCAGATTCCATTGGTTCCCCGGATTCCATCGGTTCTCCGGGTTCCATCGGTTCTCCAGATTCCATAGGCTCTCCTTCGGATCCCATCGGTTCTCCGGATTCCATCGGTTCTCCGGTTTCCATCGGTTCTCCCCCTTCATTTACTTCTGGATCTTCAAAATCACCGACCTCGGCTTCTCCTAAATCAAGATCTTGGCCTTCTTGTTGTTGAGACATGTACGTTTGTAATATCTGTTGTACTGGTATGAGTTCTTTTACAGCGGTCTCTATACAAGCCGAAAAACGTTCGTATAATTTATCATTTCTCGTATTTTCATCTTGAGATTCGTGGTATATGTAGGGATTGTTATACAGATTTTCAGCGACTTTGTTGTAGCACATTTGTATGAACACTTCATTTGTTGGTAATTTGAGTGAAATTTTCTTATTATCTTTACTCAATCGAACGGCTGATAAAATTTTAACACAACTTACAAAAACAGCCGCGATGAGATCGTTGAACCATGCACACCTGTTCGCGATATTATCGGTATGTGTTCTAGAGTGCGCATCACTCCAATTTGGAACTTCTTTTAACAATTTTTGAAACATTATCAAAACTTTTCTTCCTTTGGAGAGTTTGTATGCTTCTTCATACATTTCTTCAAAAACTTCAATCATAACCGGACACATGAGTAAACAAAGTTGACCGAGATATTCTCGTTTAGCTTCTACTAATATGTTAAGGTTATCCATTTATGATTAAGTGGATTTTTTTTATGAAATAATTACCGCATTGTCCTGTATTTATTAGCCGTTTTTTTCAAATTTATGAGTGTCGGAAAATCATCGAGATCTTCTGATACGTTTTTATGTTCTGAATTTTTTAATTTTTTAGGTTTCCAAGATATACATATTTCGTATTCTCCAACACGTTGTACCATAAACCCACCTATTTCAAACTGTCTTATGATATACTGTAAAGCCTTGTGACGTTCGAAGTGAGGGTACCCCATCACAAACGACGGTATTTGTACAAAAACGTATTTGTGACCTAAATCTACCGATTGGCGTATTTTTTTAGTGATCTGTTCATATATTTTAACGTAAGTTTCCTTTTTGAGTTTGTTACGTTTTTCGGTTATACGAGATATATCATCTATACTGATCATTATAATAGAACGGAATTATTTTTTCCGTACATTTCTTGCGAAGACAAAATTTGTTTCTCTATTAATTTTTTATTTACGACGGATTCTAATTCACTTTTTTTTACTAAACTATAATCTACAAATTCCTGTTTTTTTGTAGGTTTTGTAAAGACTGTATCGTCTTCTGGATATATTGTATCAATAGGTTGTGTTCGTAAGTTCAAAACTTTTACTTCTGGTTTATCTTCTGTTTTGTATTTTAAAGATTTCATAAAATTATTGTATTGTTTTATATCCTTTTCTAACTTTATCTTTTGGTACTCGTTTAGCTCATTTATCATGGATTTACGTGATTCTATAGATTTTTCTGTATCTTCTACAATATCTTTAAAAGATCTCCCATCTTTATAAGTCGATTCTAAATTTGCAATTTTAATTTCAGGACCAGGATTTATAACAACAATATCAGCAGAAACAGAAAATCCAAAATCGAAACCAGGGTTACCGTGTTTTACAATCATGAACATACATTTGAGAACTATGCCACCCGTTTCTTTGTGAATAAACTTTTTGATAGACGTTGTTTCTATAACGTACGTACACATACCTGTTTTTTGTGAAACTTCTTCGTTTAGTTTAAGTATGATTTCTTGCATAAGATCATGTGTCATTGAAACTTCGGTGACTTCATCGTACTGTGATAAATCCATCTCTTGTTCTGTTAGTACTTTTTCAGGTCGAGTGTACATTTCTATCCTGTTCAGTACATAATATAGGAAAACTATTAACACAATAAACGTTAACGTATTCATCTACATATAACTGTGATTTTATTTAGAAAAAAAATTAATTTATACATTTAGTAATATGTCCCTGTTAATATACAGTCCACAATGTAGTCATAGTTTAGATGTAATCGATTTTATAAACAAACACGAACAACTCAAGAATATTGTTTCGTATCACAATATAAATAAACTCGGTATACCACCACAATACAAAAATAAAATAAGTCGTGTTCCTACCATGCTTACAAAGAATGGCAAGTTTTTAGTAGGTAACGAAATACGAAATTGGTTACAATCGCTTTTACCAGTTAAAGATTTAGACGTTGCTGGATTTGGTTCGTGTAACATGACGACCTTGGAAGATGGTGAAGGTACTAATGAAATGTTTGAAATAGATAGTTACGGTGTAACTTTACAGCCCGCAATGACACCAGAACTTGAAGAAAAAATAAGTAGAAGTGTATCTGAAGCATATAATCAACAAACGAAGAACAATAATTAAAGAATTAACTTTATTTCAAATTAATGAAATTAGCAACCGTTCAGGCTTCTGCTATAAAGTCTACTTTTGAAGTTCTTAAGGATATACTCAATGATGTTAATATATATTTTAAAAAAGATGGTGTGTACATTGTTACTCTAGATACGGCGAGAACGTCTCTTGTAGATATGTACCTCTCTTCGGATAATTTTGAAGAATATAATTGCGAAAACGATATTGTCGCAGGTATAAATGTATCGAATACTTTTAAACTTTTGAAATCTATAACGAACAACGACGTTCTTGTAATAAATATCGAGTGTAAAGAGTTCATGAACATTGAAATTCATAGTGAATCTAAGAAAGCGTGTACCACATTTTCTTTAAAGCTTCTCGATATAAACGAGAGTCAAATAGAAGTTCCACAAATGAATATGACTACTATAACACCAATGTTATCTGCAGATTTTCAGAGAATATGTAGAGACATGTATAATATTGGTAACGATATTGAAATAACACGTGATGGTAAACATTTAAAACTTCTTTGCGAAGGTGATTTTGCTAATCAAGAAACGGTTATTGAATGTACGGAAGAGAGTCCAAAAATATCTGGTAAATATTCCCTTCGGTACCTTAATATTTTTACTAAAGCGACGAGTATGTGTTCTACGGTGCAGATAATGCAAGAAGAACAGAATAGATTTTTGATATTAAAATATAACGTCGCGAATTTAGGCGAACTTAAATTTTATCTTGCAACTAAGGTAAGCGAAGATCTGTAACGTACCCAGTTTTAGTATCCACGTTTTTTATCATACCAAGTGCGTTTCTTATACGTATTGTAGGAAACTCTTGTTCCAATGTTTCTTCGTCGTAATATAACATATCACTTATTTTTACTTTTTCGCCGTGGAAATCAAGACGAGGTCCCGCGTATCTTCTTATTTTGTTGAGTAAATCTTTCACTGGTTTATCATACGAATCGAGCAAATGTGCACTTACGATTGGTATGTTAAAAGAAATACCCGATGAGGAACGAGGAGGCCAAACATGGTTCATATCATACGTAAGGTATTTGTACATTTTATCGTTGTACCAATACTTAATTCGAAGGATAGTCTTTTCTACGTTACTTGGAATCTGTGTATTTTTATAATCTTTATCCGTTATTTTTTTATAGAAGAACTCTGTTTCACCATCCCATTCTTCGAACTCGTCTTCCCAAAATTCGTCAAGTTCACTCGGTGTTTTTTCGTTGTTTAGTTTATATTCCATTGACGATTCTATTATTTTATAGTCTGGTTTTGAAAAAATATTTTTTATCGATACGTGAATCCATAATATAACGCTAGTTAAAAGATTGAGTAACATGTTTATTTAATTATTATATGGAAGGTAATTTTTTAAGCCGTTATAATAATAAGATTAAAACATGGGAAAAACTAATACGTGATGATCCTATAAACAAATCTATGCACGAATCGGAAATGTCAGATTATATAATAAAGTGTATGCCTTACATGAAACAGTATACCGAAGAACTTGAACGCGAAGTGAGTACGGATAATATCTTTAATTGTAAAGAAACAACCGGTTTACAAAGAAAAGATATATTTAACGATTACCTCATAGATGTTGAAAAAGTGAACAATATAGATCGACCCGTCGAAAAGAAAAAGGAAAAGTGTCCGAAATGTCCTGAAAGTAACGTTTTTCACTTTTCGGATACGAGCGACCTCGTGTGTGATAACTGTGGTATGATAATTGCAACACTTATAAGCGAAGAACTCACGTACAGAGAAGAACAGGAAACGTCCGAGAAAATCGTCAATTATTCGTATAAACGCGAGAACCATTTTAACGAGTGGTTATCACAGTTTCAGGCACAAGAAACCACGAACATACCACAAGAGGTTATAGACCAATTGCGGACGGAACTCAAAAAAATTAAAATAAAGGTTGTTGAGGAAATTACACACGCACGCGTTCGGAGTTTACTTAAGAAACTCAAACTCAACAAGTATTACGAACACGTCCCATATATCACGAACATTTTGAGTGGAATTTCACCCCCAAAAATGCCTCAAGAACTCGAAGAACGTCTACGTATAATGTTTAAGGATATCCAAAAACCGTTCGATGATAATTGTCCGAGCGAACGTAAAAACTTTTTGAGTTACTCGTACGTTTTATATAAGTTTTGTGAACTTTTGAGTGAAGATTCGTACCTCAAATACTTTCCTTTACTTAAATCTAAGGAAAAGTTGTACCAACAAGACGTCATATGGAAAAAGATATGCGAAGAACTCAGGTGGGAATATATACCGACGATTTAAAAAAAATATTGCGTAAAAATATATGAGTAATTTTTACGAATTAAAAAATAAATATAATTATATTTTAGGTAAATTGCATTCCACTAATGATTCAAACGTGTTTCTTAACGCAATTCGTATTCTACCTTCACCCAGAGAACGACGTCAATATATGAATAGGGTTTTAAAACTTATTCTTAATAGAGACAGAGAATTCAAACGTGAATTGAATAATTTATTTTTAAAACCACACGGTAATAATTTACATTTAAGACCATTGAGTCCACTTAGAAACAACAAACCGAGTCCTAAAAAAACATCAAAACCGAGACCTAAAAAAAGACCAAAAACAAGGAGTCAGACGAAAAAAAATAAAAGGTAATAGTAAAAAAATGGCAAATTCACCAAAGTTTTCAAAATCACCAAATCAAAAAACAAAGGTCAATAAAAGTAAAAAAAGAAATAACCCTTTACGTAAAGGTGTTGCATATAAAAGTTTGAGTAACATGCTCAAAAATTTCGCGGTAAAAAAACGAAACAATCCAGAAAAATTTCAAAACAATAATAACAATAAGCTTAAAAAATAAATCTTTTAATACAGGTAATGAATAGTAAAGACCCTTATTACAATTTCTGTTTAGAAGAGATACGATTCTACACAGAAAAGATAAACGAAATTATAACTGAAGGGCTTAAAGACCCTAAAAAGTATTACGAAGACTCCAAAAGTGATTGGAAAAAAATATACCAGATGATACCTATTATGTATTATTTAAACCAACGTGATGAACCTCAAGAGTCGCGCCCTGTGCCGGAGGAAAATTGATAAGGTACGCTTCCGGTATACCCGTAAGTTTGAGGTAATTTTGCGCTTGTGTGATCATGACATCATTCACAGTTTTAACCGATTTGAGTTCGAGTACAGTTTTGTTATTTATAATTATATCGGCGCGAAGATTCCCTATTGTGTGACCTTCAAACACAATAGGAACTATTCTCTCCGTTTCGTAGGGTACCCCGTTTTTTCGAAAGATAACTTCCAACGCGTTGTGATAAACACGCTCGCTATACCCGGGACCCAGTACTTTATATACGTGTTCGGCATATTCGCGTATCATTTATTAAGATATTGTTGTATCTTTAAACAACAAATGCTTCATACATATTAATATAGGTTGCGAAACTTGTCCATATAGCTAATGGAATAATCGCGTTTCTGGATTTTCCGGATAATATTCTCGCTAAGTGCCAAGATAATAACGCTGTGGATAAAAGTACAAAAGCCGCCGATTTTTTATTCTTTTTACACGAATATACGTATAACCATAAACAACACATGATTGTTACGAGTGAAAATAACAAGTCTTTTTTACTCCAACTCCAAGCGAGACCCGTTGTCACGTATAATATAGGCCAAACTATACCAAAAATCCAACCGGGTGGTCTGAGTGGTACATCAATTGCAGATTTAATCAGTGAACCACACTGATTGGTAGTAATTAAATTTGAACCTATTATAGAAACCGCTGGTATATAAAATCTAAGATCATCCATTTTTTTATAATATACTAACATAACATTTTATTCGTTTTCTATTCGTACTATATTTATTTCGGGTACATCGTCTGGTAATTCTATAACGAATCTATTTTTATTATCTGTAGGTGAGACGGTTGCAATGCGACACGTTTTAGTGGTAACCATTTTTTGTTCGGGTATACCCGTGGGTAAGACTATTGGTTTACATACCAAAGTCCACATTTTATATACATTTAAAGATATCGTACTCTTTAAATGTAAACATGGCGTGTTTTGTCATTTCTTGTAAACAACTTATTAACGTAGATACGAACGAAGATCTCGTAGAGGTTAAATATAATAAGTATATCGAAGGTTTCGGGTACGAAACGTTTACAGATTACTTTAATACGGTACTTCGTGGTAGTTTTGATATATCCTCGAGGTCGCTTCGGTACGAAAAGTTTTTAGATACTATGGTTAATAAAACGATCGAAACCAGGCGTCGTATGGTTTTGATCCAATTAGAAAACGTTCTACTCGAGAACAAAAACGTTCATTCTCTCATAAGACTCATGAACTCGGTAAAAATTATAGATCCTACTTTCAGACCACCGTACATAAATAAATCGTGTTCTTGGCAAAAACGTATGGTTCGTGATTTCTGTTTAACGACGTTACCTAAAGTTATAGAAACGTGTACAAATGATAACAAACTCGAAACACTTTTTAACGTCTTGCAATTAATAGAGTCAGAGTTAATAGTATAACCGCGAGGAGTATTTTGTAATAGTCTAAACTACACGTTTTACCCTGTTTTTCTTCAATAATGTACGCGTTTTTGTGATTAACTTCGTTTAACTCCGTTCGTGTAAACCCTCTATCTATATTTCTTCCTGGAATAAGTGGTCTAGACAGATCACACTCCTCTTTCCTATAACCCGGTCTTCCTACACCTTTCGATAAAACGCCACACGCTGGGCTTTTATACCGAGTTTGTTCTTCGGTTTCTTCACTGTCTGGTGATTTATACTTTTGGTATTCTAACATGTGTTTGGATGTACCTGGTGGTAAAAAGTTGTTTGTCGCGACAAATGGGTTTATACCATTCATGGCATTTACGTCGTCGAGTAACAAATGACTCATTATACTATTGTGTAACATAATTTTTGTATTTCATCTTTTTGTTATGCTGGGACCACATATCATCTAAATCTACATCTAACATATGTGCTAATTGAAAAAGGTAACTGAACACGTCTCCCATTTCCATTGTAACGTCGGTACCTCTATCCTTTTTTAGGTTTACTTTCTTGAACGTTTTTTTATACTGACGTATTGCCGATGCGAGTTCACCGAACTCCTCGGTTAGAAGTAACCAGACCGTATCAACATTTGCTTTATCCCATCCTCGACGTTTACAAATTTTTTCGGTTTCGTGTTTGTAAAAATTGAGTGTCATTTACTTATCTCATAATAAAATCTAAACTTTATATATATAAAAATGGCTTCTCCAGCTGGAATTGCAATATTAGTTATACTCGGTGCCCTTATGGTATGGGGTATAATCGAGAGAAAAAAAGTCGAAAAATGGCTAACGGAAAAATGGGACGAACTTTTCGGTGATTCTCCAGCACCAGCACCAGCACCAGCACCAGCACCAGCACCAACAACACCACCAACAACACCACCAACACCACCATCACCAACACCATCACCAACACCATCACCATCACCATCACCATCACCATCTCCATCTACATCGTTACCAACAGGTAATGATGATGAAGTACAAGGTACTAACATTGGTGATCAATCAGCAAGTAATGAAGATGATTCTAATGCACAAGGTACGGGAGGTTATGTGATTGAATCGTATAATATTAAAAAATAATAATACAAATGATGATTAATAAAACTTGTATTATAATTAATGGTATGTACACGTTAATTATAGTATATTATAACCCAATTTGTTCGTTTTTACCGAATTTGTTACCGTAGGTTGATGTACTCATGGGTCTTTCCATGGGTTGAAGACCTCTATCTACATCGTGGACGTATCCCATATACTGAGCAACTCCAGACTGAATCTGACCAAGGGCGGTATTCACAACAATACCGTTCATGTACCTGACCTGTTCTTGAACGTTCGTGTTGTGATCACCCGAATTGTTTATAAAAACAACGCGCATGATGGCATATAAATCGTTTGGGTTTTGGTAATCTATAGCGATACCCGTTTTATCCTTAAACTTTTGACGAATACCACGCTGGAGAACGTTCATGTTAAACTCCGAAAAGAATAGTTTGTTCAGTGGTGTTGGACACTGTTTGAGTGAATTTATGTGAAGAGCGTCGCACATTTAATATAGTCCTGGAAAAAAAGTATCGGTAAATATAAATGTTAGTACTCGCCGATTTTGATAAATCGTATATGACAAAACCGTGTAATTATGAAAGACCAGTGTGTCAACCACCAGAGTGTTTCGTCGGATCGTATGCACCAGTCGCCAAGGTTGGTGATGCCAAGGGTAAATTTTATGTTAACTCGTTTCTTCTCCAGCCCAACCGTTTATTTGAAACGAAAGGTCCAGTGACGGTAAGAAGTGCTGATTTCAAACACTCGTGCAAATAGTTTAAAAAAATAAAAAGTAATAAAATTAAAATAATGAGGGTCACAAAACGTTCCGGTCGTGTTGAAGACGTAAAGTTCGACAACGTCACCAACAGGATTTCAAAACTCACGTACGGATTATCGGATACAGTAGACGTTTCTAA
>Ga0255743_10002057_pt1 | contig 16890 bp, 14 predicted proteins | sample 101ome_19_FD_179950 | JGI IMG/M metagenome (GOLD analysis project Ga0255743, IMG submission 179950) | Coastal salt marsh microbial communities from the Groves Creek Marsh, Skidaway Island, Georgia - 101405AT metaG (version 2) | ecosystem: Environmental > Aquatic > Marine > Intertidal zone >... | reverse complement strand
CAAATGCCGGAATAAATCTTCTGAAATACAATAACATAACGCCCGACATTGCTAATATTGCAATAGATATTGCCTTAATAGTTCCTTCCCAGAATCTATTTGCTATAGAAGGAGACAATTCTTCGATACTGTATTGATTAGAATTCAGTTCAGAAGACAATTTGCTAATAAAAGTATCAATTTCATTTCCGCCATATTCTATTGTATATCCCAATCTTTTTCCAGAACCAACTGCGACCAATTCTCTTGAATTATATTCTTCCGATATTTGCGAATCTGTTTTAATTGTAATGAGATAACCGCCTTTCAAAGAAACATCTTTATTTATATATTCTCCAGTTTCCTGATAATTATTATATAAAATTCCACAAGATAATAAAAAGAATATAATTGGTATAATCATCAATTTTTTCCAATTTTTTGTATAAATCTTTTTTATATTCATAATAAATTTAGAGTAAGTAATACTTTAAAACCTAACCACTTCAATAGATTTATAATAGCATTTTTGATCTTAATATATGAAAAAAAATACTAAAATATTATTAATTTCAGAAAATTCAAGATATTTAACAAACTATAAGAAAGAGTTATTTCACATTAAAGAAGGCAATGTGGATTTATCAAAAATCAAAAAATTCGGAGATAAAATTGAATCATCCAGAGGAACTCTTTTTACAGTAATTGAACCAAATTTTTTTGATTTACTTAAAAAATCAAAAAGAGGACCTCAAATAATTCTGCCAAAAGATGCAGGTACCATAATTTCTTATTCAGGGATCGGTTCTGGTTCAAAAGTAATTGACGCAGGTACCGGGTCAGGATGGATGGCATCTTTTCTGTCTAAAGTTGTTGGACCAAAAGGTAAAGTTGTTACTTATGATAAATCTGAACAAAATTATAATATTTCAAATACAAATTTTAAATCTTTAAATCTAAAAAATATAAAAAGTAAATTGGGGGACGTTTATGAAAATATTTCTGAAAAGAATTTTGATGCAATTATTTTAGATTTAGCAGAACCTTGGAAAATTAAAACATTAAAAAATAATGTTAAGATTGGCGGACACATTATTTGTTATCTTCCACAAGTTTCTCAAATTCAAGAATTTAAAGCATTTGCAGACAAAAATAATATATTGATCGAAAGAATCATCGAAATATCAGAAAGACCTTGGAACTTTGACGGAAAAATATCTCGACCGAAATCTCAACAAATCGGTCATACTGCTTTTTTAATTTTTTCAAGAAATTTATAAATTCAATTGTTTCTTAACAGATATTGCAGTTTTCTCACCAAGAATATCAGAAAGCAATTCTATATTTGCAGATTTTAAATTTTGTAAAGATTTTAATCCCGATCCAAATAATCTTCTTGCCCTCACTCTTCCAATACCTTTCAATCTAATTAACGGCAGTAATTCAGATTTTATTCCATTTTTAATTCTTATTTTTAGTTTAGTTATATCACTAACTTTATCCAAATTTCCAGTCACCTTGGCCAGTTCAGCAGCGCCGTAAAGCAACCATTCACATTTATTAGATATATCTCTCATCAATCCAGGTGCAACATTATAGTTTTCAAATATTTCTTTTTCATTACTCTCATTTATCCATTCATTCAATACAAAACAAGTTTTTGTTTTTCTTAAAAATTCATCATATTCATAATCCCATTGATATGGAATTGGATTTATTAATTTGTCTTCAATTTCAGATAAAGAGATATCGATATATTCATAATCTTTTTTTTGTAAAGATAACCACGGACTCATTTCTAAATTTGAACTTATTGAATGTAAGAACGGTAAATCTTCAAAAATATTGGACATCTTTTCAAAATTATTAATTATTTCAAAAGCAGCATCAGGATAAATATATAATTCAGAAACTCTTTTTCCCACAACCGTTGGAATTATAGATGTTTCCGTTCTTTTAAGAAATTTAAATTTTTCAAGATCAGATAATGCCGATAATATTTTAATTTTAAAACCAAAGTCATTACCAAATTGAGAACCATAAAATGTATTACTAAAAAATTCAATTAATTTTTCTTCTTTTATAACAAATCCCGATGCAACTAAGCTCAATATTACCGATCTTAGTATCGGTTCAACTCCCAATTTTGAAGTTAAATTTTCTGCACTTCCCCTCAAATATGATTCATTTATGTAATCAAATTCAGAATTATCTTTTGCTATTGAAATTGCCTCTCCATGAGAATCATTAAATTTTGGTCTTCCGGCTCTACCAGTCATTTGATGATATTCTAAAACAGGTATCCAATCCATGCCTCTTTTTCCATATCTTTTTAGACTCTTCATAATAACTCTAAATGCAGGAAGATTAACACCCATCGCAAGAGTTGGCGTACAGCAAATTATTTTTATTATATTATTTTTGAAATTTTCTTCAACAATTTTTTTTTGTTTTGATAAAAGACCCGAATGATGAAATGCAATACCCTTGCTTACGCAATCACTAAGTTCTTCACATTGCATTGTAGGAACTCCTGCAGCAGATTTAATTTTAGAAGATAAGTCTTTATTTAGTTCAGATTTTATTAAATTTGAAATTTTTTTTGCAGTCGATTGAGCAGATTTTTTTGTTGGACAGAAGATTAGTGCTTGTTTACCCAAATTTATTGTATCTAATGCTAAAGATAAAGTTGCATCATTTTTTATTTTTTCAACAGGTATCACTTTTTTTTCAAAGTTTATTTCTTCATCTGCATAAATACCCTGAATAAGTTTTACTGGACGCCAAGAATCTTGAATTAATTCGCCCTCTAACCAATCTGAAAGTTCTTTTGGATTTCCAATTGTTGCTGAAAGTCCAATAATTTGAATTTTATTTAACAAAGTTTTCAATAAAGTTATTATAACTTCTAATGTTGGTCCCCTATTTGAATCATTTATTAAATGAATTTCATCAAATACTGCTACTTTAATTTTATTTAACCAAGAAATATTATGTCTTAATAATGAATCAAATTTTTCACTAGTACATACGATTATATCTGCATTTGCCAACCACGGATCTTTTGATTCCGGATCTCCTATTGAAACTGCCGTTTTAATTCCAATTTCTTCATACTTTTTGAATTCTTCCGCCTTTTCAGTTGCAAGTGATTTAAGCGGAACAATATAAATCATTTTACCACCAGTTTCAATTATACTTTTTATTCCAGCCAATTCTGCAACAAAAGTTTTACCCGAAGCAGTCGGAGAACATATTAACATATTTTTACTTTCCAAAAGTCCCTTATCTATTGCTTTACTTTGAGAAGGTCTAAATTCTTCAAATTCAATTGTTTTGAAAAACTTTTCAGGAAGTTTATCTTTTATACTTGAAACTAACATAAATTTGTTTATTTAATTACATTTATAACTAAATTGTTCCTTCAAAATCTAAGTTTTCAGAACTATAATTTATAGTATAGGTACCCGAAGAATAAGCAGTCTCATCTACCAGAATATTTTTTTCTAAGTAAAATTTAGTTATATTTATTGAAGAATTTATAGGCGAATTAGTAATTGATTCTTCTGATACTAAAGATATATTCAATCCAGTAGTTCCTTGTGACGCATTACTTTCTTCAATACCTGAAGTCGAATTGTAATAGAAAATAAAATTACCACAATTAGTATCTGAATCCAAATAAGAAGATAAGTTTGATGCATTGATAAATAAAGTACACTCATTACCCTGCGTCACATGATAGTTTTCTGAGGTAAAAACACAATCATTTTCGCTATTTAAATTAATAGAAGTATTCCACCAATTTGTCATACTTTGATTGGACGGATTTATACATATTCCAATAGTGCTGCGATACGCTTCATCAAAATATTCCCAATTTCCTGGAATCGAATATTCATATGCAAAGTTAAAATTATCAAAATACTTTTCCTTATCATCTGATAAAAATATTTTTTCATTCGAGGATAAAACATTTAGAGATAGCAATAATATTACTGCAGTAACAATTATGCCTATTAAGAAAAATTGACCTCTCATAATTTACTCCAAGTATACAGGTTTATTGTATACCAATTATTATTCAAATTTTTAGAATGAATATATCCATTGGATAAATCACTATTTACTTTATTTGAGTTACCACTAAAAGAAGTTTCATCAAGATTATAATTAATTTCAAAATCTTTTGTATATCCAATAAGACCGAGTATACTATTATTTACATAACTCTCAAATGAATTAGTATCATTAAGATCATATTTTATCAAATCTTGATAATATAAAATATACAGAATATCTTGTGAAAATTTATCATCATACTCGTATTCCGCAGTGCTCGGTTTCAAAGAAAAAAATAAAAAAACTACAAATATTAAGGATAAAATAATTTCAATAAAATAAACATATCCTTTCTTATTCATCTTGATACAACCTCGATCTTTGAATAAATTTTTGGATTAATATTTATTTCTTTAACGAATCCGTTTATTGTGTAATTAATTCTTTTTGAATCATCTTCAATTAAATATATTCTACTATATTTACAACCTTCTGCATTTTCCGGACCCCAATTTAAATTTAAATTTGTATTGTTTCCAAAAACTATGTCTAATTCCTTTTTAGTTTCTTGATCATAAAATTTTATTTTATCAAAAATAATTAGATTATTTTTTTTAGTAATATTTTGTATCTCTTCATAATTTGAACCATAGTTTGCATAATCGTCTCCCCATCCAATATAATTTGTTGTATCTGAAGAATATGAAAAATATACTGTTTCCCTATTTGTATTTGGTTCAATTGAACCACTAATTTTCAGATATTGAGAATTAGAACCAGAATCAGACAATCCGGGATCTAATGAACCTAATACTGTGGCATTTGGAATTAAAATAACAAATTCAAAAATAGAATCGTAGCCCGAAGTTTCATATGCACTTAATCCTATTGTATAATGAACTGTGTTCGAATTTGTAACCGAATCATTTAACCAAATATTCACTCTAGGTTCACCCGAGAATCCGGTTATATCCGACTCATCAGAATAAATAGATTCAACATTAACTGCATACGGTTCAACATTAATTGAAAAACTATCATATGAATTTTCATATTCATTCCAATCAAATATTCTTAAATTATTAAAAATTAAATTTAAACTTGTATAATTTAGTTTATTTTTGCCAGATGAAAATCCCAGTTGAGTAATATTGGAATTTAATATAGAGATGTTATATCCTTCGGAAGTATAATTGGAGATAATTGAACCTAAATTTGAATTTGCAGTCATTACTAATTCATCATCAAATAGTTTCTCAAAATTTTTTATTGAATTTTCACATTCTTGATAATCTTCAAATTTATTTAATTCAATCAAAGTATAATCTGTAAATCTGTTAATAATTAAAACAACTAAAATTAGAAAAAAAAATGATACTAAAATAAATTCACCTACTGCATACCCTCTTTTCAATTTTCTACAAAGATACTTCGTCTAAAGCTCTTAACTTCCCCCTCATGTTCAATTGTTAAACCGACAGTATAATTTCCCGGGACTTCAGGAGCGTTCCAAACATATCTAAATTCTCCTGCATTATCTGTAAATAAATTTATTATTGTATTATCATAATCAATTATAGTTACATCTGCTCCAGTTACCGGAGCGCCCTCTGAAAAAGCTTTTCCCGTAAAAGTAACTTTTCCTTCCGTAAATGTTTGACTCGGATAAACAGATATGTCTACAGAAAGTGTTGTAGGAAATACAAAAATAAAGAAAATTAAAATTGTACTTGCAGTCATTATTACAATATGTTTTACTCCTGCAACTAATTTTTCTTCCGCTATTTGGCCAGCAATTAGACCTGCACAAACTGCCTCAACTAAAGTCATCACAAAAAATAAATTTCTAAAGTATTCGATAGATAATGTTCCAGAACCTTGAATTCCGATTCCAGAAAACGAACCAATCTGTTGAACATAAAGTATTGGAGAAAGAATTTTGTATAATGCGATAATTACTCCAATAAATACAAAGAAAATAATATACATAATTACTATTTGTTGTTGCATTATTGATCTTCTTTCTGCCTCCATATCCTTTATTATATTAACATCAGCGGCTAAAGACCCAAGAGTTTTATTCACGTCTCCTCCTCCATTAAAAGCTTCAATAATTATGCCGTTGACTCTTCTTATAAGCGGACTTGCATCCAGTCTTTTTGTAAATTTTTTCCATGCCACCGGAAATGCCATATTCCAAGTTAACCATATATTCAATTGCTTAATATGAGAAGTCAATTTACCATAGCTAGTTTTACTTGCAACCGAAATTGCCTGAGGTAGATTCATCCCCGCAGAAGAAGATTGAGACAAATCGTCAAGAAAATTTGGAAAGTTATCTTCTGAAGATTTAATATCTCTAAATTCTAAAAAAGATAAAATCATGGAAGGAAGAACAACAATTATTAACCCAATTGATATCAAAGCTATTGCAAATGTTGAGGATGCACCAAATACAAAAGCCAAAACTCCCAAAATTAGAGGCAATGGCAGAGCCAGCAAAGTATAATATAATTTTTTTTGTTTCTTTATTTCTTCTATTCTGACCATGGTGAAGCACTTTTAACTAAAGTTATTAGAATTGCTGTTATAAGCGGTAAACCTCCAAATACCGTTATATAATGAAATAATTTTATAGTTCCCACAGAGATACCGCCGACTGCACCCATAAGTGAAGAAACTATTATGAAAAAAATTGTACCAACAATTATTACTGTTATGTATAAGTTCATCAATAAAGTTAAAGTTTTTCCAAAAGATTCTAATTTTCTTTTGTAATCTCCCGTATATCCTTTTGCCTTCTCTTCAAGATATTTATCTAAGTTTCCGCCCGATTCAATACTATTTTTTATACCCGATAAAAATTCTGTCCAATCAGGTGAAGGAGACCTTTCTATTGCTTTAGAGATTGATGTACGTAAATCCATTCCCAATTTATTTACTTCATGATTAATTTTCCGTGCTTCATTTGCTGCAGCAGGATAATCATCAAATTTGCTCAACATTTTGAATATATTTTGAGGTTGGAAACCAGACTTTGTTAATGTTGACATATAAATTGAAACAAATGCAAGTGAATTTTCAATTTTTCCTTTCTTTTCACTAATAATAAAATTAGGATAAAAATACGTAAAAGTTCCGCAAATTAGTCCCACAAAAATTGCAACAATAAAATTCATTAGTATTGCTGAAAAATTAATACCCACAGTTAAAATACTAAGAAATAATAAAAAAATTAGAGAAACCATAAATGACGAAAATAGCACTAAAAATATAATGGAACCATATGTTTCAACAGGTAATTTTATTTTAGCTTGTTTTAACTTTTGTTTCAAATTTTTAAATAAAAAATTTTCAGAATTTACATATTTTCCAAATAAACTAGTTGCTCGATTTGATAAATTCATTTTATCATATTTAATACGGATTCAGGATTGGCGTAATAAGTAGTAATTATTTTGTTAACTTCCTCAAATCTAGTAATCTCCTTTTCATACATCCATTTCAAAATATTAGATCTTCTCATTATTTCATCCAGAACATGTTCATGATTTTTTGCATTTGATTCAGCTATTGTGGATAAAATAAAACTTTCATTTTTAGTTAATTGATTTGTTTTTGGATCATATACAATCGCATCATTAATTTTTAGTTCTTTATTCTTTGCATCAAAACCTTCAACTTCTACTACTTTCTTAAGTTTTCTAAAAAATTTACCTTCCTTCTTCATTTTTTCTAAGAAAACAATAATATCCAAATTTTGAAGTACAGATAATGGCAATTGAATTGGAGGCGTACTCAAACGATCTATTACTGCCGCTACATTGTCTGCATGGATTGTAGATAATCCCGGATGACCTGTAGCCATGGCCTGAAATAATACTTCGGCTTCTACTCCTCTAACTTCTCCAACAATTAAATAATCGGGTCTTTGTCTTAAAGAAGATTTTAGAAGATTGTGCATATCGATTTCACCATATTTTTCAGGACCAAAACCAGTTCGAGTTACTTGAGGAATCCAATTAGCTCGAGGTATTTGAAGTTCAGAAGTATCTTCAATTGAAACAATTTTATCATTTGGTCTTATAAATAATGAAATTGAATTTAAGAAAGTAGTTTTACCAGATGCAGTTGAACCTGCAACTAGAATTGATTTTTCCATTTCAATCGCATACCATAAGTAAGCCAAAGTTATGGCATCAACTGTTTCAAATTTCATCAAGTCAATTGGACTAAGGGGATTTTTGAAAAATTTTCTTATTGTAAAATTACTTCCTCTTCTTGAAATATCAGTACCATAAGTAATTTGTACTCTTGATCCATCTTCTAAAGATCCGTCCATTAACGGATTTGCAACAGATATTGATCTTTTCGCCTTCTGTGCAAGTCTCATACAAAATGAATCTAAATCTTGTTTAGAATTAAATGAAATATTGGTTGACATTTCACCATAAACTGGATTTCTATGAAATATGAAAATAGGCATTCCTATCCCATCACAAGATATATCTTCAATATTCGGATCTTGCATTATAGCATCAATTATTTCCAATCCAGAAACTTGTCTCACAGTATAGTACTTCAAGATCATTGAATTTTCTGGTGATGGTTGTAAATTCATTTTATTCCAAATATCTTCAATTTTTTTATGTAAATATTTTTGAATTTCATCTTTATTTTTTAGATTTTCAAATTCTAAATCTAAATTCTCGTGCAATTCTTCAATTGTTCTGTTTATAATCTCATGCATATATTCATTTAATTTTGGCTCAATTACATTATACTTCAGAGTTTGATTTTCATCATCAAAATAAATATGCGCACTTGCAAGAATTAAAGTTTGATTATTTATATTTGCCGTAATCAAAGGATAATTTTCATTAACATTTCTTAATTCTTCTAATATATTTTCTTCTGCCGACTTATGGGAAATGTGATCTTGCGGTAATTTTACTTTTAGTTTTGTTTCAACTTCTTCATCAATTTTTATATCAGAATTATTATGTAAAATCTCCGTTTTATTTATATTTGAATTATTATTCTTATATTTATTTAAAAGTCGGATTGCCCTCTTATTTAACATATTTATTATTGTTATTTTATTATATATGTTTTTTTAGTTATCCTAAATATGCTCCAATTGGAAATACACTGTTATCACAATCATCTTGACTTCTATAACAACTTCTTCCATCATGACTTGCTTCAGGATACTCTTCAGGATCATAGGTAGGATCACAAAGACCCGGATCAGGAATAGGCTGACAGCTTCCGCCTGCAGAAGGATCTACCGTTATAGCAACTGTATCAGTAGCACTTCCACCATTTCCATCATCTGCATTAACAGTAACATCAAATAGTTGTGGTAGTGCAGGAGGAGCAGAATTCCAAATACAATCAAGATATCGATCTGAAGTTATGCTACAAGTAAAATCTGGCGACGGAGGAGATATTGAATTTATTGAAAAACTTGTTGCTAAATCACTACCGTCAACATCCAAATGATATGTAAATAAATCTATGTTAGTAGATTCCGAAACTCCAACGGTTTTATCAGGAATTACTGGAGACCAAATTGGAGCATCATTTACCGAATTAACTGTTATTGAAAATGTGGCCGTATTCGAATCATCTGTTCCATCATTTGCTTTGAAAGTAAATGAATCCGCTCCATTATAATTTGCTCCCGGAACATAGTTGAAAGCTCCAGTTGCCGAGTTTGTAATTGTAGCTACTCCGTTTGATGCTTGTGAAACTATGGAAAAAGTTAATGAGTCTCCGTCTAAATCAGTCGCAGTTAAAGTATCATAAAGTGTTGTGTCTTCATTTACTGAACCTGAATCTACTGAAGCAACCGGTGCATTATTTGATACAGCATTTACCGTAATGGTTACATTTTCGGGCAATGAACTTATTCCTCCATCTCCTGCCGAATAATTAAATTCAACTGTTCCTGTAAATCCAATAACGGGAGTATAAGTAAATGAACCATCTGAAGCCAGACTCAAAGATCCCGTGGATACATCATTAACTAAAGTTGCAGTTAATGTATCGGAATCGGGGTCCGTATCATTCACAAGAACACCTTCAGATTCAATAATATTCAATGTTGTATCTTGATCCATGGAATATGAATCTTCGAAAGTTACTGGAGCTTCGTTAACATCCAATACATTAATTGTAATTATTTCAGTATAAGTTAAAGAACCTGAATCAGTAACTCTAACTTCGTAAGTATAGCTTGTTGTTCCCGATTCATAATTAAGTATTGAATTTTCTTCAACTTCAACAACACCCGAGGAACTAATATTAAAATAAGATTCTCCCGTTCCGCCCGTTAATTCCGTAAAAGTATGCGAATCTCCGGAATCAGAATCTGTTACTGTCAAAGTACCCACTTCACTATTAAGCGGAGAATTTTCATTTATATTTAATGAGTTTGGTGTAATATCGGATGGAGCTTGATTTACATTTGTAACGAGTATGGTAAAATCTTCATAAATATCTCCTCCGTATCCATCTTCAACTAAAACTGAATAAGAATAGCTTGATTTTGTGTCATAATCAAGAGTTTGACCAGACGATAAAATTATCGAAGTTCCGCTAATTTCAAAAACAGATGCACCGTCATAACCCGGAGAATACTCAGTATAACTACAAACATCATTATCAGCATCAGTACAAGTTATTTCACCTATCGCAGTACCTGCACTAGCTCCCTCATTAATTGTATTAGAAGATAGACTTGCAGAAGTCGGATCAGTATTAGATATAGTAATAGTTGCAATACTGCTAGAAGAATCAATTGAATTTGAAGTTGCATAAGCAATACAGTAAATTGCTTCATGAGCATAAGTTGCAGAAACAGAGTCAATAGTATTATCTGAACTAAAATCTTGAATTATGGTTCCAGATTCAGAACCATTTCTAAATTGATATGAATAACTTATTGAGTCTCCTTCCTGATCAGTACTTGATGCTACACAAGTTAAGGAATCACCAACTTTTCTATTTGAAGAAGGCGAATAAATTACGGTTGGCGTTGTTGGACCATCATCAACAGAATTTATTGTCAAATTAAATGATTCGATATCTGTTTGAGAAGATCCGTCTGTTGCAGTTATATTTATTTCCACTATTCCATTTTGATTATTATTTGGATTAATTGTAAGAGTTCTTGAAGATCCTGACGCAGACGGAATAATTAATCCTCCGTTTGCAGTTTGATTAACTAACGTAGTGTTTCCAGAAATTGCAGAAACTGCTAAAGAAGCTAAATTTTCATCCGAAACAGTAAAAGTAATATCTTTTGAAGTGTCTTCGTTAGTCGAAGTATCTATTATTGTAGATATGGTCGGAGGAGCGTCAACAATAGTTGCTGCCGAAGTTAATGACGTTGTTAATTCAATTGAGTTTTGAGTTTTTACAATATTTGTTTTTCCTCCACAAGATATTGAATTTTCAAAATTTAAATCTTTATTATTGAAATCTATGTAAAAATCAGTTTTTTTGAAAGAGTTATAAGATAGCGAATTTCCCTTTTTAGAAATATATATTCTTTTATTTCCCGATTCATCTTGATTTAATCTAATACAATAATTATCTTCACCAATAGTCGATGGTAAATCTTTTTTAATCGTATAAACTGAATTTTTATCAAAAGTAGATAAATAGTTTATGTCTTCTGATATTTGAGTTGCAATTATTTCCATTTGTTTTTCGTTAAATTCATTTGAAGTTGATTCACTTACAGAAAAGTTCCAAATCAAAATAGTTCCAAAAACTGCGATACTAATTAAAGTTAAAATTCCAACGTATATTATATTTATTTGCCCCTTCATTTTATATTAAATATTATTTCTGGTTTGTAAATTGTTGAACATCCATTGTCAATAGAATATGCCGTAGTTATTGTTTGATTATATTTCAATTCTATATCATAAGTACCTTCCGAAGTTCCTGCATTTTTACCAGGTATAACTCTTATTGCAAAACAATTTCCCGATGAATCGTTTAAAACAGGATAATATAATTGAAAGTTTGAACCTTGCTTATATAGACAAGAAGATTCATCCAATCCAACACTACCATTTATCGAAGTATTATAACATGGACTTGTTGCAGTTGTATTATCCGATCCTATTAACGTTCCTTTAACTAATATCTTTTCACCGGAAGAAAAAGGCAAATTCTGATCAGAGTAATAGTTAATTGTATTATTTCTTTCCCAGATTAAATTTCCAGAATCTATTTGGAATTTAATACTTTTTTGAGATTTATCATATGCAACTTCTTTAATTGCATTATCTAGTTTGATCATTTGGTTTTCCATTCTATCTATGTTATTAAAATCAACAGATCTTTCTATTAATGGCTGAGCCCAAAGAAATACAATTGAAGTTATAGATAACATTATTAGTGTTATTACTGTAAATCCAACAACTTGAGATTGTCCTTTCATACAACTACTAAATCCGTTTCCTCGCTCGGATCACTCCCTTTCTTAAATATTTCATAGATTTTATTTTTTCCAAATGTTAAAGTTGAAGAAAATTGAGTTTCAGAAGGATAATCCGATATATCACAATCAGTATCTTCAATATTTAAAATTATTTCACAAGATTCTCCTCGTTTTATATCACATTCCGTTTCTAAATATGGAGATTTTTCTTCACATAAATTCAAAGTAACTAAATTTGAAACAGAGTAAAATGTATTGTTACTATACACTTTATTAACGGAAGATAATCCAAATGTTTCTTCATCAAATACGGCAGTATATATTTCCGATTGATTGGTTCCCATACCATCATTATAATTCCCTCCAAAAAATAAAGTGTTATTTATTACAGTAAAACTTTCCACATCAAGACTTGGGTCTATTGCACCACTTAATTCGATTAAATGGGGAGTTAATGTAACAAAATTATGATCAATCACAATAACTTGAGTAGTTAAAGAACCAGGAATAGTCGACTCAAGTAAAATAAAAACTCTATCATTTGAATCATCATAAAACATATGAGTGATTTGTACATTGGGATCATAAGCAATTGTACTTAAATCTAAGTTGTAAATTCTTGTTGAAGTGTAATTATAATCTGTAAAAAATACTGCAATTGGTAATGTTCTGATTCCGTCTGTAACTTCATTTAAACCAAGAATTACAGGATCTGAATCAATATATGTATCTTCAACCAAGTCGGTTTTAATAATTTCTACCACCGAATTAAAGTCAATATCGCAATTGGCAATTTTGCCTAAATCAAATCCTGCACCTAAGAAAGTACCAACATCATAAGGACAATCTATTGCAGATGTAAAAGCCCTAAAATTTCCATTCAATATCGGAATAGTTTCTGGTTCATCCGATATAGCCAAATATGCTCCGCCAGTTGTTGATATTTCTTCATGACTAGTTCCAAAGATTAAAGCCGGATAATTATTTCTATAAACAATTTCCATAGCAGTTACTGCCAATCCGGCGTTTCCGGTTTCCGTTGGAAGTACTCCAAATGAACCTAGATTATCATAATCTCCATAAATTAAATGGCTAAAAGACAGAACTTGTTTATTATAATTTGAATCATTGAAATAATCTGTAAAAGCGCCAGAGAATAGATGATAATTTTCATCTACTAAGCTATCATTTACAAATTGAACATCAAATATTTTTTCAATATCGCCAGTATCATAAAGATCGTAATAACTACCATCTAAATTCGAATCTAAAACAAATGTGGCCTGTTCATAAAAAGAATCATCATCAGTACAATAACCTGTTGCAAGTAAGTTTTTAGGCTCATTACAATCATTTCCGCCCTCAACAAATTGATCAAAATATCTAATATCGCATCTTCTAATATTATTTGAATTTCCAAAAATTTTCAATTGTTTTTCAGAAAATCCATTAATTGAATCATATTCTAAAAAGTATATTCCTTTTGTAGTATCATTATTAACTAAAACTCCAAAGATTTTTTGTATTTCATTTTCACAATTACAATTTAAACCAAAATCTGAACAAATTAGTTCAGTATTCGAACCATACCCTTCATATAGTGTAAAACTTGCATCTTCTGAATCTATTGAAATTGGACCATCTTCTGCTTCAATAGTATAGGTTAATTCTCCAAAATTGTTAATATTTTTTTCCTTTGAAACATCATACATGTCATCTATTATTTTATTTGAAGTTGTAATTATTTGACTTTGTATTTCTTTAGTGTAATCTTCTGAACCAATTTTAGAATCTTCCGAAATATTCGAATACCAATAAAAAAAACCTGAAAATACAGTTAAAGTAATTAATGTTACAATTGTTATAGATAATATTTCAGATATGCCCTTCATAAAAATATATTAATTTTTTTAATATAACTCTTATTATAATCTGAATTCTCCGCCTGTACCGGCTTTACCAGAAAAGTCCATAGAAAATGAAATGCTGGTATCTTCAGAATAACTTGTAAGAGAACAATCTCCAGATAGATCTATATTAATTTCCTGTGTTTCACCAACTAGAATATCATTACCACAACCTTTTGTACACTCAGCAATTGTACTTCCTAAGAAAGTATTACAAATCACTTGACCATCACCTTGATTCAGAATTATCGAAGTCGTAGGCGAATCAAGTCCTTTATTTACTGGTATGTTTACTCCGCCAGTGTTACGAACAATTAATTTTAAATCCCCGGAATCATATTCTGAATTAACGACATATAGATTGGAATTTATTGTTTCACCCAAATCTGTAGCATAATTTTCTCCACCAGATTGTAGTTCTCCTTGAATTCTAACAAACCAGAAAAATCCTGCACCGGCTGCAGCAACTGTCATCATCATCAATAATATTACTGCTATTATTGGAGTTAATCCCTTTTTATTAATCATCGGTATCCACCCTGAAAGTTCCTGATGTAGTGGTTTTACCACTAAATGAAATATCAACATAAATTAATGTGTCATCTGGATAAGTTGTAGTTGAATTTAAACTACAGGAATTATTTCCGTCAACGGTTAAATTGATTGTTCTTACTTCCTTTAGTGCTAATTCGGATGTACATCCACTATTACAAATAACTATGTCCGCAGTATTTGACCAGTCTGAAGTACAGATGAAATCTTGCTCAGAATCATATAATGTCCATTGAACCTTCGGACTTGTTGTACCATTATTTATTGGTATTTTAGTTGTTCCAGTGTTCATAATAGTTAACATCAATGTTCCATTATCATCGCCAGTCCCATTTCTTTCAAAACTTGCACTCATCCACTGAACATCGGAAGTCATTCTTTCAAAAGTTTGCTCTTGAAATTGCTGAGTTCCACCCTGAAGCTCACCCTGAAGACCAAGCAACCAGTAAAAACTTGCACCTGCGGCAGCCACCGTCATCATAAGAAGTAATATCATAGCTATAACTGGAGTAAGTCCTTTTCTCATAAAAAAAATGTTTATCTTAGTATATAAGTTTTACAGAGTTTTTGTACGTTTATATTTTAACGATAATCCATTAGGAAATCTTTCATTGAAATAAGATTTTCTTTTTATCGAATTATGCAATGATTCAGTTTTATCAGATAGCTCTTTGTTTGATTTTTCTAAGTTTTCTAGCCTGGAAATTAACTCATTTAATTTGTTAATATCTTCTTCTTCGGTTTGAATATCCGAATCAAAAATAGAACTTATTTTATCCAGTTTATTCATCATTTTATTCAAATTTTTTATTGTAATCTCAAATTTATTTTCAATTCGAGATATTGAATTAAATATATTGACATATTCTTTAGGATTATTTGAATTTGTTTTAATCTTAGGAGATTTCTTCAATTCAATTAACTCTTCTTTCAAATTTTTAAGTTCTTTAACCGAAATTAATTCGAATTCATCGTTCATAAATTATATTGTTGTTTTATATTAAAATTCTTGCTAAAACTACCTCTTAAAAATCTTACTCACTAAGATTTGAAATGAATAATATGCAACCTATTTATATTTTACCAGAAGGATCTACTCGAGATTCTGGAAAAAATGCACAAAAATCAAATATTGCTGCAGCTAAAGCTTTAGCTGATACCGTTAGAACTACTTTAGGTCCAAAAGGAATGGATAAAATGATTGTAAGTTCTTCGGGCCACGTAACTATAACAAATGACGGAGTTACAATTCTTGATGAAATGGAAGTTCAACACCCGGCTGCAAAAATGTTAGTTGAAGTTGCAAAAGTACAGGAATCAGAAGTTGGTGACGGTACAACTACCGCAGTAATTTTAGCAGGAGAATTATTAAATAATGCAGAAAAACTTATTGAAAAAAATATCCACCCTACAGTAATTTCCAAAGGTTATGAACTTGCAGCCAGAAAAGCTCAAGAAATATTGAATAAAATTTCAAATCCAATTTTAATAAAAGATACTAAACTTTTAGAACAAATTTCAATAACTGCTATGACTGGTAAAAATGTAGAATTAGAAACTAAGAAAAAATTAGCGTCCATGTCAGTTTCTGCTATTAAAAAAGTTGCAGAAGAAACAGATAATCAAATTATTATCGATCTGAACGATATTAAAATAGAAAAAAAGGCAGGTTCCGATACTGAAAATTCTGAATTAATCGACGGTTTAGTTATCGATAAAGAAAGAGTTCATACTTCAATGCCTAGATTAATCAAAAATGCAAAAGTATTGTTATTAGACACTCCAATCGAAGTTAAAGATACCGAAATTGACGCAAAAATTCAAATAACTTCTCCACTTCAAGTTCAAGAATTTATTGAACAAGAAGAAAGAATGTTAAAAGAAATGGTTCAAAGAATTACCGATTCCGGAGCAAATGCAGTATTCTGT
>Ga0255743_10002056_pt1 | contig 16891 bp, 13 predicted proteins | sample 101ome_19_FD_179950 | JGI IMG/M metagenome (GOLD analysis project Ga0255743, IMG submission 179950) | Coastal salt marsh microbial communities from the Groves Creek Marsh, Skidaway Island, Georgia - 101405AT metaG (version 2) | ecosystem: Environmental > Aquatic > Marine > Intertidal zone >... | reverse complement strand
CTGCGACAGCCATTGTGCGAAAACGTGCTAAAGATTCAAGAAGCCATCGTAAGCGTGATGGATTCGTGCATGACAGAGCTGAAGAGGAGTCGATTCATAGATACGAGCGATTTGACACTGGAGAGCGGGTTGTTTAAGAGCTTGGATGTGATTTTACAGAGACAGTTGGACAAGGTTTGGAACGTCGTACCGAGACGCGTCAAGCAAATCGTGTACGATTTGAAGACGATGCGACTCATCGCAGATGCGTTACTGCAGTACGATTCGGTGACTTTTCTCAAGTATATTCAGTCCCTTCGCGCCGGGGAGACTCGCGAGAGCATGTGGCTGTTCACCGAGGCGTCGCACTCGATTTTTGAGTACGCGAAGAAGCGCGTGTACATGCTTCGTCGTAAAGCGCCGCACCCGCAAGCCAAGGGACTCGGAAAGCGACCGCTATCGAGCGCTCCGACGTCGACAGACTTGGTACCCGTTCTGGAACCGATGCCAAAATGGTCATTAGTAGAGGAGATTTTAGACGAGATTGAGGACGAACGTCAAGCGGGCGGGAAAGCGTGCGCCGTGGCGGAGGCGGAGACTGTCGTCGACTTGACGTTTTCGCAACCATATGCATCGCAGGGTGTTGATGAATCGCGCACGCTCAAGTACAAGCAAGGAGCGACGTTAATTGTGTGTAAAGAGGATCACGTTGCGAGGCAATTGGAGTATTGCATACGATACGGGACGACTGCGCTCATGAAGGCGCACTGGGTGGAGTATTTGTGCAATCGAGGTGGCAACGTGGCGAGCAGAGTCGTTAAGCGGCAGACGCAGGGACGCGGTGGGCGCGGCGGCCGCGGACGCGGCGGTGGTGGACGCGGTGATGGTTCAGCCGCACCAGCTCGGATGTCAAAACTAGAGCGCATTCAGGCGAGAATGGAAGGGAGGGAAATCGACGAGCCGGTTGCGTCTGTGACGGAAACGAACGACGAGAGCAAACTGCTCGCCGCCGCAGCAAGAGCGGCGAAAAAAGGGCAAGTTGCGAAACCAAAAGAAACTGAAAAGATGGCAAATGTGAAAACCGAAGGTGAATACATGGGTGCTGACGAGGACGACGACGATGAAGTCATAGTGGTCGGCGAGACTCGCACGCGGTTCCCAGTGAAGAGAGACACGAGCAACATTTTCGTTTACGCGCACGAGCGCAAGCTTAGCGTGTTGAACCACATCCAACCGTCTTTTGTCATCATGTACGACCCGGACGCCACTTTCATCCGTGAATTGGAGGTCTACAAGGCCCAGAGACAGGATGCCCCGCTAAAGGTGTACTTTATGGTGTACGACACTTCGTTGGAGGAACAAAAGTACCTGTCGAGCATCAAGCGCGAGAGCGCCGCGTTTGAAAGTCTCATCAGAACAAAGCAACACATGGCGGTGCCGGCGGAACAGGAAGGACGCAGCGATGCGGCAAATCCGCTGCCTCTGCCGCTACCGAGCTCGATTTCGAGACAGCGCATCGAAGAGGCTCGAGAGGTGAGCACTCGCAAGGGTGGAGGCGCTCTCACGATTCGGTCGTCGCTGGAAATCGTCGTTGACATGCGAGAGTTCATGTCCGCGCTTCCATGTGTGCTTCACTCTGCGGGCTTCAAAGTCAAACCCACCACTCTCGAGGTTGGCGATTACATTCTCTCGCCCGATATGTGCGTCGAACGTAAAGCTATTCCCGATTTGATTCAGTCGTTCGCGTCGGGTCGCTTGATTACGCAAGTCGAACAGATGTGCAAGTATTACAAGGCTCCCATGCTTTTGATTGAGTTTGACGGCAACAAAGCCTTTGCGTTGAACGCCGAGGCGGATTTACCGCGATATCCCGGAGAACAGCACATCACGTCGAGGCTCATGATGCTAATCAAGACCTTCCCAAAGCTCAGATTGCTCTGGAGCCGATCGATGCACATGACGGCGGAGATTTTCGCAGCGCTCAAACGCGTCGAGCCCGAACCCGTTCTAGAGATTGCACAGCGTGTCGGTTTGCCAGAATCCGAGGGCGGTGTCAGCAGACTTATTGATGACAACTTGAACGACGAAGCGGTCGATCTTTTGCGACGTCTGCCGGGCATCACGGACAATAATTACCGCCGAGTCATAGCGCGCGTCGAGAGCATCATGGCACTCTGCGAGCTCAGCGAAGAGCAGATTGCCGAAGTCTTGGGCGACGCCCGACAGGCGAAGACGCTTCACTCATTCCTACACACGCCTTTCCCAAGGGAATTCATGAATTGATTCGATTAGATACGTTTGGATACTATAGTAGACGTCGCGTGCGCTTTTGAGAATTGAGGCGGGCGCTTGTAAAAGAAAGAAACGCATTGTTGTACCTACATTTGACCTACATACGGGCAGGGCGTCTGTCCTAAATAATACGACGACGTCGTTTCGGCGTCTTTTGGCGCGCGTGTTCGGCTTCGTCCTCGTTGAGCGGTCGCCGCGTGCCGTCCTTGTACGCTATGTACGGCTCGGCTGCGTCGTCGCCAAGCGGCGTCACGTGTAACGCATATCCACCCTCCGGTCTCGGAGGCGCGTGTTTCCTTCTATTCCCCCGACTCAAACCCGGCGCGCGCTCACCCATGTTGAACTCCAACCGTTCGAAAAACTCCTTGACCAAAACCTTCTCTTGTTGTTTTGCCAAGACGCTCGCCTCGACAAACTTTTTCGGCTTGGCGTCTCTCCCAGTCTCCAACGCCCCGACCAACTGAAACCTCGGCATCGTCGGCACATCCGAAACGTGTCTCTCACCGCTTCCAACATCTACGGCCCCACTTAACGCCTCGACATCCGCCTCGATATCGTGATGCAACGTCTCGTTCGCCTCCACCGCCGCTTCCTCTCTCTTTTTCAACGCCAAAATCGCCCCGACGCGTTGCAAACGCACTCTATACTTGGCCGCCAACGCCTCGACGCTCCATGTTTCTGGATCCTGCTTATGCATGACGTACATTTGCGTCTTGGCGCGATCACTCAACCTCGCGTTCGCGCTGTTCGGCCACCTATCCGCGGTTTGACCCGAATCCGTGAGGTCGTACAACCAGCCCCAGCTTTGCGGCGTCGTCGACACGTTCGCCTGCTCGCGAACCCTTCTCGCCGAGTTCGTCATCCTTCGTTCCGCCGTCGCCGCGTTCTCCTCCGTCGTCGTCGTTTCCTGCGACGCGTCGTCCTCCCCGTTCGTCGTCGAGTACCCGCAGCGCGTCAAAGCCGTCGACGCGGATGCGCCCGCGTTAGGGCACGAAAAACCACGCGCGTCACCCGCGCATCGCCACGTCGACGTCACGAGACGACGCGCGGCGCGACGAAGCATCAGAAGACTCGTTCGATCGGTGCTAGCGCCGTTAGTTCTCTCGCGCGCGCCGCGTCTCTCGAGCGGTGTCCGCGATCGAACCGGGTTCGCGCGTCGCGTTGTAAAGTCGAGAAACAAAATCGTAATTCGTTCCGCAGACGACGACGCGACGACCCCGGTTCGATCGCGACGTCGGTCGCGCGAATCCACCGGTCGAATAGGAGGAGTCAGTCATGACGACGACGCGACCGGAACGCTCGCGCGAGGCTGAATCGGCGCCCGAACAACAGAACCGACGAGCCGCCGAAGCAACGGCAGCAGACGAGACACCCGACGATGCCGTCGAAAACCTCGTCGATCTCGAAGCCCTGGTCCGCCGCGCGCGCGCCATCGCCACCGTCGCCGCCGCGGACGCCGAAACCGCCGAACGGCTCGCGCGCGCCGAAAACCTCTGGGGCCAAGCGACGACGAAACGCGGACGAAGGTATTACTTTGACAAGGTGAATTTCGGCGTCGTGCAGTGGGAAACCCCTAAAGAACTCAAAGGATCGAAGATTCGCGTGATGCGCGCGGACGAAACGCGCGGGGCGACGCTTCCGGAGCCGTGGAGGGAGTTGAAGAGCGGGGTCAAGGCTGAGGACGGGGTGGAGGTGCCGTATTACTGGAACGTGGAGACTGGCGAGACGCGTTGGGAGCGGCCGAAAAATTCAGAGTTGGTCGTCGGTGTCGTCATTCCCGCTCGCGCGACGCCCACGGCGAGTAAGTGAGATGTAACTTTAGTTTTTAGCGCCATCGCGTGTGTATTAGTTTGATCCCCTCTCGAGCGACGGTTCGGCGCGAGACACCCGACCCTCGCGTCGGCGCCGGAATGCGTGCACGTACCAATTCGACGGTTCATGACTCGACAAATACCCCCTCCCCCCATGAGTCGTACACGAAAACCTCTCTCGTCTTTGGATAACGAATGATCGTCCTCGTCGGCACTTCGCGACGGACGGCCGCACTCGACGGAGGAAACCGCTCCGCCGCACGTAGTCGGGCGCGCATCGTACCCACGCAACGCATTCGCGCACGCACCGACCGAACATGTCGACGACGACGACGATGGGTTTCGCGACGCCGATCGCATCGGCGCAACGCTCTGGCGGAATGATCCAGCGAAGAAACGATGCGTCGTCGCGACGCGCTTCCGTGACGACCCGCGCGGCGCCCAACCTCCCGTTCGATCCGCGGGAGTACCGCCGTGAGCTCGGGAAGAGCGATCAGTACAGCCGCAAGTTTTTAAACGATGACGAGGCGGCGACGAAGATGGCGAACGACGGGATCTCGTACTCAAAGACGGGACTCGTGGCGACTATGAAGGAGAACGGATTCGCGTACGTTCGCGATGGAATCACGTTCAAGCTCGCGGATGCGTACGGATTTTGCTGGGGCGTTGAACGCGCGGTGCAAATGGCGTACGAGGCGAGGAAACAGTTTCCGGAATCAAAGCTTTGGATTACGAATGAAATCATTCACAACCCGACTGTCAACGAGCGCCTGAGCGAAATGGGCGTCAACTTTATCGAAGAGGGCCCGGATGGTAAGGATTTCTCTGGCGTTCAAAACGGTGAGGTTGTGATTCTCCCGGCGTTCGGTGCGAGCGTACACGAGATGAAGTTTTTGGCGGATAAGGGGGCGAACATTGTTGATACCACGTGTCCGTGGGTGAGCAAGGTGTGGAACGCAGTGGACCAACACAAGCGCAAGGAGTTTACGTCGATCATTCACGGCAAGTACAGCCACGAGGAAACGGTAGCGACGGCGAGCTTTGCGACGACGTACCTCATCGTGAAGGATATGAAGGAGGCCAACTACGTGCGCGATTACATTCTCAAGGGTGGGGATAAGGCGGAGTTTATGTCCAAGTTTAAAAACGCCATGTCCGACGGTTTCGACCCGGATGAAGACCTCGAAGGCGTCGGCATCGCCAATCAAACGACGATGCTAAAGGGTGAGACCGAAGCGATCGGTAAGCTCTTCCAAACGACGATGATGGAAAAGTTTGGCGTCGAAAACATTGACAAGCACTTTGTCGTCATGGATACCATTTGCGATGCCACGCAAGAACGCCAAGACGCCATGTACAAGCTCGTCGACGCCAAGCCAGACATCATGCTCGTCGTCGGTGGCTTCAACTCTTCCAACACCTCTCACTTGCAAGAGATTAGCGAAGACAAGGCGATTCCGTCTTACTGGGTCGATCGCGCCGATCGTCTCGACGCTGGCTTGAACACCATCACCCACAAGCTCGCCCACGGCGAGCTCGTCACCACTGAAAACTGGTTGCCGGCGTCCGACGTCGTCATCGGCATCACTTCCGGTGCCTCCACCCCGGACAAGGTGGTGGAAGACGTCATCGATGTCGTTTTCGCCACCAAGTCTGCGCTCAAATCGGGCGCTGCGCGCTAAATTTTCGAGCATCCTTCCGAGCGCCGGCTGACTGGCTGAGGACGAGACGTTCCAGTCGAAACAAAATAGTCTTGACGGAACGACTGACGCGTCGACCGGTGGGTAGGACACCATCTGTTTTAATACTACACGAGCACACCATGACAAGAATACGGATACTCGCACACCACGACCACGACAGCGATCCCTCGTTCAAACGAAACGTCTTTCGAAACACCCATCCCGCGCGCCAGCCTAACAACGCGTGAGCACTCATCAGTTCAATCCTTTCCTCATTAATACCCTCGACCACCTTCGCCGCGGTTCGTCCACACTCCACCGACGATTCGCGATCCGCACATTCATACGCGACGTACTTGCTTAGCACCATCTCGTCGTCGTCGTCGGCCGCCTCCATCCATCCATCCATCCAACCAACCATCCATCCGTCCATCCGATCGGACGATCAATTCATGTCCAACAATGACCAAGTCGCCGCCGACGACGTGGCGTGTCGAACATACCTCCGCGAGCGCGCGTTGCGCGCGTGGGCCGACCTCCGTGGACGACGGGTTGAGATAACCCTCACCGGGGACGCTTCGCCGTGCGCGACGGGGACGTTCGCGGGGGTGGACGCCGACGAGGAGTGCTTCCTGGTGGAACGGTTGACGAGCGCGTTGGGCACGACGGCGCGCGCGAGAGTGAAGTGCGCGGATGTGGTGTCCATGCGCGTGCTCAAAGAAGACGACAACGAGGCGGAGAAAACGAACAGTGGGAAGAAACCCGACGAAACGTCGGGTCGGTCGTCTTGAGTGAGCATTTCAAGACTTTCTGCACTGGACGCGAATACGCGCGCATTCGCGCGCGAACCAGCCGAACCCCAGACGATGGACGCTCGCGGGGGGTTCTTCCTTTCGTACCGCGGTGGCGGCGATAACGTTTAGCGTCGCCCTTGTTTACTATTAGTAGCGTGTATTAACGTGTAAGTATTAAAACGATCGAGCATTGAAACGACTGACTCTGCGAGACGCGAGAAGAGCAAAAAGCGCTTTTCGCTTTTACAGTCAGCAAACACTTCATCGACGCCCTCACTGAACGACGCCCGATGCGTCGAAACACCGCGCCGACGTGGGAAGAGATCCCCGGGCGTGTCGCTGCGAGCGATGGAACCTTGCTCGCCACCCTCGCCCGGGTTCCGACGAAAGAACCGGCGACGAAACGTCCGATCGTCTTGTGTGTCAATGGGTTATCCAACGAACGCTTCCAGCTCGAACCTCTCGCGGAAGAGGCGGCGAAACGCTACGGCGCGAGGACGCTGACGTACGATTTCCGCGGACATGGGTGCTCGGAGAACCCACGAAACCCGCGGGAGGTGTCGGCGAGGGCGTTCGCGGAGGATGGGTGGAGGTGCGTCGACGCTTTCGAGGCTGACGCTGGGTGTAAAATTGTAATCGTGGCGTACTCGTACGGCGTGCAAGTTGCGTTAGAAATGTGTAGAATGCGAAAGTCGCGCGTGGAGTGCTTTGTCGCCGTGTTGGGGTCGCCGGAGAGGATTTTAGATGGATTGATGCCGAGCGCGCTGGCGGATGCGACGATTTTTATGGCGACTCGCGTCTTGGGATTGCGCGTCACGAGCTGGTTACTCGGACTGTCGCTCCGCGTCGGCGCGTCGTTTTCGTACCCGTGTCATCTCATCGGACGGGCGACGGGGTATTTGAAGAGTTCGTACGAGGGGTTTTCGAAACCGTTTTTTAAACATTTAGCGCGGCTCGATGCGGAGACGTGGGCGAGATGCGTCGTGGATGGACATCGCTACGGAGCGATGGATGTCTTTGAAAAGCTTCGCGACGACGGCGAAACCTTTGTCGTCGTGGTAGCGGGTGATAAAGATTTCGCCGCGCCGCAGCGTGTGATGCGGTCGTGGGAACGGTATGCGGATGAGTTTGTCATGTTGCGTGGGTGCGCGCACGACGGATTGCGTTCGCATACAGAGGAAATTCTCGCCATCGCGTGTCGCGCGTTCGATCGCGTCCTTAGCTAGTTTCTAGTCGTTAGTATTACACATTCTCACTAGTCCTTGTCGTCGTCGCCGCCTAATATCTCACGACGATAGGCGCGCAAGAGCGCGTCGAGCGTGCCTTTGCGCACGCTCTCTCGCATCGCTTTTCGATCGGCGTCGGCGAGAGATTTTGTCGCGCGCACCGGTCCCCATCTCGGACGGCCTTTTTCGTGCACCACCGCGCACAAACGATCAGTGGCAATCCGCAAGACACCCAGCGATTCATTCACCATGGACTCCGTCAACGATTCATCCTCCAAAACGCGTGGGTCGGTGTTTAATGCGTTTTTACACGCCGACGCAAAGCCGTCGCCTGCGTCCATCCACGCCTGAAATTCCGCGACGCGCGTCTTCGCGAAACGCACTCCATCCGCGTCGAGGGCGTAAAACTCGGGCGCGTGTTCGGCAAGCACGCGAAGCGAAACGAAACACCGCGCGAAGTGCGCGGCATCGTCGGCGTCGCCGTCACCGCGATCGACGTGAGATTGAAGAAATCGAACCAACGGTTCCACAGCGCCGCGTCTCGCCTTTTCCGCGTCGGTCAAATCTTCTCGAAGAAACGCGTAGAATATCGGTGGTTCGCACCATCGCGTCGCTCGGCGCTGAAAGTACAACACCTCATCCATAAAGGCGAGGGATAAGCGACGCTCTTCGACCATGACGCAGTCGCGAACGGTGAGCACGCAGTGGATGAGATTGGGCGGCGACAGCAACGGCGGTCCACCCGCTTCCAACGCGGCGACCCATAGCGTCGGACAAGGATCGTCAGTACCGTCACCGACGACGTTCTCGGCCTCGAACGCTTTCGGAGCATCGACGCACAGCCCCTCCGCACTCGGCGACTGCATCTCCGCACTCGTTGGAAAGTAATGCCCCGGCGTATCGAAGAGGTCCAACGCGCAGTTCCGCATGCTCTTGTTCATTTCGGCATCCTGCGCGATCCACGCGTAATCCCGTCTCTCCGCGAAAAAGAAGAGTTTCACCACCGGTTTCCCATTCGGACCGAGTAGAACATCGGTATCGCACTCCCGATTCACCTCTGGAAGCCCCACTTGACACACAAACTCCCCGCAATCATCCAAATGCCACCACGTCATCGCGCCCGCGGCGCTCACTCGCGTGGCGTCGTCCAACAAACGCCCCGGCGCGTCATCCCCCCCATTCACCTCGAAATACCGCGCTTCATCCGGCCATTTTAGCTTTCTCGGCAGCACTGGGATGTCTGACACGTCATCCCGGTGAAACATTTGCAAATTCAACGCCTCATCCGATCCTATGACCTCATCGAATCCACCGACCAGCCGCATGCGTCTGTCGCTCAACACGTGCGCTCCGGGCGCGCCCCAACCGCTCACCATGCACACTTTCCCTCGCTCCCCGAACCTGCTCCAGCTCGACGTCGTCGCCCACGCCACGCCATCGGCACCGTCGAGCTGGTCGAAAACATCTCGCGCGTAATCCTCCGCGGAGCACACCGCCGGGACGCCGGCGCGCACGCACGCGCGTTCGCTCGCGGTGGTTTGACACTGCGGCGCGAGACGACACCGAAGACGACTCGATACGCGCGACGCGACGTCGTCGAGGCCGAAATCGCGCAATAAATCGCGCAGAATGAAGGTTTGGGTCGATGGGTACGACGTCGATGGGACCCTGGGGTGGTCGGGCGCGTCGACGCGCGTTCGCTTCGTCGGCATCGATTGATTGATTTGACACTCGGAGGCGACAAGTGAAGCGAAAAAGTGCTTTTCACTTTTTTGGGTTACATCTAAATGCTAAGTGGTGATGAATGCGTAGAAGACTACGCGCTAGGTGATGACGATGGGTGGGTTTGGTGTCGATCACGGCGTCGGTGACGGCGCGTCGATGCGTTCAAAGAGGTCGTAGGGGAACCGAACTACGAGTCGACGCGCCATGGCGCGCTTTTGCGTGAGCGTGAGCGTGGGCGGAAAGGATGCCCGATCGAAAATCTCGTTGATGTCTCGAGACGGCTCGAGCCAGCGTGGATCAAGCGCGCGAGGGGTAACGGCGAGATAGTCGAGGTATTTCCACGTGCCCTCTTGACGCGCGGTGGGTCCGCCGTCGGGTTGGTACCAACGCGCCGGAATGGAAAACGCGTCGGCGAAAATCAATCCGTGCAGGGATGAACTAAAGACGCGACCGCAGCCGAGGATGCCCTTGACGAAGTCTGGCCACTCTTGGTTTGTGTTGATCTCACGCACACCCTCGGGTGGTGCGGTGAGGTCCGAGTGATGCCGGATGAGACAGAGTCCCTCGCGCTTGACGCCCGCCAACATGCCTCTATGCGTAAAGCCGACTAAAAATCCCGGATCACCAATCGCCGGCGCGCGCAAGTGGTCCGAACCGTCCTCGTTGTCGTAAATCCTATGCACCACAGACGCCGTGTTCGGTCCTCTCACCCCGTGCACGACGGCGCCCGCGTGCTTCCAAATGTTGGAGAGTGAGCTGTTGTGCCACGCTCCGGTGCCCCACACGTGGTCGCCCGCCTTGGCCTTTTCCAACACGCTCCCGACCGACAGTAGACAAGGTGCCGGCTCTGAGCCAAAGCACGACGTCGCACTCACTTCTAAACCGTCCGCGGAACATCCATTAAAGTGATACTCAACCACCTTGCGCACGACGTCTGGACCGACGAGGTCGCCCGCGTTCGGTCCTCCATCCGGTTTACAGTGACACAACCGCATCTTAGGATCCTTAAACCTCACGACGCACGACGCATCGCGAGGTAACGCTTCGGTGAAGTCTCTCTCGCTAATTAACGGCGTCTGCTTTACCTTCGCGAGGTCGACGGGCCACCGGGACATTCTCGGCTTTGCCGAGCTATCGCCGACGATTCCGACGACGCCCATCTTCAACCCGGCGAGCGCGCCTCCGTGCCTCCACGCGCTCGCAAATCGCTCGAGAGTAAACGTCCAGTGATCGGCGCGTTCGCTCGCCGGCGCATCCTCGGCCGAGAGCTTGTACGACGCGAGGCCGAGGAGAAGCGCGATGAGTTTGAGCGTCAACACCCAAGCGACGGTTGCTCGGCGTCGTCGCCCGGTTCGACGCGGTTCGACAACGCCCCGGGCAACCTCCGCGGGCGACGACGCATCGCGGTCCAATACGCGCGATACGAGCGGCGCCTCCTCGTCGACGGGTGACATGTCGTGAGACGAGGACGCGCGTCGCGCACTGAAGGCCGCGGCTGGAGCCGCGTCGTGAGAAACGCAAAACTTAGTGAGCGTGTTCAACGCGAGAGGGATCGAACATCACAGTTTAATCGCAGTCGCGTCGCGTCGTGGTGAATGACGTTTGTTTCATCGCTCGTATTCGTATTGATACACATCCATCCGTTCGCCCGTCGGCTCTACTGCTCGGCTAGCGCGCTCGCTTCAACGCATCCAACCGTCCGTCTGTCTTCTCACGGACGAATACCCCCGACGTACGCCACGATAACGATGGCCAACACACCAAGAATCACATTCAAGAAGATGTTCGACTGCATCGGCTTGTCCGGAAGCCCACCGAGCCCGACGGATTCACCCAAAAGCTTTTTACGCATCTCTGGAGAGATTTGATTCGGCTTGCGCCCCGCCGGTTCCTTCTTCGCCGCCGGTTCCTCTGCCGGTTTCGCCTCTTCTTCCTTTGGCAACAACGCGTCGAGCGCGGAGAGGGTGTCATCCGTCGACGATCGCGTTTCGTCCTCCGACGACGACGCGCGCGTCGTCGTCGTCGGCGATCGAGCGCGGTTCGGCACCGTCATCGAAAACGACGTCACGCGAGTCGCTCCAGACAGCGTCGGCGTCGGCTTACGCGTCGGCGCCTTACGCGTCGGCGTCACAAATCGAACCGCCGCACCGCTACTACGCACCATCGTCGCCGCAGTCATCATCGCGAACGTCGTCGCGCGTCGCACTGTCGCAGAGTTCTGCCGACGCGCGCGCGAGCATCGATGATTACGTTCATCATTGTACTGTTTACCCATACGTAAAGTGAAAAACAAGGAACAAGAAACCCACTTGGATACCCGACCCCTGGTACATTTATCGATTAATGACTCGTCGAATGGACTACGAAATCTGACGCGGCAACGAAGACGGATCCACGTTGGATCATCACGCGCGACAGTCATCTCGTTCCGCGTCGTCGAACGACGCGGCACACATCGACGCGCGACACGCGAGTGAATCACGCGAGTGAATCACATAAAACAAAACTTTCTTCTACAACGACAACTCTTGAAAGATGGGGGTGAACGATCACGACACCTTTAGCGGATTGACGCAGTTGCACAAGGCGTGCGCCGAGGGCAACCTCAAGACGGTCGTCAGTCTCATGGATGACGGCGCGGACGTGGATATTCGCGCGTGCGGTGAGGTGCGTGGGTGACGTCGCGCGATTGAGTGGTTTTCTTTTGTATCGTCGGTGCGAGCGCGAGCGCGGTGGGGGGGTCGCGTCGATGGGGAACGCGGCGCGGATCACGATTGATTACTGCGACGCGATGCGTTTGGAGCGTTTGCGCTGGGTTTTCTGGGCATAATATGTATGGGTAAATAGTAACGAATTGTGACTAACCCTGACTGATCTTTTCCTCGTGCGTGCAGAGCAACGCCGGTAAGACGGCAGCCATGTTTGCCGCGAGCGGTGGTCACGTGGATGTGCTCAAGGCGCTCCAACGCGGTTCTAGTATGCTCGATTTGCAGAGCGCGGATGGCGGTACCCCGGCGATGTCCGCCGCGGCGCACGGTTACAGCGACGTCTTGCAGTTTATCATCGACAAGAAGTGCAACCTTGACGCGCAAGATGAAGACGGCTGGACCGCGCTCATGTACGCTGTGTGCGCTGGTAACGTTGCAAACGTCCAAAGACTCGTTGCGGCGGGTGCGAACACCAAGTTGAAGAACAAGGATGGCCAAGACGCCGCCAAGCTCGCCGAGGGTAAGAACAAGGAAAAGATTCTCGACGCGCTCAAGGGCAAGATGGCGCCGATCAAGGAAGGTAAGAAGTGCTGCATCATGTAAGCGATGCACATAATAATACTGCTCTTCTCTCATGTCCTTCTCAACGGCTGCTCCACGGCGGGGATTGAATCCTCGCAGCCCAGGCGATTTTATTCTTTAGAATAGCACCGCACCGCACCGTTCTCGCTTTAATGCAACACATACACTGTAAATTAACTCAGTCGATCGGCGCGCTACCTCTTTTTTCATCTACTGGCATACGACTACATCATTTTCTATTTTTTGCTATCTACAAGGCGCGCCACGCTCGAGAAGCGGACGGGAGCTCAAAGTCAGGTTCTGGATCTTCGTCGACATCTGGCTCGGCCGCGGCAACCTTCTCCTCCTCCTTCACCTTGGTCTCGTCGTCCCGCTCCTTCTTATCACTATGAACTTCATCCTTCCCCACATCTTCTTTCTCTTCCGATTGGGACTGAGACGACGAACGCTTCTTCTTTTCATCGTTGTCGTCGTCGTCATCTTTCTTTTTCGCCTTCACGACACCCTCGGAGGAAGAACTCTCCGTAGACTCGTTCTTCGAAGATTTAGAGGAGGTAACGTTCTCTCCATGCTCGTCGTCTGAACCTGTGGTAGCTAGTTTGTGCAAGTGTCGTGTGGAATCAATCGTGTCGGTGATGAGGTTGTTTGAAAGCGTCGACGCCTGCGCCGCCACGAGCTCCGCGTCCTCGCCATCCTCGTCTTCAAACGGACTCTTTTTTGGCGTCGTGCGCTTCTCCACCGTCACCCCCGGCGATGATTCGATACGCTCAATCAGCGCGTCGTCGTAATCCTGCTCTTTTACCTCATCCTTGACTCCCAAGACTTCGTGCGCATTCTTGACGAAATCCCACACTTTGCGCTTGGCATCCTTCCTCGCGCTCCGTTTCACCTTGTCCAACATCTTTTGACGTTTTCTCCACACTTTGGGCGCCATCGTCCGCAAGTTTGGATCGTTAAAGTCGTCTGCGTCGTCGTACTCGTACGCCGACTCGTCCGGTTTCTTCTCCTCGTCCGGTTTCTTCTCCTCGTCCTCCTCTAGTTCGCCGACACTATCGAATTCCTCTTGCGCGGCTTGCGTCGACTTCAAGCGCATACCCTCGGGGTTGTCGCTCGTCGACGCCGCGCTCAGTGCCGTGCTCTCTTCTACACGATCAACATAGGACGCGTTATACTCTTGAATCTCCCTCGGCGCTACGTTCGCGTCGGCATTGTTCAATCCGGAAAAGCCTCCGGCGAAGAGCACCGCGGCGACTAGAATAACTGCAAACATGACAGCCAGGAGCATCTTCCAGCACCGTCTCTGCGCCAATCGCATCTCCTGACGACGTAATTGCGCCTCGCGCTTCTTCTTTTCCTTTTTGCTCAGCTTGTCTTCACCCTCGCGAGAGGCGACCGGAACGCCGAGCTCGACGTCGTCGTCCGCCCTCCGCGACTCGGACCCCTTTGAGAACGCTTTCTCCAACAGCGGCCGCCCTTCCTCACCGCGCTGTCGCTCAATCACCGCCGCCGCCAAGTGATCCCCGATTCGCCGTTTAAACTTGTTCGGGTCAAACTTCTTCTTCACCCCGGGTTCCGCGGTGTCCGACGTCGACGTCCTCGCGACGCCCGAACCGTACTGCGTCGCCGGATCATCCCGCAGCTCTTCCGCCACGGGTGACCGCGCGAACCCGGCGAGGGAGGCGAGCGACGTCGGAGTGGTCCTACGGACCCGTTCCCCGTCTTCACTCGTCCGTCGCGTGCGCACATCCTTCAGATTGGACGGCGAACCGCTGGACTGGGTGTTGGAGTCATCCTTGGCGCAGCACGCCGCGCACCCGCCGCTCATCAGCGCTCGCCCGCGTCGTCGATCGACCAGACTGGTTCGTGCGATGAATCTATTACGGTTTCTTTAACGCGTCTCCATCTCGCGTGGCCTCTGCGCGCGGTCTCGTCGTCGCGCGACGGCGTTTGAAGTTGACGAGGTTGAAATCGCCGTGAATGGTGTTGGTCAAGTTTGGATGGACGCCGGAAGAGCCCGGGGGAAAACGTGTTCGATCATTCAGAGAGAAGGCATCAAAGGACCGAGAGAAAGACCACCGCGGTGAAGAAATGACTACGTGAGTGTTGTTTCAAACGCGCGCTAATCGTGGTACTAGTCGTGCTAAACGATGAAATGATCTAAGGTTCGTCGTCTGAGGATGATTCCTCGACGGCGAGCGTCTTCGGCAAGACGGCGCCGTCGGGCATCGGATCGTCCGTCGATGGTGGATCGTCGGACGCATCGCGTCGACGGAGTTTCATATTTGTGGTGTACATGTCTTCAATCTCCATGGAGGCGTCAAAGTAATCGGCGGGAAAGGAGAAATCAGCGCCGATGGATGTGCCGCCGTGCGCGTCGACGAAAACTTGTTCGCACGCGGCGCACGGGTTGCCGCTAAAAACCATATTCTCGACGCGTTCTCTGCCTTCGAAAGAGAGTTCTTGGTACCAAGGCCGCGCGGAATTTTCGTTCCGAAACGTTTCGACGTCGCCGGCGGAGACAAAGGGGCAAGATCGGCGTCCCTCGTGTTTTCCTTGAAGACTGGCGCAGTTGTGCGGCGTGTAATCCTTCATAGCACCTTCGAGACCGTAGTGGTGCCTGATGGCGTACGTGTGCTCACCTTGGTACGCCTTCATTTTCCCCTTGGGGAACACGCCTTTGCGCCAAAACATGAGCGTCTCGTTTACCGTCAGGCCGACGCCTTTGAGGAACAAGTTGAGCTCAAATCTGTCGGCGTACTGCAAATGAGCGAATCGGCTCAAATTTTCAAACTTGTTCCGCATGCACGGCGGGAACGGTCTCGCTTGCACCTTGCTCACGTTTCGACTCAACATTTTATACGCGCGCTTGAGCTCCCCGCCTAGTCTCTCCTCGCCTTGGCGACCATCCTCCTCCAGCGTCACGGCGTGCTTTGCCGCTCCGCCGTGCCCGCGACGTCGCTCTCGCCTTCTCTTTGCAAATCCCATCCCCCCTCGCACCGGTATCGCCGGCAGTTCCGCAATGTCTGGCGTCCACGTACGAATCGCCCGCAGAACGTTGGTCGAACAGTTGGGATCAAACGCCCGAGGCGCCTTGCGTTCGGCTAACCAACTCCTCAACCGTCTCGACGTCTTGGCCAAATCCGCCCGAATCTCCTTCCCTTTAAACTCGGCGTACACCAGCGGCATGAGTGAATCCGGCACGAAAACGTAGCCACGCCGCATCGGCCCGCTTCGCGTGCGCACCGCCGCCGGCGCGCGCTCGAACGCCATCCACGAACCGCCGCCCAAACCCGAGCTCGCCGACGCGTCAAACTCGCAATCCGCCCGCGTAAACTCCTCCGGAATCTCCCGCTCACCATTCAATATCCGGTAATACAACAAGTGCTGCTCCAACCTCGCCAACCAATCGCATCCGTACTCCCAATCCACCAACTTTTTCGCCCTCGACGAATCGTCGCGGGCGGTTCCGTCGTCGTCTCGACGCTCGGCGCAACAAAACGCCAATCGCGTCGCCGCTTCGCTCGCCGCGTCCGTTCGCGCGTCCTCCGCAAACAACCCGCGACACCACTCCCGTAAAATCGCATCCACCCGGTCGCTCATCCTCGTCGCCGTCGCTCCCTCTTCCTCTCCCTCTTCCTCTCCCCTCTCCGTCGAAGAATCCGTCGTCGTCGTCGACGCCAGTCCTCCGCGGTTCGTCAACACGTGTTCCAACCCGTGTAAAACCCTCAACCGAATCCTCGCCGCGTCCCGCACCGATTCCACGTCCACCGCCGGCGCCGCCCCGCCGTCCATATCGTCCGTTCGCGCGACGAACGTCTCGTCGCGTTCGCATCTTTTCAAATCCGTCATCGTAATCTCTCCAACCGAATTCGTACCCGAACCCGAAAATCCGTCGTCTAATCGTCGTCGTCGTCGTTCCGCCCTCGACGAGAGACGTAATCCTCCACGCGGACGCGCTCCGCCATGTACGCGGACGACGCACTCCGCGCGCGTCCGTGTGACCGGGACGTCGTCGGGCGACGCGTCACGTCACGCGCATACGTATAATTGCCCGCGTTGTAAAAGTAACACACATCTCTATGTAAACCCTAA